>FLNX01001198.1_pt1 | contig 14161 bp, 8 predicted proteins | sample 1140341 | NCBI WGS metagenome assembly FLNX01 (sample SAMEA3878208, study PRJEB12797) | bioreactor metagenome | biome: Moose rumen | place: Sweden | collected 2011-10
CGATCTGCTCCGCCTTTATCACAACAGCAAACGGGCCACCCGCTCCGCTGTGAAGGACAGGATTGGCACTTCACCCCTGGAAAGACTCAACGGCGACCGGAGAAACTTCCTTGAGATCCTCTGGGACACCGCCGAGAGTATGAAGGCCGCTGAAGCAGCATAAGCCCTGTACCGGAGGGACCCTGCCAATGTGATAGTCGGCTGGACCTTCTGATACCCTCTGAATAGCGACCCCCGCTGATCCCAGCGTAGTGGGGTTTAGGGGTCCTATTGCCCAAAATTACGATTCCACAAAATTTGTGTTATTCTGGAACATGCCGAGGATTCTGGCTTGCTTAAAAACCAGAGTTATGCTGACGTGATGGATGATTTGTCTTCAGCCTGGCGAAAGAGATCTGCACCTTTGGCGCTCCCGCAGACACAAGATGAATTCTGGGTTCATACGGATGAAGTTGTATTTGATGTGTTAGCAAAACTTGATCTTTGCACGCCTCGGCCTAAAGAAAAAGTTTCCCCCAAAAGAAGGGGCAGACCGCCTGAGATGGAGGCTTAAATTGCGCCACCCGCTGAACGGAGCTCATTTTCTTCACCCTGTGGTATGGTTAAGCATATAGTCCTGTAACTCCGGAGCTTTCCTTAAGCCAAGTGAAGACGAAGGTCTTCCGGCCCGGGGCGGTCCAACAGACAACGTACCGCACATCAGCCCAGCGTACTCACCATTGTCGGTCCCTCACTTGCTGAAGGTAGCAAGATCCCGGCGCATCCGGCCGGCCGCCCAGATCCGCACCATGGCCATGACATGATCCACACTGGGCACATGGTGCCTGCTGGCCAGTCTGCCGATGAGCTTGTCATACTGGACATAGACGCCCCGCATCCGCTCCAGCTGCTTGGCGTTGCACTTTTTCTTCCGGCTACACAGCCGGGACAGATCCTTCACGTTTTCCTCAAAGCCACGGTACATGGCCTCGGCCTCCTGTCTGGTGCACCGCCGGGAGTGGCAGCGGAAATAGGTCGCCCCATCCAGTTCACTGTCCCGGAGCAGCAGGATGAGCATGTTGGCCACCCGCATGATCTTGCCTTCCAGCTTCACCTGCTCGGTGGCGGCTCGGTTGTAGCCGCTGCCGTAGAACATGCGGCTGGAAGAGACAAAAAACTCCCGGTACACCAGATCATAGGCGCCGCCGGTGAGGGACAGATCATTGAATTCGCTGTCATCATATCCGGCAGACTTGAGTTCATACTCCAGATACGGAATGACATAGGCCCCCAGGGCGGCGTTGTACTGCCGGATCTCGGTTTCTGTCAGGCTGTCAAACCTGCTGAAGAGTTCTGACACGGATCCCATGAGGCTCCGGTGGGAGCTGAAGTCAAACCGGGACGCATAGGTGCGGCCCTTGATCCGGCTGCTGATGACATACTTCAAGGTGTTGATGAACTGGATCTGGCGGTCGATCATGAACTCCCCCACCATTTTCCCGTAGGGGGAGTTTTGGTGCATTCTGAGCATGATCTTGTTCCGCTCAATCCAGGAACGCTCCTGATCCTTCACCATCTCCTCGTTGCAGAACCCGGCCTGGCACAGTTCCCGGAGCTCATTGTAGCGGTCGGCGAAGGCCAGATTGTGAATGTCACTGAACCGGGCGAATACCGGCGGGTTGCTGGTCTGGGTCTTCTCAGTGGCCTGGGCAAACCCGGGATCCATCTGGGCAAGTTCCAGGGCCACGTTCAGAAGCAGTGCACTGCGCACCCGGTACACGGAGTACTCATCGGTGATGCCGGCAGAGGCCAGAATGGAGTCGGCGATGGCGGTCTGCCGGCCGATGGCCCTGCCCATATCCTCCAGCAGTGAGAGCTGTTCCTGATCGTACCGATCCCGGGTGAAGCGGAGAATGCCAGGCACCACGGTTTGGCTGAGGGTTTCCGTCACCATACGGTAATCTTCTGATGAGGCCACCTGGAACAGAACGGCGATGCAGTCGGCAAAATCAGCGCACTGTTTTTCCCGGCTTCCAGATCCGGATGGCTTGCCGACCTCCTGCGCAGACAATCTGGAGGTGTCCATGGTGGAGATCTGGCGCTTCTCCTCCTGGGAGAGGACATACATTTCCGACGGGGGCGTCTCCAGCATGGCAAGCCGGATGGCCGGCGGCACATTAAGAGCCCGGTACAGTTCACCCATGTCTACGGAGAAGCCCTTGGCGTGGACATCATCCTGGCTGTCCACGCTGATGCGGTGGACACCCAGGTTGCTGCCGGGATGGGCCAGACGCTCACTGCCGGCCATGAAGATCGCAAAGCAGGCGCTGTAACAGCTGGCGGTTTTGGGTACCAGGGTGGCCAGACCGTGATCAACAATGGTCTTCACCATGGTATAGGAGGCCACAACGTTCCCCCCGGCGGAGTTGAGCACCACAGCACCGGTTTTCCCCGGCCGGAGGGTGGTCTGAACCTGCCGCTGGAAGATCTCCCCGTCAGCAAGTTCCAGATCGCCGATGACAAAATACCAGTCGAAGTCCCCGTCGGCCTCATGGGTGATCTGGGCTCCCTGGACCATCCCGGGGGCAAGCAATGCTGTCAGCGCCAGGATCCTGCAAAGTGCCTTCATGGGCCATCCTCCCTGCAAAACACTCATTCTGTGGCACCCCCGGCCTTTCCAGGGAGGGTGATCTTCCGGAACACCGTCTGGAGGATCTCCGGATCAGAGGTCTTCTCCGTGTGGTCAGTCTCACCCCCGAAGACATAGGGGGTGAAGTTCATCCTGCTTCCCGGTACAGGGGCAAAATAAAGGGCAGGGCAGATCCGGCCCTCACGGTCCCGGGCAAGCCAGGGAACCTCTTTCCAAGCGGCCGGCTGAGGAGATCCGGGCTGCGTGTCCCGGCAGCGCAATGCCTCGGAGATCAGGATCCCCACCAGGGTGTGCTCAGTGGAATGAAAGCCGTTGCGCCAGAAGTGGGTCTTGGTGCCCAGAAGCCATTCCCCGAAACGCCGATCAGTATGCTTCTCCAGCAATGTCCTCACCGTCAGGGGAACCGGCCTGCCGTCCTCCAGGGCCATGGTCAGGGCCGCCTGATCCAGCTCCGCATAGATCCACCAGTCAGCATCTCCTCCCAGGACTGACTGGAACCATTTGCGACCTCCGGGTTGCAGGGCCTCGGACAATGTCTGGGCCATGCCCTTCCGGGCAAAGGCGGCCAGATCCGGCGCCGCAAGACCCAAAGCCGCAAGGAGGATCATCCAGAAGGACTTCACCCGGTGTCCGTGATCCAGCACATCCTTCCCGGCACCGATGCGGTCAGATCTCCCCTGAGGGCAGTCCCGGAAGGTGTTGCCCTCCGGTCGGTAGAAGAGGGTTAGCATAGCGTCCAGAAGGCTCCTGAGACGCTGCTCCCACACCTGCCGGTGCTCCCGGGTAAGCAGGCGCCAGGACAGGAGCATATAGGCGTTGATCTGATCCAGCTGGGACACCAGCTCAGCCCGGGGCCGGGGGGATCCGGGATCGTCACCGGCAGTCCAGGACAGCCAGCCCCGGGGATAGTCACCGGGAACATGGGGCGGGCAGGGGTGGGGGGACGGACTGCTGGGCTCCGGAGCAGTTCCATGATCCCGGAAGGCATCATACCCGGGACAGGAGCCAAAGCCCGGGATCCAGTAGTTCTGGAACAGCAGATCTGAGGTCTCCCGGATCACCTCAAGGGTGGCGGGATCGCCTGTAAGGTAGGCATTCATGGCAAGGCCCACCAGGGCATAGGCCAGATCCTGGGACGTCCGGGCAGCAGGATCTTCAGGCACCGGCTGTCCCTGGCGGAAGCGGGTGAAGAAACCGCCCTTCGGATCCCGGGCATGCTCCCGGAGAAAGGCGACACCCTCCAGGTGGTGATCCAGGAACTCCCGGCGTCCGGTAAGGTTGAACAGCGCCCCGTAGGCAAAGGTCTGCCGGGACATCATCCGGGTGTAGTCGCAGCCGTCATAATGCTTCCGCCACAGGGTCCTGCCGGCTTCTGGCAATTCCTCCTGGGGATCATCCTCCCGGATCCGGGTGCCGTCATCCCGGCGCCAGGTGGGAAACAGCCCCGGGGGATCGCCGAAGGCATCCGGGTGCATCCAGAACCGGGCCAGCAGTTCCACATGCTCCAGCCAGGCGGCAGAAGTGGGAAGGGCGGAGGAAGACGAGAGAGCTGGGGAGATGGGGAGAGCAGAGGAGGATGAAAGGGGGGCAGAGGGATCCCTCACAGAAAGAGCTGCCAGATCAGAAGAGGCGGCCGCCTGGGGCTGAGCAGCGGCACCACTGCCAGGGTTATGATGGGAGTTCATGTCCGGTGAGGCGGAGCTGGAAGAAGAGGACGGCACTGAAACTGATGAGGCAGACGGCATGAAATCTCCAGATCCCCAAAGGGGAAAAGAACAGGCGCGTGATCGGTGCCGGTGCGGGGAGGCATCCGGCAGAGCAGAGCGGGCCGGTGCCGGAAGACCGGCTGCCGGCAGCTTATCTGGGATCAACCAGGACAGGTGGGCTCACCTGTCAGGTGTGATCACTCCGGTCATTGTGCACTCTGCGCCGCCCCATGTCATACAACCTTTGTCCCGCACCTTCAACTTTGCGGATGAGCTCAAAGACTGATCCTGGGAAGACATGTTCTTGCCCGGGGACCAGTCTTACTGAGCCTCAGGATCAGTCTGCTCTGTGGACCTGTCTCCACCCATGATGGTTCTGTCAGGGCCCATGGTGCGTCAGATCTTTTCCCGGAACCGGCACAATAACCATAGGGATCACATTCCGCAGCCCGGAGAGGACAAAATTAATGCCGGAGGTGCCATACTGGCTTAAGATCTCCCTTCTGTGTCACTGCAAAACGCAAAACGCCCAAGCCCGGAAGATGCCTGCCCCCAGACAGCAGGCACAGGAGGAAACCGATGCTGAAGTACATCCGCCAGAACCCCTACTGCGTTCTGGGCATAACCACCGGCAGCAAGCTTAAAGAGCGCACCGCCCGGATCAGCAAGATCAAGGCTTACAGCAGTGTGGGCAAGAAGGCGGAGTTCCCCCTGGATCTGCCTTACCTGCCCGGTGAGATCCTGCGCAATGCTGAGACTGCGGAAAAGGCCGCCGCCGCCCTGACTGTGGCCGAAGAGTGCCTTCCGGCCCGGCTCACCTGGTTTTACGAAAATGATCATGTGGACACCACCGCCCTGGAGCATGCCCGGAACGGCAATCCGGACAAGGCCCGAGAGATCCTGCGCCGGCGGAAAAAGTTCTCCTCAGCGGTGGATCTGGCAGTGCTTTGTTTTCTGCAGAATGATGATGCGGAGGGTATGGCTGCCCTCCTGGGCATGATCCGGGATCCCGGGGAATTTGCAGGGTTTCTGGAGGATTTCCGGGACAAGACCGGACTTAATGTCCAGTTCACCGCCAATGACGTCTCCCGGGTTCTCCTGGATCTGATGAATGCGGAGTGGGGAGCCACAGAACTTGAGCGGCTCCTCCGGCAGGCCGCTGGGAATGTCAGCGCCGATCTGTCCTGGGAGATGGGCTATGTCCGCCAGAAAACCGCCCAGATCCCGGCTGAGGAACTCCGGAAGATCGCCGAACGGTACAGTCTCCCGGAGAACGAGATCGCCGGCGGCAACAGGGGATTCAGCACCCTGATGACTGATTTCCGCGGCCTCCACCAGGATGCCCTTCCGGTGCTCCGCCAACTGAAGGCAATGCTCCCTGAGGATGATCCTCTGCTTTACCGCACCGGCAGTCTCCTCCAGAAGATCATGGAGCAGTATGGTATTGCCGCCAAAAACCGGTTTGACGATCCGCCCACAGAAAGCCAGCTGGATCAGCTGAAGGATCTCTACAGCAAGTGCCTTGATCTCAGCGTCAGCGACATTTTTGCCGATCACATCCAAGAGGAGATGAGTGATCTAGAAATCACCCGGGCTCAGATTGAGGCGGGACGGCAGATGCAGCTCATCTCCCAGCTCCTGGATGAAAACATGTCTCCTGGGGATCTGGTAAATTACGGGCTCCCGCTTCTGAGCAAGATCCTGGCCATGTCCGGAGATCACAGCGCCATGTCCATGGCCTGTTCCGCCTTTTTTGTTGTTCTGCACAACAAGATCCACGAAAGGCTCAATGCGGCGGGCAGTGCCATGGAGTATGCGTACACCAATTCCACCAAAATCATGCGGCTTAAGGAATTTGGCACCGCCGCCGCTGACAGCAGGGATCAGATCCTCCGCTCCCTCCAGTTCCTCCGGGAAAACGATTTGAAGATCTCCAAAGAGGCTGCAGACGCCATCTTCCAGACCCTCCAGCAGGTGAAGGAGCTTTTGGCGGCACCGGTCTTCGGCGAGATATTTGTTTATGCAACCTGGTCATACTCACCGGAAAACTATGCTACCCGCCAGGAACGCCAGAAGAAGGCGAAAGAGGAGGAGGAGAGACGAAGGCAGCAGAGGCTCAAAGAAGAGAATGCCCAGCGGGAGCGCATGGCATCAAAAGACTACCAGTCAGGTCCATCCCGGACCTCTTCCTCCTCCGGCGACGGCCCCTGCTACATCGCTACCCTGGTTTACGGTGACTACGACCATCCCCAGGTGAGGATCCTCAGGCGCTTCCGGGACCGGGTGCTGCTGACCTCACGGCCGGGAAGGCTCTTTGTCAGGTGCTATTACCGCTGGTCACCCCGGGTGGTCCGCATGCTCAGGGGGCATAACTTCATCAATTTCTGCATCAGAAAGCTTTTGGACGGAGCAATCCATGTATTCAGCAAATCCGAAAAGAACTGAGCCCGCATCCCTCCTGAAGAGAGGGGCTGCCGCCGCTGCCGCCGCCATGCTCCTGGCAGGGGTCTCCTCCCTGGCCTGGGGCAATGAGCAGCCACAGGATCCCCAGGATCCCGCCGCCGGGACAGACAGTTCCCTGTCCGCAGTTCAAAACCAGAGTCAGAATCTGAATCTGAGTCTGAGCCAAAATCAGAGCATGGGCCAGGAGCCGGTCTCAGGCCATGAGCGGTCCCCGTCAGCGGCAACTCCTGCGCCAGATGCCGGCTTAGGAACCGTAAGCTCCGGGACCGGAGAACCGGCTGAAGCCAGCGACCTTACCGCATCCTCCAGGACAGCAGACGAAAGCCTGAGAGCACCGGCGGAAAAGTCCAAGGTGGAGGAGCAGAGGGTAGTTCAGGGGCAGGATCTGAGCCAGATCCTGGAACCGGATAAGGCTCAATCACAATCACAATCACAATCACAATCTCAATCTCAATCTCAGACTCAGGCTCAGACTCAGATCCAGGATCAGAACAATCCTCCCGGACTGGATCAGCAGACAAAAGTGCAGGGGGATCAGACGCATGCAACCAGAAGCACTCCAGCCCAGTCCCAGGAAAGGGAACATCAGCCGGCCGACACCCTGACAGACGCCCCTGGATCTGTCGCCCCAACAGACGCCTCGGGATCTGACACCCCGCCTGCTCCGAACACCAATCCAGACTCCAGCACCGGTATGACGGCGGAGTCCGCCTCTGCCCCCCAGCCGCCTGAAAGAGGGAACAGTGATGCTTCCTCACCCCAGGGCAGGGAAAGCGCACCCGCGCAAACACGGAAGGAAACCATCTCCCCGGCAACACCGGTCAGCTGGAACATCACCCCCGGACCGGTAACCCGGAACGACTGCATAGCGCCGGCTGCCGCCGCACCTGCTGCGCCATCATGTCTCACTCCGGGGATCTGCCAGCTTCCTGTTCCTGCAGAAGGATCTGAGCCGGCGGAGGGGGTGTCAGAGGCTCAGGACCCGGGTACCGGACTTCTGAGTTTTCCGGGCTTCTACCTGATCCCGGATCTGCTCCCCGGAACTCCGTTCCCGGAAGATGGCTCTGATAATGCTTCCGCTGATCTGGTGCCTCAGGCCTCCGGCAGTCAGACCTCCGGGACAACTTCCCCTGCCGCCAGTGACGGGATCTCTGAAAAGAAGAACGGGAGTTCCGGGAGCCCTGCCGGAGACCAGAATGACAGCGCCGCCATAACCAGTGCTGAGACCAGTGCAGAGACCGGAGAGAGCAGTTACCTCCGCCGGATCATTGCCGGACTGATCTTTCTGGCTGCCGGCGGCGGTGTGCTGTGGGTTCTGTTCATCCTCCTGGAGAACCGCCTGAGCCGCCGGATGCAGCGGGAACTGGATCGGGCACGGAAGGAGCTCCGGCGTCTCAGTTCCCTGGATCTGACAGCCCTGGCAACCGCCCTGGAGAAGAACACGGAACTCACCACAAAACTGCTGGAGAGCCACGATGAACTTATCCGGCTCCGGAAGGAAGCCGCCTCCGGCAAAGAGGTTGCTGCCGGAGGATCTGCACCTGACAGCGGGAAAGCAGCAGCGGCCGCCGATCAGCTCCAGGAGCAGCATGAGATTGTCCGGATAGTGGCTGATCGGCTGGCTTTCATGAAGGTCACCCTGTCCCGGATGGATCCCAAGATCAAGGGCTACAAGCAGCTGAGCAAGTCCGCCACCCAGATCGGAGACAACCTCCGGGCCCGGGGATATGAGATCATCGACTATCTGGGCATGCCCTACAACGAGGGCATGAAGGTCACCGCCAGTTTCATCACCGATGAGGAACTGGAGGAGGGAACCAGGATCATCACCGGAGTCATCAAGCCCCAGATCAACTACCAGGATCAGATGATCCAGGCCGCCCAGATCACCGTGACCCAGAACATCTGAAACGGAAGGAAATTTCTCATTCACGCAATTAGAAATAAGAAAAGGAATACGCCACTCTATCAGGAGAGCCGCCATGATACGGCAATCTGAAAGCGGAACTGCAGAACCGCAGAAAAAGGGCAAAACCGTATTTGAAGAATCCAAATATAGGGTGTGAATAGAACATCTGATTTTTCAATTTTATCGGAGGCATTTACCATGCGTTTATCAACTATTTATTCTTCCTGTTTTTTGTGCCTCTCACTGCAGGCTTATGCTGACACGCCAGATGTTATACCTTTTCTGAGCGATATTTCTTCAGCAAATACAGTATACAGGCTAGTGAATGGCGACAGCACAGATATCGTAACCACAAGATTTATACGACCGTCAATAGAAATATGGAACTACCCAAAGTTATCAGCAACTGACAAACGTCTGATTAAAAAAGTAATCAACAGGTTTGGGCATAAGTATCTTAACAATCTGCTGCAATTAGAGGGTGCTTATAGTTCTGAAGCTGAAATATACCGTAAACTATTTATTGCGCTGGTAGATCCCTACGTAGATTCAGGTCTTTTAAGAGAGGCTGAACAAGAGAAACTGGAGGAATTAAAACAGAAAATTGACCGGTTGGATGACAAACAAATTATTGAATTAATCAGTCGTTATAGTATCTATGAAAGAAATATCAACGATGAAGCATGCAATGCATCTGTCATTGACGATTATGTAGAATATGACCAATGTGGTACGATAAATGTAGAATTCGGAACTGGTGTTAAATTAATACCTAAATCCACTGATCCTGAATCGGTTGCGCCGAACTTTGAAAAGAATTTTCGTTTTTCTATCGAACTTGAAATCGGTGTGCATCCAAATACAAACAAAAAGAGCAGAGACCGTAAAAATTCAGTAGAATATTATGTCAGAGCTCCAAATCTTACTTATAATTGTCCTGAGAATCTTGAAAACAACTGGCAAGCAACACTTTTCACCATGCTTGAGTTGATGCCTGAATTTGTAGAGTTTCAGGGAATTGATGAAAAAAAAACAGGTTGTGATGCGTTCCTCTGCTGACCACCATTTTTGGCTCTCTGCGACAGATGGCGCTTGCTGGATACTCATTGAAGAAGAACACTAATCTCGGTATTCCTTTTATTTCTTCTGCTCTCTAATAGTAGAGAGAGGGAAAGTTAAAAATATGCCAAAAATTCTGATCCTGTTATTGCTGGGCTTCTCTATCAGTGCCCATGGATTTATTCCCTCAGAGCTTAATCCGAAGTACAACTCGGACATTAATCCTGCTTATAATTCCAGTATTAATCTCAGGTACAATTCAGACATCAATCCGCGGTATAATTCCAGCATTAATCCGAAATACAATTCCGATATCAACCCCAAATTTAATTCGGGCATTAACCCCAGATACAATTCCGGCATCAACCCCAAATACAACACGAATATCAATCCCAACTATAACACCCGCCTTAATCCCAAATACAATTCCACTCTGAAGGGACACCTGCTTTTCAATACCGAAGGCGATCTGCGGGGATCACTGGTACCCACAGAGGAAAAAGGCATCCTGCTGCAGTTTTACGGGGACACCTGGATCGGGTACTGGGTTCCCAACAGTGCCGGCTACTCCATTTTTGATCAGGAAGGCGACTGGATTGGCTTCGCGCACCCGAACGGCGAAGGCGGCATGGTGATTTTCGGCATGGAAGGCGAGTGGATTGGCTACTCACCCTGATCTGGCAGCCAGTTCAGCCAGCCACGGTTTCCAGTACCTGCTCCCGGGCATCCCATTGTTTTGATATGCCGGAGCACATGCCAAACCGGCGCCCCATAAGGAAATGTCCTGGGCCCTATGTCCCCCAGGCCCATCAGTTCAGACACTGCCATCCCCATATGGCATCAGGAGATCCACAGAGGAAATAAACCATGACCACAGTCAAAATGCGCTACGGAATCGATCTGGGCACCACCAACTCCGCCATCTGCTGCATGGAGAACGGAACCCCGGTGATCAAGAAGTCCGACACCCTGAAGGACACCCTGCCATCCTGTGTGGCCTTCACCCGGAAGCAGGTGATCAAGGTGGGTGACAGCGCCTACAACGACAACCGCTCAGAGAAAGCCCGGGCCACCAAGAAGTGGGACCAGGGCAAGCTCAACGTGTTCATGGAGTTCAAGCGCACCATGGGCCTGAGCACCGGCTACTACAGCTCTAACATGAACCGGGAATACAATTCCGAGGAGCTGTCCGCGGAAGTGCTGAAGACTCTCAAGTCCTTTGTCTCCGGAGAGAATGTCACCGCGGCGGTGATCACCATCCCGGCCAAGTTCAAGTCCGATCAGATAGCCGCCACCAAAAGGGCGGCCGCCCTGGCGGGGATCACCCACTGCGAACTCCTCCAGGAGCCGGTGGCCGCAGCCCTGGCCTACGGTCTCAACTCCCAGGAGAAGGACGGGCGGTGGCTGGTGTTCGACTTTGGCGGCGGCACCTTTGACGCTGCGCTGCTTACCGCTGAGGACGGGATCCTCCGGGTGCTGGACACCGAGGGCGACAATTACCTGGGGGGCAAGAACCTGGACTATGCCATTGTGGATCAGATCCTCATTCCTTACCTGCAGGAGGAGTACAGCATCGAGGAGATCCTCGCCGACGACACCCGCCGGGAGATCCTCCGGGACGCCCTGAAGTTCTATGCCGAGCAGGCCAAGAACCAGCTGTCCTTCAAGGAGGAGTGTGACATCACCTCCCAGCTGGACGAGTTCGGCGAGGATGATGAGGGCGAGGCCCTGGAGCTGGATCTGGTGATCACCCGGGATCAGATCCGCCCGGCAGTTGAGCCCTTTTTCCGGAAGGCGGCAGGGATCTGTCAGCGGCTCCTGGAGCGTAACAGTCTCACCGGAGACGGACTGTCCTCCCTGATCCTGGTGGGCGGTCCCACCCGGTCCACCATTCTCCGGGAGATCCTGAGTGCGGAGATCACCAGCCGGATCAACACCTCCATCGATCCCATGACCGCCGTGGCCGCAGGGGCAGCCCTGGCCGCCTCCTCCATGGACACGGAAATAGACGCCACAGCAGCGGCCGGGGCGGACAGCGGCAGTGAACAGCCCCTGGCGGCTCTCAAGGTGCAGTATGAATCCAATTCCGTGGAAACCGAGGAGTTCGTGTCGGTGAAGCTTCTGGCCTCCCAGAGTCGGGGGCTGGACGGGGACAGCATCACCCTGGAGCTCACCCGGAGCGACGGCGCCTGGTCCAGCGGCCGGGTGAGCATCGACACCACCGGGGATGTGATAGAGTGCAGCCTCATGGAAGGAAAACCCAACTCCTTCAGGATCAGTGCCACTGACAGTGCCGGCCGGCCCCTCAGATGCCTGCCGGATGAGATCACCATCCTCCAGGGAACCAAGGTGGGCAGCACGGTCCTTCCCTACGGCATTGGCATTGAGGCCACGGACACTGCCCGGGGCAAGGATGTCTACCTGCCTCTCCAGGGCCTGGAAAAGAACCGCACCCTGCCGGCGGTGGGGGTCAAGAACGGCCTGAAGACGCCCCGGGATCTGAACCCGGATGTGGCCTCGGACCGCCTGGTGGTTCCGGTGTACCAGGGTGAGTATGACGCCGAGGGCACCCGGGCCTGCTACAACGATCATGTGTTTGATGCGCTCATCACCGGCCAGGACATCAGTGCCCGGATCCCCGCCGGCAGTGATCTGGATATCACCGTGCGGGTGGACCGCTCCCAGAACATGATCCTTGAGGTGATGTTCCCGGTGACGGGTGAGACCGTGGAGAAGCCCATTGAGGTGGCCAACCGCAAGGGAGCCGATCTGACGGACATTGACCGTCTTCTGGATGAGGCTGAAACCATGGCGGCAGATCTGGAAAAGACCACAGCCTCCGGGGAGACCGAACTGATCCAGGCCCGGAACCTGCTGCAGGACGTCAGATCCCGCTATGACGCCGAAAAGGGATCTGAAGACGGCAAGATGCATCTGCTGGCCGACGTGCGCCGGGCGCTGCTGGAGCTGGATCGGGCTGACAGCACCCATAATGTGGAGAAGCTGGAGATGCAGATCCGGGAGACTCTGGAGCTCATTGTCAATGCCAACCAGGTTCTGGGCTACCGGAATGAGGAGCAGGTGGAAAAGGCCCAGCGCATCGCCGACAGCGCTCTGGAGAAGCGGGAGCCCGGTTATATGCAGGAAGCCCTGAAGGCACTGACTGATATCCACATCTCCATGACCCTGATCTACCAGATGATGGGGCTGGCGCGGCATTATCTGGAAGATCGCCGCAGCATCCCCTGGAAGGATCCGGCAGCGGCCGCCGCCGAGATCCGGGCTCTGGAGGAAGCGGTGAGAGAGCCTTCAGTCTCTGCCCTTGGTCCCCATCTGAAGAGGCTGATCGAACTGGAAGACAGGCCGGAGAACGAAAAGCCCCAGATCGGCTGATCATCAGATCTGCCAGAGGTGATCTCCAGTCAGCTAAGCCGGCAGGACAACCGTGTCCTGCCGGCACCAACGTTAATAATACAGACAAAAACCCCTGTTTTGTGAGAATTTTCCAACGTTATCATGGTCCAGACAGGTACTGTGGGCAGCAGAAAAAATGGCGGTGCAAGGAGTGATCCCCTCGGGGGGAGCAAAGGGTGAACAAAGGGCAGAGCACAAGGCGCCCAGCGTAAGGCTCTTCTACGGTGGACTATAAGACTCAGAGGTACGCAGAATGTTGAAGTCAATCGATATTGGCGCGGATATCTTTCACAAGCTAATTGAAAAAGACTGTTATTACGTAGACAAGACTCTCTTTATCAGAACTGTGTTTCAGGAGAACAAGTCAGACGTAATGTCCTAATTCCCGTGGCTACGGACGCCTATCTTAACTGTGACCAGGACTCAATGTAAGCAGGTACCTGATCGTACAGATCTTCAGCAAATCCACTGGCAACGCATACCCGTTTGAGTTCCTTGAGCGTTCCGCCGACCCAGTGCTTCCTGGTCTTCTGGCCGTAGTTAATCGTGGTTCCGGCGGTGATCTCTATGATGTCAGTAACGCTGTAAGTTTTTCCCGGGATTGGCTTCTTCCTCTTGTCCTCAAAGAACCGTTCTTTGGTCAGCTGTGACTTCAGTTCAGCCAGGATGCTCAGTGCCACGAAGGCCACAACGAACCGACCTTCCATGGTATCTTGTCTGTGTGATCTGGCTGTGTCCAACTTAAAGCCCATCTTCCCAGACTTGAAGCACTTTTCGATATTGTCCCTTCTTCTGTAGATGTCGTATGCCTCGGCAGCGGTCATCTCCTTCAGAGACACATTGGCAAAGAAGCCAAAATCTTTCGTATAGTCGTTTAGAACATCGTCATCCCGGACGAGATCACCCTTCAGATCGGGGCAATCCTTGTAGAACCGTGAGCGATCGTCCTCCAGCAGTTTGCACCTTTCCAGCCTTGAAGCG
>FLNX01001672.1_pt1 | contig 14147 bp, 9 predicted proteins | sample 1140341 | NCBI WGS metagenome assembly FLNX01 (sample SAMEA3878208, study PRJEB12797) | bioreactor metagenome | biome: Moose rumen | place: Sweden | collected 2011-10
AGGAAAATCAGCCACGCCTTGGCGGAATAAGTTTTTTGGGCGGATTCGACGGTTTTTTCTTCGATTCCGCCCACTTTTTTATCAAAACTGGGCGGATTCGATGAAATTTTGCTCGATTCCGCCCAGATTCTGTTTTTTTCTAATCCTCAAACAAGTCATCCAAAGTGATTTGGAAGGCCATTTCGGCGACATAGCTGTTTTGCGAAGCCCCATTGATGGAGATGAGGGTAGGGAGGATGCCGCAGCGTGTTCCCGTCTGCTCCACGAAGGAGGCGCGGCGCTTCCTGATTTTCTCAGCTTCCTCTTTGTCAAGTAGATAGGTTCCTTCGCTGTATTTGATTTCGCATAGGTTAATCATTTTGTCGGCACGCTCGATGATGAGGTCGATTTGCGTCTTGTCGTTTGTTGCCTTGCTGCGCCAAGCGTAGTATTCCGTCCCGATGCCGTCAATCTTGAGGGCTTTCTTGATTTGTGGAATGTGCGCCATGCAAAGCCGCTCGAAAGCGTGGCCATACCATGTGTTGACGGTTGGTGTGCCGATGTGGTGTTGCCAATACTGCATGTCTTCGAATTGCTTGTTGGCGAAAGTGAGGTGGAACAGTGTGAAGAAATCAGTGAGTTGGAAAATGCCGCCCTTGGCTTTCACTTTCTTTTCGCGGATGTGGTAACAACGAATGAGGTCGCAGTTTTCCAAGTCTTCCAACTGGTTGCTGAGGTGTCCGTTGTCGCTGGTTTTCAGTTTTTTGGTCAGTTCCACACGGGTCAGGCCTTTTTTGTTGGCGGCCAATTGCGTGACGATTTGCAAATAAGGCTTCTCGTTGTCGAACAGCGACTTATAGAGCGATTCGTATTCCGCGACTAATTCGCCGTCCTTGCTGAAGCAGAGCCTGTCGATGTTTTGGGCCAGACTTTCTTCCTTTTTCAGCAGGCTGAGATAAAAGGGCACACCTCCAAAGGTCATATAGGCTTGGGCAATCATCAGCCGCGTCCAATGGAAATCGTTGGCTATCAGGTAGGTTTCGGTTTCTTTTAGGGTGAAAGGCGCGAGGTGCATCGTGTGTGTCAGGCGGTTGTGTAGTCCGCCTCGGTTGTTGATGATGTTGCGGACCATCCACGAGGTGGCACTGCCGCAAACGATGAGTTTCACCTCGTCGTGCAGCGAAGCCCAAGTGTTCCAAAACTGGCCTAAGGCCCGCACGAAAGTGCCTCCTTTCCTGTCGAAGCAAGGCAGTTCGTCGATGAAGATGACACAGGGCTGGCCTTCCCGCAGCTTGCCGTTCAACAGTTCTTGCAGGGCGTGGAACAGTTCCAACCAATTGGACGACAGCGGTTTCTCGTAGCCATATTCGCGCAAAGCGATTTGGAAGGCCGCCACTTGTTCCGACTTCTTGCCGTAGAGCAGCCCCGAAACGGAAAACGCCAGTTGGCCTTTCAGCGTTTGGTTGACCAAAAAGGTCTTCCCGACGCGCCGCCGCCCGTAAAGCCCGATGAACTCGGCACGGTTTGAGCCGATGTATTCCCGCAGTAGTGCGGTTTCTTTTTCTCTTCCGATTAATGTAGCCATATCAATTATGTTTGATTCCGCCGCAAAAATAATAAAATTCGGGCGGATTCGATGGTTTTTTCTTCGATTCCGCCCACTTTTTTATCAAATCTGGGCGGATTCGATGTCTTTTTGCTTGATTTCGTCCGAGTTTTTGGGGAAAGGATAAAAACAAAGGTGTGCCAAACGACACACCTTTGCTTGTGTTTCACGAAATCTTGTGTTGCTTATTTGGCTTCACCCGAGATGGTGATAGGATAGCCTTGAGGCACGAATGTGCCGATTTCGCACTTCATGACATGGATGAGATGGAGGGTTCCGTCAGCCATCTTGGTGCCGATGACATCGTCGTAAGTGCCTTCCACAGACGTGGAGACGTTGTTGTAAACGAGCAACGAGATGGCGCCGTCAGCAAACAAGGCAGCCTTTTCGACATCAGTAGTGGTCTCTTCCCACTTCGAAGCGTCGAATGAGTAGAGGGTTACGCCTTCCAAGGGCTTGATTTGGGCGTGGGTCTCTTTCTGGTTCCTTTCCCAGTAGAGGCCGAACTCTTCAAGGCCGGTTTGGGTGTTGCCGAGGCGATACCATTCGAAGTCCGAAACGGTCAGCGGCTGGGCGGGTTCGTTGATTTGCAGGTTGATGGTGGCAGTGGCGGTTTCGCCGGCTTCGTCGGTCACAGTGGCAGTGATGACAGAGGTGCCGATGATTTCATCCCTGCTGGAGGTGTAAGTGACAACGTCTTTGTAGGTGAACGTGGTCAAACCGGTCAGCGTGTCGGTGAGGTTGGCCCATTCGGTGTCGTCGATTTTCACGACAAGTGATTTCAGGGTGCTCTTGGTGTCGGGGTTGTAGTTCAACACGAAGCCGAAATGGACTTCGGTGTTCAGGTCAACCACATCGTTGTTGGCGACATAGCCTTCCTCGGCGAGGATGGCGATGGTGGGTTCCGGGTTTTCGACATTTTCGGTGCAGCTTGCAAAGAAGGCAACGCTGACGAGGCACGCAAGTGCCAAAGCTAATTTCTTCATTTTTTGATGATTTTGATTAGTAATTAGGTTATTTGTTTAAAGTGTTTGTTTCAAAGAGCGTGGCAAAAATAGCAAATACTTTGCCAAAATTCGCAAAACTGACAAAAAAATTCAAAAAAAGCCTGTTTTCACAGGCTTTTTCTCTTTTAATGCAGTTTTTCCGTTTTTGTTTTTAGTCTTCAACGATTGCTTCGTTCGGGCAAGCACCGGCGCAGGTTCCGCAACCAACGCAAGTGTCAGGGTCGATGACATAGATGTCGCCTTCCGAAATAGCACCCACCGGGCATTCGTCAATACATGTGCCGCAAGCAACGCAGCCGTCTGTGATTTTGTAAGCCATAATGTTTAATTTTTTAGAATGAGTTTTTAGTTTTGCACGGCAAAAATACTACAAGTTTCATTCCATTGCTCGGAAAAACGTAATTTTTATCGAATCTAAATTGCAATGGATTCTAATTCGTTGTTTTCCAGTTTGTTGCATTTTGTTTCGTCAAAGAAAAAATAAATAACGCAAAACTTTCGGTTTGCACCGTTTTAATACTTACCTTTGCACCGAATTAAAGGAAGCGTTGAGAGTGAGTGTCTCGATTGGGTGTGATTCAAGTTTGCGATACTGGCTTTCGATCTTTTAAATGATGTAAATCAACAAAATATCAAATTCAAATCAATATGACAGCAAAAAGTAAAGTTGTTGCGCTTGAGCATGTCGTCATCCGTTTTTCGGGCGACTCGGGCGATGGAATGCAACTTACCGGAAATCTCTTTTCGGATTCCACAGCGTTTGCTGGAAACGATTTCGCCACCTTCCCGGACTATCCGGCCGAAATCCGGCCGCCGCAAGGCACGGTGGCTGGCGTCAGTGGTTTCCAAGTGCATTTCGGACACAAACCGGTTCACACCACAGGCGACCTTTGCGACGTCCTCGTGGCCATGAACCCCGCCTCCATCAAGGCGAACATGCGCTGGCTCCGTCCCGGAACCATCATCATCCTCGACTCCGACTCGATGACCGACAAGGCCTTGGAGAAGGCCGGCTATGCCGACGACCCCACCGTCGATGGCACCCTCGCCGACTACCAAGTGGTGAAAGCGCCCATCTCGGAACTCACCAAAGAGGCCTTGAAGGACTTCGGCATGGACAACAAGTCGATGCTCAAGTCGAAGAACATGTTTGCCCTCGGCATCGTGATGTACCTCTTCAACCGCGAACTCGACACCGTTTATGCCTATTTCGAGACGAAATTCAAAGGCAAGGACCAAGTGATCAAGGCCAACCGCACCGTCCTCGATGCGGGTTACCACTATGCCGACACTTGGGAACTGTTCACCAACACCTATCGTGTGGAGGCCGCCGACCTTGAGAAGGGCAAGTACCGCAACATTACGGGCAACGTCGCCGCCGCTTGGGGCCTGATGGCCGCATCGGAGAAGTCGGGCCGCCCGCTCTTCCTCGGTTCCTATCCCATCACGCCAGCCACTGACATTTTGGCCGAACTGACCAAATACAAGAACCTCAACATCAAGGCTTACCAAGCCGAAGACGAAATCGCCGGCATCATGTCGTCGATTGGCGCGGCCTACACGGGCTGCATGGCCGTGACGACGACCTCGGGCCCTGGCCTTTCGCTGAAGAGCGAGGCTTTGGGCTTGGCCGTGATGACGGAGCTTCCGCTTGTCGTCATCGACGTGCAGCGTGGCGGTCCCTCCACGGGTCTGCCGACCAAGATGGAACAGAGCGACCTGCTGCAAGCCCTCTATGGCCGCAACGGTGACGCTCCGCTCGTGGTCATCGCCGCCCGCAGTTCCGCCGGTTGCTTCTACACCGCTTTCGAGGCAGCCCGTCTCGCCATGGAGCACATGACGCCCGTCATCATGCTCAGCGACGGCTCGTTGGGCAACGGCTCCGAGGTGTTCCGCATCCCGCGCATGGCCGACCTGCCGACTATTACGCCGCCGATTGCCAAGGCCGACGACCCCGACTACCAGCCTTTCCGCCGCGACGAGAAATGGCTTCGCCGCGAATGGGCCCTTCCGGGAACGCCCGGGTTGCGTCACCGCGTGGGCGGTCTGGAAAAGGAAAACGGCAAGGGCAACCTTTCGACCAATCCTGAAAACCACCAACTCATGACCGAACTCCGCGAGGAGAAGATCAACCGCGTGGCCAACGACATCCCGCTTCAGGAAGTCTATGGCGACAAGAACGCCGACCTGCTTGTGGTGAGTTGGGGCGGCACCTTCGGCACCGTCCGCACCGCCGTCGAGAAGCTGATGGAAGAAGGCAAGAGCATCGCCCATGCCCACTTCGACTACATCATGCCGCTGCCGCGCAACACCGAGGAAGTGCTGCAAGGTCACAAGAAGATTGTGGTCTGCGAGATCAACCGCGGCCAATTCGCCAAATACCTGCGCATGAACTTCCCGGAGTACAAGAGCGAACAATATAATAAGGTGATGGGCCTGCCGTTCACCCTCGGCGAGCTTGAAGCCAAGTTTAACGACCTTTTAAAATAACACGACCATGGAAAATCAGAATATCGATCAAGAGGTCATGCTGACCAAAGAGGATTTTGCAAGCGATCAGGTGGTGAAATGGTGCCCGGGCTGCGGCGACCATGCCATTCTGAAGGCCGTTCAAGACATTTTCCCGAAGTTGGGCAAGAAGAAGGAAGACATCGTTGTCGTCAGCGGCATCGGCTGCTCCTCGCGCTTCCCTTACTACATGAACACCTACGGTTTTCATAGCATCCACGGTCGTGCCGCCGCTGCCGCCACTGGCGTGAAGTTGGCCAACCCGAACCTGAGCGTGTGGATGATCACCGGCGACGGCGACTGCACCGCCATCGGTGGCAACCACTTCATCCACGCCTGCCGTCGCAACATCGACATCAACCTCATCCTGTTCAACAACCGCATCTACGGCATGACCAAGGGCCAGTTCTCGCCCTGCACCTTCCGTGGCACGAAGACCAAGACCTCGCCGCAAGGCACCTACGAGGATCCGTTCAATCCTGGCGAACTCGCCATCGGCGCCAAGGCCACTTTCTTTGCCCGTGGCGTTGACATCAACCCGAAGGAACTGAGCGAAATCTTCATGGAGTCGTACAGGCACGATGGCATCGCCGTGACCGAGGTGCTGCAAAACTGCATGATTTTCTCCAACGGCGTGCACGAAAACATCACTGGCAAGGACGTCCGCGACGACATGCAGGTGAAGTGCGTCCACGGCCAGCCGCTCATCTTCGGCAAGAACCGCGACAAGGGCATCCGCTTGAGCGGCAACCAGCTTGAAGTGGTCACCATCGGCGAAAACGGCATCACCGAGAAGGACATCCTCGTCCACGACAAGACCACCGAAGACACGGGTATCCACATGATGCTGGCACACATGATGCCGCCTCATTTCCCCGTGGCCATCGGTGTCATCCGCGACGTGAAAGCTCCGACCTTCAACGACAGCCTCTTGGAAGTCATCGAAAACGAGAAGGCCAACTCGAAGATCAAGAACATGGACGACCTGCTCAACAGCGGCTCGACATGGACGATTGAATGATTGTAAAGGCTAAGGTCGCTGAGCCTGTCGAAGCGCCGAAGGGCCGATCTTTAGAATGAAAGAATCCCGCTCGTTTGGGCGGGATTTTTGTTGTATTCCCCGCAAGGTGATGGGGAAAATCATTATTTTTGCATCAAAATCGAAAGCACTACGGAGTGTGAACTCCTAACTGCCAACTGAACAACTGCCAACTGTCAACTGCCAACTGTCAACTGCCAACTGTCAACTGAAATGAAGATTCCCTTCAAACCCGGAACAATGATTTATCCGCTGCCCGCCGTGATGGTCACCTGCGGCGACTGCGAGGAAAACTACAACATCATCACCGTCGCGTGGACGGGCACCATCTGCTCCGACCCGCCGATGTGCTACATCTCCGTCCGCAAGCAACGCCATTCGCACGACATCATCCTGAAAAACAAGGAGTTCGTCATCAACCTGACGACGGAGGAATTAGCCGCCGCCACCGACTGGTGCGGGGTGCGCTCGGGCCGCGACTACAACAAGTTCAAGCAGATGCACCTGCACACGGAACCAGCCCAAATCGTGAAGGCTCCTTTGATTCAGGAGTCGCCGTTGAGCATCGAGTGCAAGGTAGTGGAAGTGAAGGAATTGGGTTCGCACGACATGTTCATCGCCGAGGTGGTGGCCGTCAATGCGGAGGAAAGCCTCATCGACAAGGGTACGGGCGCGTTCCAACTCAACCATGCCAAGCCTTTGGCCTATTCTCACGGAAAATATTACGGCCTCGGCGAGAAAATCGGCGGCTTCGGCTTCTCGGTGAAGAAAAAGAAATGACCATGCTTGAGCGGTTTGCGACATATATTAATAGGTGTAACCTGCTCGCCGAAGGCGAAAAGGTCATTTTGGCCCTCAGCGGCGGCATCGACTCGATGGTTTTGGCCGACTTGCTGCTGAAAACGAAGGTGGATTTCGTGGCGGCGCACTGCAATTTCCACCTGCGTGGCGCGGAGTCGGACGGCGACGAGCAGTTTGTGCGCGACTTTGCGGAAAAGTATGACATTCAGTGCTTTGTGAAGCACTTTGATACCGAAAAATACGCTGCCGATTACGGCGTTTCCATCGAAATGGCGGCCCGCGACTTGCGCTACGCGTGGTTTGAGGAATTGCGGCAGCGGTTGGGGTTCGACAAAATCGCGGTGGCGCATCATGCCGACGACCAAGCCGAGACGTTTTTCATCAACCTTTTGCGTGGTGCCGGACTGCGCGGCCTGAAAGGGATGCAGCCGAAGAATGGCGTGGTCATCCGGCCTTTGTTGTGGGCTTCACGGGAGCAAATCCGTCGGTATACCGTTGAAAACCAAATCGTTTGGCGCGACGACCATACCAACGCAGAGAACCTTTATTTGCGCAACAAGATCCGCAATCAACTGTTGCCCGTTTTCTACGAATTGCAGCCTGAAGCTCGGCAGGGTTTATATAAATCCTTGGAGCATCTTTCTTCTGAAAACGAGTTGTATCGGGAATTGCTGAAAGAGAAGTTGTCGCAAATCGTGGAGCAAGAAGGTGAAATGCAATCTTTTCCAACTCTAAACTCTAAACACTCTACTCTCAACTTTCAGTTGCTATTTGAATGGTTGCGTCAATTTGGATTCAACACTGACCAATGTCAGTTCATATACGATGCCATCGAGATAGGTATTGGGAACCAATATTGCTCATCAACACATCGTCTTGTGATTGGCCGAAAAGAGTTGCAACTCTCTGAAATAAAGGATGTTGTAGATGAAGAAATCCAAATTGAAGCAGGGGAGGAGCGTATCGAAAAGCCTTTGCCGTTGCGTTTTTCGAGATTTGAAAAGACGGCGGATTTTGTCATCGACAAGTCGCCCGATGTGGCCCAGTTGGACTTCGACAAGCTGAAGTTTCCGCTCACTTTGCGCCATTGGCGGCAGGGCGACCGTTTCCGTCCCTTGGGCATGAAAGGCTCCAAGTTGCTGAGCGATTTCTTTGTGGACCAGAAGTTTACGGATGCGCAGAAACGGAACGTCTTTTTGTTGGTTTCCGCCGAAAACGAGGTGCTTTGGGTGGTCGGCCACCGCATCGACGACCGCTTTAAGGTGACTGAGGCAACAAAATCCGTTTTCCGCTGTGTGTGGGAATGATAGATTTTGTATTTTTGTCGCCTATTCAATTGCGAACAAATAATTATTGTATATGAAAAGACTGTTATTCTCCCTGCTGATGGCCTTTGTCGCCATGATGCCACTGCGGATGCAGGCGCAAATCATCGACCCTGTTCAATGGAGCATCACCATTGAAGACCTCAACGAGAGCGAGTTTGACTTGGTCGCCACGGCCACCATCGACCCGCAATTCCACATCTATTCCACCACGATGCCCGACCTCGCGCCGCTGCCGACGGTGTTCGACGTCAAGACCTCTGAGTTTTTCGAGGCGGTCGGCGAGGCTCGCGACCTTACGGATGTGCCGCTGTTCTACGACGACATCTTCGAGACGGAATACAAGCAGTTTTCGGGCACGGCGGCCTTTGCCCAGACGTTCCGCAAGCTGAAGGACGGCTCGTTTCCCATCACGGGCGAAATCAGCTACCAAGCCTGCAAGGACGGTCAATGTGTCTCCCTGACCGAGGACATCGACCTAATGTACGGCTCGGAACCCGCTGTGATTGAGGCCGATGAGCCTGAAACCCAAGCCTCCACCAAGTCCAACATCTGGGGCATGATCCTCGAAGCCATCCTTTGGGGCTTCGCCGCGCTGCTCACACCGTGCGTCTTCCCGATGATTCCCATGACCGTGTCGTTCTTCATGCACGGCGAGGGCGAAAGCAAGGCACAAGGTCGCTTCAAGGCGTTGATGTACTTCATTTTCATCGTGTTGCTCTACACCCTGCCCATCGCCATCATCATCATCGTGACTTGGCTCGTGGGCGGCAACAGCGTCACTGCCGACATCTTCAACTGGTTGGCCACACACTGGCTGCCCAACATCCTTTTCTTCTTGGTGTTCATGGTGTTTGCGGCCTCGTTCTTCGGCGCGTTCGAAATCACCTTGGGCAGCAATATGGTGAACAAAAGCGACAGCAAGCAGAGTACCAAGAGCTTGGGCGGCATTTTCTTCATGGCTTTGACCCTCGTCTTGGTGTCGTTTGCCTGCACGGGTCCCATCGTGGGCACGGTGCTCATCAAATCCACCTCGGGCGAGTTTTGGGCACCCATCGTGACGATGTTCGCCTTTGCGGTGGCTTTCGCCCTGCCGTTTGCCTTGTTCGCGTTCTTCCCTAACCTGCTGCAACGCCTGCCCAAGAGCGGCGGCTGGCTCAATTCGGTGAAGGTCGTCTTGGGTTTCATCGAAGTCGCCCTCGGCTTCAAGTTCCTCAGTGTGGCCGACCAAACCTACCACTGGCACCTGCTCGATCGCGAGGTCTATCTCGGCATTTGGATTGTGTGCTTCACGCTGCTTGGGCTTTACCTTTTGGGTAAAATCCGCTTCAAGGGCGAGAAGGAAGTCAAGGAGTTGGGCGTGTTCCGCCTCATCCTCATCATCATCGACTTCACCTTTGTCGTCTATATGATTCCGGGCATGTGGGGCGCTCCGTTGAAGGCCCTTTCAGGCTATCTTCCGCCGAAGCAAACCCTTGATTTTGACCTGAATAGAATCATTGAGGAAAACAGCGAGAAGGTCATCGAATATGTGGATGCCAAGTTCGCCAATATGCAGGTGGCGGCGACCACACAAGCCAAAACGGTTGAGGGCGACGACAGCTTTACTTGCGAGGAGCCCAAATACGCCGACCTTTTCCATTTGGCCCATAGCTTGAAAGGCTATTTCGACTACGACCAAGCCTTGGCCTGCGCCAAAGCCCAAGGCAAGCCCATCTTCATCGACTTTACCGGTCACGGTTGCGTCAACTGCCGTGAGATGGAAGCCAACGTGTGGAGCGACCCGCGCGTGAAGGACATGCTGCGCAACGACTTCATTATCTGCGCGTTGTATGTCGATGACAAGACCGCGTTGCCCAAGGAGGAATGGTTTACCTCCACCTACGACGGCAAGGAAAAGAAGACCATCGGGCGCAAATGGGCCGACTTCCAGATTTCCAAGTTCGGCACCAATGCCCAGCCGTATTACTGCCTGATGGACCACAACGGCAACCTCTTGATGAAGCCCCGCGCCTATAATTTGGACAAAGACGGCTTCGTGAGTTTCCTGAAGGAAGGCTTGAGGAACTTCTCGGAAGGGACTTATTATCAGAAAGTTATTGAATGATTTTGGGGTACGAGACGGGGTTTATGTCCCGCTTCTCGTGTTCCATGTCAAAGGAAATAGAAGTTTGGTTTTGAACAAATTCTTAATATCGGACAAAGCACATTGACCTGACATATTAACCCTATGAGCTTTTGCTCTTGTTCTCATCGTTGGAAACTGGACATTTTCAGATTAGCGAGAATAAGTGCATTGAGTTCGCGCCAATAGGCGTGGGCTTTTTGTATTTATCTGCTAATTTGGTAGTCCAGTAATAATAACCACAGCGATAGGTAATGCAAAAAGTTTCACGCTTTTTCCATTGTTTTTCAAGGGCTTGGCTCGGCCAACGGAAAGCACAATGGAAGAAGAACCCCACATCGGACGAATCATCAAGGCAGAACTGGCCCGGCAAGGACGCAGCATCGCTTGGCTTGCGCAGCAGATGGGCTACACGCGCCAAAACATGTATCACCTGCTTAGCCGTAAGTTTATCTATACCGATTTGTTGTTGAAAATCAGCGAGATACTACATTGCGACTTCTTCCATCACTACACGGACTATTTGGCCCACCGCCGCAAGTTGTCAAAAGATATTTGACAATCTGTCAAAGGATTTGACTAAGATTGATAACGATTTTTACCATTGTAACAGACTGAAAACCAAACCTTTCCATTATCTTTGAGGCATCAAGCAACCCCAAGACTGGTCATATTAAACGTTTGTTGCAAACAATTGTTTTTCAACTCTTTACAACAATGTAGTGTGACTGAGAGGGCGAAGCCGTAGGCAGTTAGGAGTTAGGAGTTAGGAGTTGGGAGTTTTCAGTTGGGAGTTGGGAGTTTTCAGTTGGGAGTTGGGAGTTTTCAGTTGGCAGTCGGCCCGCGTCCCGAAGGGACGCCATTTCATTAACCCGATGCAAGCGCAGCGCAGCTTCGGGCAGCAGCGACCCCGCACCCCGGCAGGCCCGCGTCCCGGAGGGACGCCATCTCATTAACCCGATGCAAGCGCAGCGCAGCTTCGGGCAGCAGCGACCCAGCACCCCGGCAGGCCGCGTCCCGAAGGGACGCCATTTCATTAACCCGATGCAAGCGCAGCGCAGCTTCGGGCAGCAGCGACCCCGCACCCCGGCAGGCCCGCGTCCCGGAGGGACGCCATCTCATTAACCCGATGCAAGCGCAGCGCAGCTTCGGGCAGCAGCGACCCAGCACCCCGGCAGGCCGCGTCCCGAAGGGACGCCATTTCATTAACCCGATGCAAGCGCAGCGCAGCTTCGGGCAGCAGCGACCCAGCGCCCCGGCAGGCCGCGTCCTGGAGGGACGTAACTTTCTTAACCGTAGGTCGCGACCTACGGCAGCAGCGACCTACGGCAGTGACCAGCGGCAGCAGCGACTCCGCACCCCGACAGGCCCAGCCCCGCAGGGGCGACAGGACGACAGGCAGGTGTGGAATGTAATGCAACGCCTGCCGAAAACAATCGGATTGCAAATCCTCATATTCCGTTACGGCGGATTGCAAATCCGCCTGAACTGGAAAGCAGGAAGAACATGATTAATCTGTACAGAATCCGCCCCAACCTGATGAGGCGACAGCCTTTGGACTGGGACAAACGGAACAATTGCCTATCCAGTAAAAACCGCCACCAAAGTCGCCATCTGAACGACGACGGCCAACAACTACACCCTCAATGTCAACTGAAGCTGAAAATTCGCAAATAACTTGCATCTCGGCTTTTATCTGTTTTTCGATGGAAGAAACCAATCTCGTGCCGTGTTCAACTTCAACCAATCCGCCGTGGCAAACAAGCAATCGCCTTTGATAGAATACCAGACTGATTTGCTCATCCGCCCAAGAAACATAACGACCACTCACAAAACAAACAACTATATCACCCTTTGACAAAGCTGAAACGTTTGAATCGGTTGAGAATACGACACTTGAAACATCAAACTATCGGTTTATGGAAGACAAAGGATATATGCCGAAAACAGCTGAACAAGTAAATATATCGATTTATATAACGATGGCGTGACAAGTTACATGGTAAGCAAATGGAGTAATATGAAAATTGGTTTGATTTGAGACCAAAATTACCTGTGAGCTCCCCTCCCAAGCTCCTATATTTACTTTTGAAGAAATGCAGTATGAGTCAACAAACAACCAACACAAAATACATATAATCCAAGCAATTGACCAACTTCAACTTGATATTTCGTTCCAAGATTTCAAGTAGATGGTTCAATACAAATAGGAAGTGAACACCAAATAACCAACAACACACAAGAAGTGAATAGATTTAAATGTAGATCGGAAATAGAGTGAACAATAGCATATTGGAGTGGTCAGTTTTATGGATGTGTTAGAGTAAGTACTACAAATTGAATTCAATACAGGTGGAGGTCGTTTGACACAACCAATCTTTCTAATTGAGAGGTCATTTCGATGCCTGTTGAGTCAGCATCATAGAGTTTATAAGTAAATATCTATTGACATTAACAAGTAAATGATTATATTACTAATACTGTAAAATACAAATCAAACAAAATCAAACAAAATAGGAGGAACCAAACTATGAAAAAATTAATGCTTGTAATGATGTTGTTCTTTAACGGAATGGCAAATGCACAAAACTATGTCCACTTGAACATTACGGAAATCCAGCATGGTGACGTATTGGAATTCTGTGTTTCGGAATGTGATGGAGTGGTTATCGAAAAAGAACCAGGTTGCACAGAATGGTTGCACTGGCATGTCCAAATTATCAATGGGGAAAGTTATGATTACGAAACTGATGAGATAACCCTCATTCCCTTTCAGACCTCTTACTATCATGTTACATACATGTCAGACTGTGGTGTCTCTTTAAGGGAATTTGATGTAAAGTTCTCAGACTTCCAACTCTCTGAACCATGGGGGCAAGACTACGTCTGGAAACGTCCTGGAGAAAGTGTTACACTATGGGCTTGTGGAGATGGCTATCAGTGCCAATGGTCCACGGGGTTAACCAACTACGGAATCACCGTCACCGAGCCCGGCACTTATTGGGTCCGTGTGTACAACAATTGCGGAGAACTCAGCGACACCATCCAAGTCCGCGACAACGTGGAGCTTTACCGCGCCACCTGCGACTTGCGCACGAACCTCAACCAAGTCACTTGGCAGACCACGCCCGAGCAGGCCGAATACGTCAGTGCGGTGAACATCTACCGCAACACCTACCAGCTCGTGGCCACCGTGCCCTACTTGGACGGCTCGTTCACCGACAACATCGGCAGCGAAGCCACCCAATGGCAGTACCACCTCGTGGCGGTCGGCAACGACGGCGACGAATGTCCGCTCCCCAGCTACTGGAAGCGCACCATCCACCTCGACCACGTTCAAGGCACCGGCGGCGGCGAAATCCTCCAATGGACGCCCTACGAGGAGGAAAGCCCCGCAAAGAACACGGTCATCTACTACTCCATCTACGACGTGGTGGACGGCGAGCCTAACCACGTCATGGACGTCGGCAACTTCACCAATGTGTATGCCTACGACCCCAACGACTTCGAGGGCTACGGCACCGTGGCAGCGGTCTTCGCGGCGAAAGGCGAGCGGGACTTGGAAGACATGGCCTTCTCCAACATGACCGCCGACATCCTCAATGTAGGCGAATCCATGCAAGAGGCCTTCAAGGTCTATCCGAACCCCGCCAACGGCACCTTCACCGTCGCAGGCGCTTCGACCTTGACCGTCTTCAACACCCTCGGCCAAGCCGTCGCCACAAGCCACTCCGCGAACGGAACGCACACGTTCACG
>FLNX01003344.1_pt1 | contig 14132 bp, 12 predicted proteins | sample 1140341 | NCBI WGS metagenome assembly FLNX01 (sample SAMEA3878208, study PRJEB12797) | bioreactor metagenome | biome: Moose rumen | place: Sweden | collected 2011-10
GTAGCCTTTGTATTTCCAAAACCAGCCTTTGCCAAAATCGTAACTCATGGTCAACTGCGGGCGTGCAATCCATGTGCTTTGTTTCTGTCCGGCTTGGTCAATGAGAGTGTGCATGGCTCCGATACCTACCACATACGAAAATTTATCTACTCTGTGCCTCATTTCCGCAAAAGCGTAGGTTTCGGCAGTTGTCATGTTAACGGTTGCTTCGGTACTGCCTAAGTACGTGTTTTTCACCCATTGTTGGTTATGCCTTGCACCTACGGTCAGCATGATATTTTCCCATTCCTTCTCATAAATAGCTTCGCCGATGAGTGACCATTTGTCACCTCTCACACGAGACAAAACATCGGTCGTATCTGTCGAGACGGAGCCGAAAAGCGGCGTTTGTTGAAAACGAGAGCAAGTGCGAGTGTAAGTCCCGTCAGGGCTTACGCAACTCGTCGAAGCCGAGTTTGGCGACAAGGGGACTTGTCGAAAACGGCGGTCGCTGTGGGTATTGATATACGTGCCGACCACATCAAAATACAAGTGCTGCTTGTGCGGCAGGTTATGCTGATAGTAGATGTCCAGCGAGGGCGACTGACTGCTGCTTTTATCGTGATCGTGTATCTCAAATGAATCCGTCGGCTGATACAAACGGCTGTCGCGGTCGGATGGTCCGTAAGGCATATATGCCATATTATCACGTAAACGGATGTTCAGCATGTTTTTGTCGCCGTTTGTCCAGTTGTAATTCAACGATACATTAACCGGATAAGTCTTATAGCGCGTCGGTTCGCCTATTTCGTTGTTCTCTATCTTGCCTGTCGAAAAATGGTAGGTCTCATTGTTGGTGCGCGTCCAATAAATATCGTACGGCGCATAAGTGGCGACTGCTTGTATGGACGATTTGCCAAAATGCAGTTTTCCCGCCGCGTAATAACTGCCCATGCCCGGTAATGTCAAACCGTTTGAGCCTGCAAGCATGAGCGAACCGCCAGTGTCGCAGTGCTTGACAATATAATCTACCACAGCTGCTGCGCCGTTGTATCGCACGCCCGGTTGGTCGTGGTACTCCACGCGGATAATATCTTTCGGGTTGATGGCCTTTACATCTGCCGTGCTTGCCTCTACACCGTTGATGCGCAGCTGCACGCTCTCGTCGGAAAGCGTTTTGACGGAATTGTCAATAGGACTAATCACGATGCGCGGTATTTGCAAGTTCTGTAACAGAGAAACGCCATCCGAGGAAGCCTGCATCTGCTCTTTGGACGGAAGAAGGATTTGGCGGTCCACCTTCTGAATAATGGCTTGACTTTCCACAACCACTTCGCCTAATTCCGTTGCGCCTTCTTGCATGAGGATGTCGCCGATGTTGGTATCGCCGTTCACAGTAAGAGCTATGCGGATTGTTTCATAACCGATATAGGAAAGTTCCAGAATATAATCTCCATTCTCGGCATTAAGTGTAAATTTGCCGTTGTTGTCGGTGGTGGTTCCGGCTATCTGCATAGTGTCCTGCATCAGCAAGACGGTTGCGCCAATGATAGCAGATTTGTCGTTAGCGTCCATGATACGACCGGATATCCTGGCATTGTTCGCCGTTGCGGTAATGGCTACACAGAGCATCGTCGCAAAAAATAAGAGTTTTACGTTCATACAATTTTGTTTTTTAATAGTTGTGTTTCAGAGTGCGCCTCTATATGTAATACGAACAAATCGGCAGTTTCTTACAATGGTTTGGAAAAACTTTCTGTACCCTCCGCCACGAACCATCCTCCTGACCGACCGATGACCAAGAGAAGACCGAGAGACAAAAGAGCCCCTGCCGCAACGATTTATCGCCCCAAACCCTTGCACAATTCAGAAAAAAGTTGTACCTTTGCAGCCGAAAAATGCAAAGATAAAATATGGCCAATACACTGAACGTACAAGGAACAGAGATAACAATCATTAAAGTTCATGCAGAAGATTACATCTGCCTGACGGACATGTTAAGAGCAAAGGATGGTGATTTCTTTGTGACTGATTGGCTGCGTAATAGAAACACGTTAGAGTATATTGGTATCTGGGAGAAAGTAAATAATCCCTATTTTAATTATGGCGAATTCGCCACAATTAGAAATAATGCAGGTTTAAACAACTTCAAAATCAGTGTCAAAGAGTTTGTTGAGCGCACGGGTGCTATTTGTTTGCAAGCTAAGGCCGGAAGATACGGAGGCACTTATGCACATAAAGACATTGCTTTTGAGTTTGCCATGTGGATTAGTCCGACTTTCAAGTTCTATATTGTACGCGACTACCAGCAACTCAAAGAGAAAGAGCAGATTGCACTGAATTGGTCTGTCAAGCGTGAACTGGCGAAGATTAACTATCATATCCACACGGATGCAATAAAAGCAAACCTTGTGCCACAAGAGATTGACGCCTACCATCGTTCGCTTATTTATGCCAACGAAGCCGATGTGCTCAATGTGGCCCTATTCGGAATGACAGCCCAAGAATGGCGCGATGCTCATTCGGAGGACAAAGGCAACATCCGTGACTACGCGACGATTAACCAATTGATTTGTTTGAGTAACATGGAGAACCTGAATGCCGTCTTTATCCACGAAGGACTACCGCAAGGCGAACGCCTCCAGAAACTCAACCAAATAGCCATCCAGCAAATGACCGTGTTGGAAAATGTGGAGAGCAAACATATTTTGAAAGGATAAAATACACGTCCCTCTCCGAGCGGTGCTTCCAAGCACTCCGGAATAAGGAGGAAATGACATAAAAGACAAGCGCAAAGCGTTGCGCAATGACATATTAAAATAATAAGCATTACTATTATTTCGCATTTACCGAAAAACCCGGCAAAGTTTAAGGAGATAAACAGCAAATAATTAGTAAAGGTTCCGTATATAGGATGCCTATCGTTATACGATAATAGTGCTTACACATCTTGTGTGAGTTTCTTAGTATAACGAAGGTCTCCTTGCCGGGTTGCCTTGGTACGCGATAAGAAACTCACATTTTCTTATTGCGTGCGGATTGATAGTTATGCACAAACAACTATCAATCTATGGCAGGAAATTCATATTTACATGAAGCAAACTCTGGTAAAAACGATGAGTTCTACACACAATTAGATGACATCGCCAAGGAACTTAAGTATTACAAGCAACACTTTCAAGGGAAAGTAGTGTTGTGTAATTGTGATGATCCTTACGAAAGCAATTTCTTCAAATACTTTGCCCTAAATTTTAATACACTCGGCTTAAAGAAACTAATCGCTACCTGCTATAACGGCTCTCCTATAGCTGGTGACGAATTGCCTTTGCTTTTTGAGATAGAAGAAACCGAGCCAAAAAAGATCGCCTACAAAGTAGAGATTTCCGAAGTACAGGATTATAACAACGATGGAGCAATTAATCTTTCCGATGTTCAGTGGCTTATTCAAAACAACAAAAATGTGCTATCTCTTTTGAAAGGGAATGGAGATTTCCGATCGCAAGAATGTATTGAATTGCTTAAAGAAGCAGATATTGTTGTCACTAACCCTCCTTTTTCACTATTCCGTGAATATGTTGCACAACTGGTCAAATATGACAAGAAATTCTTAATATTAGGAAACATGAATGCTATTACCTACAAAGAAATATTTCCTTTAATTAAAGAAAATAAGCTCTGGATAGGTAATGGCTTCAACTTATCAATGGTTTTTAGGACAACTTATCCTAATAAATTAGAGGCAAATAGGAAATACGTAATATCAAAGGGGTACGATCCAGATAAGAATTATGTCAAAACACCTGCTATTGCATGGTACACAAACCTCGATTTACCAAGAAGACATGCAGTCCTTGATTTATACAAGCACTATACTCCTGAGGAGTACCCGCACTATGACAATTATGATGCTATAAACGTAGATAGGGTATCTGATATTCCTATAGATTATGATGGAATCATGGGAGTGCCTATTACATTTATGGATAAACATAATCCTGACCAATTTGAAATAATTTGGCAAGCAAGTGGCAATACAAGGGCTTCTGCTCCCAAAGAAATATTATTAGAATTAAAGTATACTCCCCATGAAGCAGATAGAGGAGGATGTACAATTGTTAAAGGAGAACGGACATATGGACGCATCTTAATTCGCAATAAAAAACCACAAAAGCCATGAAGATAGAATTACATGAAATCCGTGTGCGGGAGTTGTGCACGGAGTACAATGATTTGAGTATTCAAGAAGAAGGAATAGTCGGCTACGGCGGACGGCTGAATATACGCCCGAAATACCAGCGTGAGTTTGTTTATGACGAGAAACAGCGCAACGCCGTAATGGACACCGTTTGGCAGAATTTTCCGCTGAACGTCATGTACTGGGTCAAAACAGATGGCACAGATGGCATTGAATATGAAGTCCTTGACGGGCAGCAACGTACCATCTCCATCTGCTCGTTTATTGCCGGCGAGTATATGATGAATTTTGACGGCAACTTGCTTGGTTTCAGCAATATGACCATTGAACAGCAAAACCGGATCCTCGACTACAAACTGCAAATATACATCTGTGAAGGAACGGACGAGGAGAAACTGAAATGGTTCCAACGTATCAACATTGCCGGCGAGAAACTCAAAGAGCAGGAGATCCGCAATGCTATCTATTCCGGTTCGTGGGTGACACAAGCCAAACGCCGTTTCTCCAAGACAGGTTGCGTGGCATACAAAATAGGTTCGGACTTCATGAATGGTTCGCCTATCCGGCAGGATTATTTTGAGACCGCACTCAGTTGGATTGCCGACAAACAGGGCATTACGATTGAGCAATACATGGCGCGTCATCAGCACGACACGGACGCAGACGAACTATGGCAGTATTTCCAAGATGTCATCCATTGGATCGAGAAACTCTTCGGGCGCAAGTACAAGAAAGAGATGAAAGGCGTAGAATGGGGTCTGCTATACAACAAACACAAAGACACTACCTTAACCGCTACGGCTATCGGTGAGCAGATGGCTAAACTGATGGCGGACTCAGATGTGCAGAAGAAATCCGGTATCTTTGCATATATCCTTGACCATGACATCCACCATTTGGGTATCCGCACTTTTGATACCAACACGCGCCGTGAGGTTTATGAGCGGCAAGGCGGTAAGTGCGCTATCTGCGGCAAACCGTTTGATATAGAGGTTATGGAAGCCGACCATATAACCCCGTGGGTTGAAGGCGGAAGGACGATTGCTTCCAACTGCCAGATGCTTTGTCGTGACTGCAACCGCCGCAAAAGCAGCAAATAGTGCTGAATAGCAAAAAACTGAAAAAAGTTGCGAAAGAGGTGATAGATGTCTTATCCCAAGGGAACGATCACTACGTGTGCATCTCTTTTTTGCCTATATAGAGAGGGGCATGGATATTTAAGAGTAACAGTGGCGCGAGAGTGGCTTGAGAGTGAAGGAGTGCGACGGAACGTACTCCGAGTGAAGTGCCCGAATAGTCCCCACTATGAGGACAAGCACGAACATAGAACAAAAGATTGACAGCTACAATTTGGCGAGGTGAAATGGGGACCCCGCAAATTTCAATTTGTGGGGAGAGCGGAGGCAATGGTCGCACTTGCCAATTAGCAGAGCGGTTTGGCTCTTGCGACCCATTTGCCGAACGCGAATCTTAATAATCGTTCTCTTTTGCGCTTACCTGCTACGTACGTGAAGCGACTGAGGCGCACCGAGAATGTCCGGTGGACATTTGAAGGAGTAAGTGCGCCGCGCGAGTTCGCAGGGCGAACATAGCACGTTTACGATCGTTCGGAACGCAGTGGAGATAAGAACTCCTTAAAGCCGAGAGATGACCGAGAGAAGAAAAATGTCCCTACCGCAACGATTTTTGCCCCAAACCCTTGCACAATTCAAAAAAAAACAGTACCTTTGCAGCCGATTACTGACGAAATTTATAGAAACAAGTGATTTTCGTCAGTAGAAACAGGTTGCACTATGATAAATCGAGAATCCTATCTGTCGCAACTCATTAAATTGCGTGATCAAGACCTAATAAAGGTCGTAACAGGTATCCGTCGTTGCGGAAAATCCACATTGCTAATGGCATTCAGGCAGTATTTGTATGCTAATGGCGTACAGAATAACGCTGTGTTGTCTCTCAATTTTGAGGAACGTGAGAGTACCCGTTTTGCGACATGGGAAGAAGTATATGATTACATCATTGCTCACTTGCCGGACATCCCAAAGCGGTATGTGTTTTTGGATGAAGTGCAAATCTTACCACATTTCGAGAAACTGGTGGACGCGCTTTATGTCAAGAAAGATGTAGATTTATATATCACCGGGTCTAATGCCTATATGCTCTCCAGCGATTTGAGTACTTTGCTTTCCGGACGGTATATCAACATCCATTTGCATCCGTTCTCTTTCGCTGAATACGTTGCCTCATTCCCCGATGAGCATGATTCCGGCAGGCTGTTCCGCCAATATATGAATACTTCCTGTTTCCCGGAAGCGGTTAACTTATCCCGCACAGCCCCTGAGATGGTCAATGCGTACCTCCAATCGGTGTACGACACGGTGGTGGTCAAAGACATTGTCCAGCGGAATAAATTGCGTAAGTTTGATACTTTGCAGCGTGTGATTAATTTCCTCTATGATAGTATTGGCAGTGTGGTCTCTCCGAATAATATAGCAGACACGCTGAACCACAATTCAGGACAACAGATGTCGCACAATACCGTGCTGAAATATCTTCGTTACTTTACGGAATCGTACCTGATTTATCCTGTGCGTCTGTATAATATCAAAGGCAAACGGTTGCTGGCAAGCAATTACAAGTATTATGCAGTGGATCTCGGTTTCCGCAATCTCCTGCAAACGAATGCTCCGACCATAGATTTGGGGCATAAGTTAGAAAATGTAGTGTATTTTGAACTACTGAGACGAGGAGGAGAAGTCTATGCCGGCAGAACAGATGCTGGTGAAGTGGATTTTGTGGTTATGAAACACAACGGAGAGCGTGAGTATTACCAAGTCGCTTACACCGTTAATGACGAAAAAACACTAAATCGCGAACTTTCGTCATTAAGAAAGATTAAGGACACGTACCCTAAATATCTTTTGACGACTGACTTTGATAGCGCAAATATAGACGGTATACGTAAAATCAATGTGATAGATTGGTTATTAGGGAAATAACAGAAAAAACTTTGCAAAACTATGAGGATACTTATTATTAGAGCCAGTTCCGGTATCGGTAGAGAACTTGCTATACAGTATGCAACAAAAGAAAATGAAGTTTAGCGAAACAAAAACGAAATGGGTAGCAATCGCGTTATTTTACATAATAGCGATTGTCACGCGCGCGATTGTACTCAAATATCAAGATTTAAATGCGGACAATTTTATCGTGTGGCTGTGGAATTGGGCAAGAGGCATTGGACCTTGCCTGGGAGCCATCGCTGCTGTTCTGGTCTTTAAAAGGAAATTCTATTGCAACATAACCGGTACATCTATTTTGAAGTCCGTTCTTACCGCAGCCATTCCTTTTACAATTTGCTTTTTTCTTAATCGTGAACTGAGTTTTACACTACTTGGATTTATGTTTTATTCGTTCCTTGAAGAAGTTGGCTGGCGAGGATATTTACAAGGAGAACTAAAGGAAATGAATCCGGCATTGCGTGTCTTTATTATCGGAACGATGTGGTTCTTTTGGCATATTACGATTAATGTCAGTATAGGCGGCTTAATCTTTTGGGGTATTCTGTTACTCGGTTCATGGGGAATTGGTTGCATCGCTCGTGATACAAAAAGTCTGACAGCATGTGCCTGTTTCCATACTTTATTTAACTTTTCAAATCAAGGAGGTATCTATTTTACACCAACGGTCATAACAATTTATATTGTAATCGTCGCCACTTGGTTTATTATTTGGTATGTACCATGGAATAAATTCATTACCTGCCGCGTACGGGAGACATACGACTCGGATACGGGACGATAGACCGACAGAGCACTAACAAGATATAGTGCTAAAATTTTAATAATTGGATACTTTCACATAAAGGGCATAGAACAACCGTTCTACATACTATGGTATGAAGAAATTTGGTGAAAAACTGTATAGCCGCAGAACGGTTGCTACAAAGCCTTTATGGAAAAGATGCCTTACTGATTGAGGAAGTTGCTGACATCCTCTTTGGTGAAGTTGCCGATGATGACAATCATTGAACTCTGATTCTGCTCTTTAGTGCCGATGATGAGTTCATGTGGTTTGCGCTTGTTAGTGAAGATAAACACATTGTCACCACCCGACGAATGGCTGGTCATTAGGAGTTCATAATCATCGTCTGTGGACAGAACATTGATATCTTTGTCAATCTGTTTCTTGCCGTCGGTATTCTCGGAACTGATAATAAGCATCTTATCCAAATTGCCTAATTTGTCCAAATCTTCGCCGCCGGCAGCACTGATAAACTTCGTGCCGAGGTTGAACATCGCCTTGTTGATACAAACGAAGTCTATTCCGTCCATCGTGGCATATTTGCTGAAAATCTTGTTTTGTGCCTGCATTGAAAATGAGCAGGTGATAACGGCTATAATTACAATTATTCGTTTCATATTGGTTGCAATTTTAGAAGTTTATATATCGATTTACTATTTGAGTTGTGGCATCCACTTGCTGTAGAACCTTGTTAGTCGGTGCGATACATTGCTCGGAAGCTTTGGCAATCATGCTGTTAGCCCGTTTTATCTGCGCAGCTGCCTCTTCGGCAGTGGCGCATGTGTCGCTGAATGGGTCTATTTGCTGTTGGTACGAAATAACTCCGCCTCCTATCGCGAGAAGAATAGCCACCGTTGCTGCCACGCGATAAAATATCTTCGGAGGTGTTTTTAGATGGTAGATGATTCCTTTGCGTTGCTTCACCTCTGGCAAAACCTGCTTTTTCTCCGTTTGTCCGAGATGGTTTACAAAAGCGGTTATTTCTTCGGCAATGTCAGTCGGCATTTCTTGGTCGGAGATCTCAGCAAGCGTAAGAAATAGTTGCTTGTCTTCTTGCAACTCTTCGGGAATTTCCTCATGCAGGAAGAAATCAGCCAACAGCCGTTCTTCTTCCGGTGTCGTTTGTCCCTCGTAGAAACGAGAGAGAAGCGGTTTGATTTGTTCTATGGTCATGTTTTTGATAATTGAAAATTGATAATTGAAAATTGAAAGTCAGCAGTTTGCGGTTAATCAAAGTACCTTTCACTTTTAATTTGTCACTTTAGCAAAGCGGTCTTTTCCCGCAGCGTTTTTCTTGCCCTTGATAGCAAGGTGTAAATGTTTTCGCGACTGAACCGAGTCAGTTCTTGTATTTGTTCAATCTCTAATCCGTCAATCGTGCGTAATCGAAGCACTGTTTGTTGGTCGGGAGGCAGTTTGTCAATGAGTTGGAGCACTGCGTTAAGGTCACTTGCTGCGTCAATTTGATTTTCAGTGTCGTTGGTCGTAAGCATATCAAGGATTTCATCGCTTGACTCTGCGCGTTGGGCTTTGAGACGGTCGAGGCAGTTGTTCCGCACCATCGTTAGAACGAGAGCAAGTGGTGGTTTGTCGGGTTCTATCGTATCCCGTTTGATCCATAACTCGGAGTACACATCTTGCATGCAATCCCGCGCCTCGTCGCGGTTGCGGAGCAAGTTGTATGCAAGTGCATACATCTTTCCGCTAAACGGCAAATATATCTGCGTAAACTGCTCGTGCGTCATTTTATGGCTCTTGAATGTATATTTTGCGAGGTGTTTTAGTTACCCTTTCTATATGTAATACGATTGAAACGGCAAAATCTTACAATCATAGTGCAATTTTTCACAAAAAAAGTGCCAACGGGTGGCACTTAGTCGAAAATTACACAATCATTTGTATGTTTTGAGACGATATGATACGATTTGACCTGATTTTGATACGGTCACTATAAGGAATTCTTGCCCTGTATCACGTAGTTTATACTTAAAAAACGCTTCTATATAACAAATTCTGTTATATACTTTCTTTGTGGATGTCGCGAGTGGGGACACTCGCGCTCCTGATGGTCGCATAATTATAAAAATAACTGGATTATGCAAATAATTTTGAGACAAAATGATACGATTAGCCCAAATTAGTTCATTTTTGCACTATTTATATGGTAATCAGCATACTTTTACCACCAATATCCGGCTGCGGATTTTTGATTGTTGAACGAATGGTTGTGGAATAACTCTGCCGTCTCGGAGGTCTGCCACTCCGGATAGCGTTCGCTCTTGCGAATGTAGTCCGTGAGTGCAATGAGTTGCTTGTATGGTAGCGGCTTGCCCGTCAAGAGTTGCAACTCGATAGCCTACAAGGGCTTCACAAGGTCGGCAAAATCGGGGTTGTCGATGTCGCTGCGCAGTCGGGCATAGACCTCACGCGAGATATACTGCTCCGCCAATTCCTGCTCGATGAGGACTATTTGTGCATGCGACTGTTGGAAATAGTCAAGAGCGTACTGTTTGCGCAAGTCTGCCGGTATTGAAAACGGAGTTTGAAACAGCGTTTTCAGGAAATACCGACCTTGTGCCGTTTCTTTCCAAGCCGGTGAGGAAGTTGATTATGCGCTGTTTCTCGGTGTTCACGCGTGGTGGCGAGGGTCTCATCATCCTCAATCTTCGAGATGATGTTGTAGGGCATTTGGTTATCCATACCCCAAGGGATAAAACGTGCCCACCGTTGAGAACCCGACTGTCAAGTTTCGTGTCCTCACGGAACACTGTCCCGCTGTCCAGCACAAACGCCATCGATGCCTTGACATTAGGCAGTTGCTCTATAGAAGAAAAAGAAAATTCGTGCAAGCCGAACACAGAAGCCGCTTGCGGATTATGTTGAGGCGAAGCCGAATTTGGCGATGTCGTAGATGTTGAAAAGTCCATACTCTTGCATTTTTGTTGCAATGGTATGGACTGAACGAGCCTTGCGAAAAGACAATCTATCCTATGGAATGGAAACGATTTTCAAGTTCTTTAATGCGGTCTATCAATTCACTAAATGATAATTTCTCGCCATAAATCATAGTCTCGCACATTTGTTTGTAATCCTCTTCCCAGCCGGACATAAACTTATCCGGCGGACAAAGTACGATGATTTTGCGGAAATCGGTCGAATAATCTATATCTTTCATTGAAGTGAATATAGAGCGGTGATGCTGCACACTCTGCCACAAGTCGTTGTCTGCCATAGCTTGCTTGGCAAAATCCAAATCCATCATTCGCTCCAAATCATACAGATGGCGCGAACGGCGATTGGCAACAATCGTTTCGCGTTCAATAGAGAACAACTCATGCAGCAAACATGCTTTCTCCACGAAAGTTTTTGCGGGTGCAGCCGTAACGATTTCGGGTGTTACAAATGATGTGCTCACATTAGGGAATGTGCTACTGATAATACTCATGATAGGCACTTTAACAACCGGTTCCATCAGTGAACGCGAACCCACTTCCAGCACAACTTCATTACGCAAGTAATCCAGCTTGTCGGAAAATAGTGTTTGGTAAGTAATAAAGATGCGGCGAGGCTCCGGATATGTTGCATCACCTTCCCCTTCCTGCTCGATCTCAATAGATAACTTTTCTGCTAATCCATACTTCTCCAAACCTTCTTGGAGAGTAGGAGCTAACACCTCTTTGACATAAAGAGAGGAACGTTTGCGCAAGTTCTTCAATTGTTTCTTGGTTAGGTCACCGCTTAATCCGTACTTGGTCGGGTCAATAGCTATATCTATATCCTCGGAAAAGCGTTCAATCATGTTGCCGATTTTAGATAAGGATGTACCGCCTTTGAAGATAATGTTAGCATCCAATTCCAGACTGAACAAAATCTGAAGCAGGCAAGTAACCCACAAGTCTTTTTCTACCGCTTGAGACGGGAGACCCAAGCGGTTTCGTGTCTGGTCAATAATGGTGCGCTGCTGCGCCGGTGTCAATGAAAAATAATCAGTCATATAAACTTTCTATTAGAGAACGTACCCATGTTGGCATAAGTCGCATATCTGCTATGGAGAAATGTGTATGTTCGTTGATGATTTTTTTTATTGTTTGCCTTTGTTCTTCTGTAATATTATCTTCACCTAACTCTTTAAGCGCAACAGAAAGCAGTTGTGCCAACGAGTCAGAATAAGCAAAAACTTTGGGAGCAGCATGTTTGAATAATATGCCGCGACCATTATGAATAGTAACTTTTCTTGGCTCTCCGTCAGTAAGATATACAATATTCATCGGAACTTGTGTACTCAACCCAAGTCTATTCAAAGCGTATGCTCCGGTAGGGATAATTCTTGTCTTATCTCTATTTGCGATAGCATTAGCTATTTCGTCAAATGTAGGATAAAGCACTCCAAGTCCTAAAACTTTGTCGATTTTAGGATAACAATATATTCCTGTAGCTACGCGGATTATCTTTCCATCTTGTGTCAGCCTCTCCAACGCTTTGTTAATGGTTTTAGACTGCGCAAGATGAGAAAACGATGAAGAAAAAAATATCGTACCCCGTCCGCGTTTTTTCAGAGAGTTAATAATCTTGTCGTCAAGTGATTGCATTTACTTTTTTATTTGAAATTTGTCGCAAATTTACGGTAAAAGTGCGACATATGCAAATATTTTGACAAAAAAATGCAATTTTATCCTCATTTTTCCATAAAAATGACCAAAACAGGTTACAAAAACACCTCCATGCCGTTGATTTGGAAGATGCAGACATCGCGCACTTGGCGGATTTGTCCCGATGAGAGGAGTTTGATACGGCGTGTGCCGTTGCGAAAATCATAGCGGAGCGAAATGCAGTTCTTGTAGTGCTGCACCTCGCCCTTGCTTGTGAACAGCGAAATATCCACCGGCTCGGGGTGCGCTAACATTTCGCGCATGGTATTGACGTGAATGCTTTGCATAGTCGAAAGTAAAAAGTCGAAAGTCAAAAGAATTTAGGATTTGATTTGTGCGTTGTAGAGTTGAACTTCGTTCCATTATTTGTGGCACTCGGCAAAACAAACAAGTTAGTTTTGCACTCGTTGCTGAAATAATTCTGATAATGGGACTGCGTGGTTTTTGATAAGGTCTTGTATCTCGGTATGCAAGACATCAAAAACAGCGGGGTCGGTGGTAACAATGGCACTCTCGTGCCTGTTACCCCTTGTGAGGTTCTGCGAGGTGATGATGGCTACACTCATCACTGCAGACTGAATAAGAATAACCTTGCTGTGGTTGTCAGCAAGGTAGGTATGTTCAATGACCTGCGAGAGAAAAGCCAACAAGCGTAGCGTCTTCTGTGTGGCTTTGAATTTTGGTGCAAGGCGAGTGCAAACCCGCAGGGCTTGCGCAACTCGCCGAAGCCCAAAATCCGTGAGAAATCCAACAGCAAGTGGATCGTTTCCACATTGCCGGATTTGGAGATAAAATAGAGCCTGCGCAAAAACTCCTCCGAGATAGAGAACGATGTTTGCCAAATGGTACTCTTGCCTATCTGTGCAAGAGTCCATTCGACAATATCCGCCACTTGCAGCGTGTTAGTCAGATAGCACTGCGTTTGATTAGGCTGCAAGGGCTTCAGGTAGTCCTCTATCGAAACGCCCCTTTTCATCATATCCGTCAATATAAAAGGGCAGATGTCATCTGCCCTCTCCCACATTATCTGCCCTCTCCATCAATAATCAAGCGACAACCGACTCACGCCGATTGCCGCCCTCGCCTATGTCAAAAAATCAACTCCTCTTCCCCCTAATCAAGTGTTTCTGATACGCATCTTTGCTTCGTTGATATATCTTGGCTAACGCATTCCAATTCCTGTCGGTTATCTCTATCCCGTGCGCCTCCATAAAACTGAATATCGCATTGTCTTGGCGCGACAGCACATTCTCAAAAGTGTGCAACTCCTGCCACAGTTCAATAGCGAACCTGTCCCGTATCGTCTGTACAAGCATCTTCTTCGCGTTCTTGCCCAAGTAGTTGTAGTACAGCGGATTCTTGTACTTATAGCACGGAATACCCAACGCCAATGTTGCACCGTCAGGCACACCCAATTCAGGTACGGCACAAGGCTGTTTCTGCAAGAAATACTCCAGTATCTTGCTCTCCTGACTGCCACGAATCGGCACTACCACCTCAGGAAA
>FLNX01001199.1_pt1 | contig 14102 bp, 11 predicted proteins | sample 1140341 | NCBI WGS metagenome assembly FLNX01 (sample SAMEA3878208, study PRJEB12797) | bioreactor metagenome | biome: Moose rumen | place: Sweden | collected 2011-10
GGCCAGGCGGGGGAGGCGGCCAGTGACGCCATCGTGGAGGGTGCCTCCTCAGCCCTGGCGGTGGTGGGCTATGTCTACATGATCTACCAGATCTCCTGCATGATCTCCTCCATGCTGTTCCGCTGTGATGCCTCCCAGCTGCAGCTGGCCGCCCAGCGATCCCTGAAGAACTGCAGTTATGTGGGGGAATACTGCTCCCGGAAGGCCCTGAAGATCTGCGTCAGCCGCACCTACAGCTACTGCTGCTACTCCTCGCCTTTAAGCCGCATCATCCAGGAGCAGATCCATGAGCAGCTGGGAACGCCCCTTTCCGCCATGGATCCCCGATCCCCGGACTGCTCGGGGATCAGCCCGGAGGATCTGGGCCGGGTTGACTGGGACCGGATCAGCCTTGACGAGTGGACGGGCCTGCTGAAGCTTACGGGGAACTATGCGTCAGATCGGGAACTGGATCCGGATGGCCTCACCGGGGCGGGCACTGATCTGGATCTGGACTACACGGACTCGGAGATCGGGGATCAGGAGCGCAGCGGCGTGGTGGAGCGGACCTTGGAGCGGGTGTTTGATCTGGATTTTGATCAGATCCGCCGGGAGGCAGATGGGACATACCGGGTGGATACGGGGGAGGAGTGAGGTGTCAGCAGGCGGGCAGGTTTCCCGGGACCGGGCTGACGGGGAATGCTTTCCCGGAAGTCCGGCAGGGCGGGACGGCTTCCCGGGAGCCCAGGGCAAAGGCACCGGCAGGATCAGGTTATCCGGGCTTTGGTGCCGGGTGATCCTGCCGGGAGCCCGCAGATAACATGCGGGCGCTGCCTCTTGAAATTCCTGCGGAAGGTGTCTATTTCCCCAGGGATTTGGCAATGTTGGCACTCACCGTCCGGGCGTATTCTGTCAGGGCGGAGTTTACGGTTCCCTTCATGGGGTTCATGAACCCGGGCACCTTGCTCTGATAGTGGTTTTTGATCCGGAAACTGCGCTTTTCCCCGGTGCTGTGATCCCGGGTGTCAAACACGGCGGAGATCTCCGTGTGCACATGCCGCTCATCTCCCTGGTAGTCCACCCAGTACCAGAACTTTTCAATTTTCAGCCGGATCTCCGTGGTGTACCGGTTGATGTCGGTCTCCCGGACCAGGATCCGGTAGCCGGCGTCCTCCAGGCCCCGCTTCACCGCTTCCTCCACATATCTGGCGGCAGCCATGTCCTTGAAGCAGATGTTTTCCGCCAGGGAACTGAAGGTGGTGGCGTCAGCAGTGCAGGAGGCCACGCTGTCGGTGGCGGTGCAGGCGGTGGGGGTCTGGCTGCGGGCGATGATCCGGCTTTTGGTGTAGGACAGATCTGGAGTGTAACTGCTGTAGGTCATCTCCTCGGGGTGGATGGTGGACTCGGCGGCGGTGAGATGCCGGACGTCGGTGGCCGGGTGCACATAGGCCGTGTTCACCGCCTCACTCTGCATCAGGGGGGCAAAGTCACCGGTTTCCAGCTCGAAGGGCTGATCGATGGGGGTGGTGCATCCGGCGAGCATTGCCATGGCGGTCAGGAGGGCCAGATAGGGTGCTTTTCTCTTCATTTTGGTTGTTCCTGTAGTTTTGCCTGCGGTCTTTCCGCAACCGGCACATGATACCATTTTGCGCCCCGGGGATTAAGGCTGCTGGGCAGGGCGGCAGGGCAGATGCGGCGCATCCCCACTGCTGGACACCTGATCGCTGTGCCGGATCAGCGTGCTCCCGCGCCGTATCAGCTGACCGCTGAGCCGGCCCCGGTCAGGAAGTCATTCCGCAGGAGGTCTTTGTCCTGCTCCCGTCCCTGAAACCAGCGCTCCAGTTCCCGGTCATGGGTGAAGAACACCGCATGCCGGAACATCCTCTGGAAATCCTGGCACTTCCGGGTGTCCCAGCGGCTCAGATCACGGTTGAACATCAGCGCTTTCTGGAACATTTCCTGCATGGAGGTGACCCGGGCGGTGTCCCAGGAACTGATGTCCTGGTTGAAGCAGCTGGTGTCACTGAACATTCTGCCCATGGCGGTGACGGCGGATGTGTTCCATCTGCCGATGTCTCCGTTAAAGCCAGATGCGCCAGCGAACATGCCGCTCATGTTGGTGACCTTTGAGGTGTCCCAACTGCCGATATCCTGGTTGAAGATACGGGCTTCGGCGAACATACCATGCATGTCGGTGACTTTGGATGTGTCCCACCGGCCGATGTCCTGGTTGAAAGAGCAGGCCTCGGCGAACATGTCAGACATGTCAGTGACTTCTGACGTGTGCCAACTGCTGATGTCCTGGTTAAATGAGGCGGCGCCACGGAACATGCCTTTCATGTTGGTGACTTTGGATGTGTCCCATCGACCGATGTCCTGGTCGAAAGCATCGGCTGCGAAGAACATACAATTCATGTCGGTGACCTTTGACGTGTCCCATCCGCTGATGTCCTGGTTGAAGCAAAATGCCTTATTGAACATACCGCCCATGTCGGTGACCCGGGAGGTGTCCCAGCGGCTGATGTCCTGGTTGAAGTGCCTGGCTTCACGGAACATTTCCGACATGTCAGTTACCTTTGATGTGTGCCAACTGCTGATGTCATGGTTAAATGAGGCGGCGCCACGGAACATGCCTTTCATGTTGGTGACTTTGGATGTGTCCCATCGACCGATGTCCTGGTCGAAAGCATCGGCTTCGAAGAACATACAATTCATGTCGGTGACTTTTGACGTGTCCCATCCGTTGATATCCTGGTTGAAGCATGATGTACAGGCAAACATGAAGGACATATTTCTGACTTTGGAGGTGTCCCAGGAACTGATGTCATGGTTGAAATTTGCTGAACCCATGAACATGCCAGTCATGTCAGTCACATTGGACGTGTCCCAGGTCTCAATGCCATCAAAGTTCATATTGAGGAGAGCGGGGCGTTTCAAGATGTCCTTGGGTAACCCATAATACATAACTTCAATAAAAGGCTCTCCGAACAAATAACTCATGTCCTTGATCGCCGATGTGTCTATGTCCCCCAGGTATATCCCAGGGGTGTTGTCCAGGATATGTATCAGTTCTGCTTTGCTTTGGGGTTTGTACTTTTTGGCGCTTCCCATTGCGGCACTCCTTTGCTTGCTGAATTTTTTGATGGGGAAATGTTGCCCGGGATCATTTTGCATCCGATCTCTGCCTGTCTTTTCCTGATCAGGCAGGGCATGGTTTCCTGTCCTGATCCGGTGGTGAGCCCGGAATGCGCCGGCGGTCTTCAGAGCCGGCCAGTTCTCATATCTGCCGGAGGACGGATCAGACTGTCTGCGCCCGGCATCCGGTCTGTGTCCAGGCTCAGACGGTTTCTCCAGGTGTCCCGGTTTCTTCTGGAAGAAAGCCCGTCTTGGCGGATCTGCTGATCATTCTTATCCTGGCGTTGTGCTGTTCTCCGGAGTGGCTGCCGCATCAAGGACTGCCCCGGCCCCGGTAAGCACTTGCGGCAATTTGTCCTTGAGAGTTGGCCTGCTGGCAAGCATTGACTGGAACTTCCTGGCATAGGGGAAGGACACCGCACCCAGAAACATGCCTTTGACGATCCGGCATTTATTCATGTTCCAGGATCTGATATCGCCTCTGAAGGAAGTAGCGTCACGGAACATTTCCCGCATGGTGATGACTGCGGATGTGTTCCATCTGCCGATCCCGTCGGTGAAGGATATGGCGTTTTTGAACATCCCGCTCATGTCTGTAACTCGACAGGTGTTCCAGCGGTTCAGATCCTGGCGGAAGGAAATGGCGTCGCAGAACATTTTCCCCATGCAGGTCACATTTGATGTGTCCCAGCCACTGATGCACTGGTTGAAGGAGGTGGCGCCGCAGAACATTTTTCTCATCCCCTTCACCTTTGATGTGTCCCATCTGCTGATGTCCTGGTTGAAGGCGGCAGCGTTGCAGAACATGCTCTCCATGTGGATGACCTTGGAGGTGTCCCACTTGCCGATGTTTTTGTTGAAAGCGTATGCCCCGCAGAACATCGAGGCCATGCTGGTGACGCTGGAAGTATTCCATCTTCCGATGTCCTGGTTGAAAGCAGATGCCTCGCAGAACGTAGAGTTCATGTGGATGACCTTGGAGGTGTCCCACCTGCCGATGTCCTGGTTGAAGATCCGGGCGCCCTCGAACATGGCACTCATGGACTTTACATTTTGCGTGTTCCACTTGCCGACATTCTGGTTGAAAGATACTGCTCCGCAGAACATATGGCTCATATTGGTGACTTTGGAAGTGTCCCATTTGCCGATGTTCCGGTTGAAGGCAGAGGCTTTGCAGAACATATGGCTCATATTGGTGACTCTGGAAGTATCCCATTTGCCGATGTCCTGGTCGAAATATGAGGCGTTCTCGAACATAGCCCTCATGGAGAGCACCTTTTTGGTGTTCCACCTGCTGATATCCTGGTTGAAGGTTTCTGCACCGCAGAACATTTCGGTCATGTCGGTGACTCTTGAAGTGTCCCATTTGCCGATATTCTGATTGAAGGCTTTTGCTTCATAGAACATCCTGCCCTTATTGAGATGATAATAAAAGGTGCAACTAAAAAGCAATACATTCAAGTATAGACATTCTGAAATGCTTTCCTCACAAAGCATTAAGAACTATTTACCCTTGTTTGCTCAAACATGATTATATTGCGCTATACCTTGCAATAATCTGAGGTTGCACCCGGAATAGCACCGATTGAACTGTAATGTCCGGGCATTTCCAAAAACATTGAATAGGAGTTGCCACCATGGCTTTAACAGAACCTGAGAACAAGATCCTCAAACAGATGACCGATTCCCCTTCCCTTTTCCGGTATGCCTGCAATCCGGCTACTGGCAATCAGGTGAACCTGAACGCCACCGCCGAAAGACTCAATAAGGCACTGTGGGATTATGTAGACAATACACCCGAGGTCTATTGCAAGGTCTGCCGTCTGGCTATTGCTTGCATAACAAGAGCCGCAGGAAAGGAAGACGAGATCCGGAAGAGTTTTATCAAGGGCATCAATAACATTGTCGGCAGATCATTCAAGGAACTGTCTTCATGCGCTGAACCAGAAGCCGCCCTGCCTTTCTGGACAGACGTCTCCATGATTGTTAGGGATATAACCTTTTCTGCCATTGATACCGGAATTGTTGCCAGGTATGCAAGCGCGTCCCCTTCTGCCTTCCTGACTGAATACAGATATGATGAGAACCCGGATCACGCTCAGTTTAGGGACGATCAAGAAAGGAACTGGAAAGAGGAAGCCGGGAGCAGGTTGTCAGAGGCGGACTTTTACCAGATTGCCACCGGGGAAAGACCCTGTCCCCTCCAGTTGAAAACATGGTACGGATGATGTTGCTTTTTAATCCGTAGAGACTTATCGCATTCATGTAATTGAAGCCGGAGCAACCCGGCTTTATTGAGGACTAGAGCATGAACCCTAATAAAGAGATCCCCACGGTGATTAAGTTATCTGACTGCCGTGTTGACAAATACCGGATCAAAGATCTTGAAAGGCTGAAGCCCTTTAATGGCATTATTGCCCGGGAGAACTCAGGACTGTATTTGCAACTGAGGTTAGTCCGGAACAGATTGCTCCTGGAATTAAGAAGCGAGATCCAAAACTCAAGTGTTGCCGGAGCCAAGAGGGCAACCAAGCGCAGGTCCTTCTGGAAATCTGAAACCTGCCCGGACATGACCCCGGCTTTACTGGGAGCGATCAAGAATGACGCTGAAGCATTCCGGAAGGCAGTCAAGACAGTTACGATCCAAGGATTGCTGTCTGATTACACAGAGCCATGGCTTGCAACCTTTACCAATGAGCAAACCAAAAAGAACTACAGAAAAGCCCTGAACCGTCCCTATATTGCTGACTGGCTGAAGGGGAGGTCCATTTATCTGTCGGTTGACGATTTGAAAGCCGTTGATAAGTTGATACTTGCGGAGGACATTCTGAACCGGACCAAAAACGAATACAGGCGGACACTGTGTAATTTCCTAGGTTATGTGGCAAGGGAAACAGCAAATGAAACGCTTGTTGACACCATTGTCAGATTTAAGCGACTTCTGGAGCCGCTGAAGAACGAGAGCAGTCACTTCAAATCTATTGAAGCCAAGACGGAAGAGGAACTGTCCCGGCAACTACAGGAGGCTGTAAAGACCGGACTCAGTAATGCCGCCCGGCTGAACCCGGCACTGGCTGTCACCTTCCTGAAGCATTTTCTGATACCAGTCCGACCCGCCGAGAACATGAGGATCTGTCAAAGCGATCTGACCCAGGAGAACCTGAACATCCCTTACACCAAGACAATTAAGGACGGGATCGGCTTTGACGTGCCAATCACACTGGAGGTCTTCAAAGTGCTTAACCGGGACTTCACTCAGAGCGAAGACCCTATGCTGTTCACCAAGTTAGGTCTTAAGGGAGTGATCACCGCCCACGGAGTGAGGGCTGTATTTTGCGGGTACATGATGCCCAGAGCCAAATTTGAGATTGTTGAGGCTTGCACATCACACAAGTTGAAAGGGAGTGTCCAGAACGCTTATCACCGGAACGCCAAAAATTACTTCTATGAAGAGCGACAGGAGGTTATGCCGATGTGGTACACCTATGTCTTCCAAACCTTCCGGAACGCTTTGGAGGAAATGAAGACCGATCCTGTTCTGTCCCCGCTGACGAAGTGCTTATCTGAACTGGAGGAAGTGCTACCACCTGCCGGGGAATGAAGCCCTGCCAATGAACCCAGAAGGCGTCCACCATGGACGCTTTTTTCATGCCCTCCTTCCTGTCCCCGATGATCCGCAGGACTGCCGGGAGTCCTCCTTTCCCTGGTACTGGGAACGCAGAACCCGTCCTCCATGAACTCACAGCATGAACCGGGACTGCCGGAACTGGCAGGAGTGTGAAGCGACTTCTGCATGAACAGGGACGGTGATCCAGATGGCGGAGTTACATCCAAGAGGAAGCCGGAAGGGAGAACCCCGAGTCCCCGCAATTACTTCATGATCCTGTCCCCGATGAGCCGCAGATCCTCCATTGTCCAGAAGATGGATCGCAGTCTCAAGCCAATCTGACCCGGACTGCCGTCTTCCTGTTCCGTCCTCATCAGACTCACCAACCAGAAGCCGCCACCGCCACCGCAGGATCGTGAGGATCCGCAGATGTGCATCCGACTTCCTGTTCCCTGGCATGAACCCGGACTGCCCTCCTTCATGCTCACCGACTCACCGCAGGTCTTCATGAACCTGTCTTCTGAACATCCACTTACCACCATATCGCAGGAGAACCGCAGAACCCCGCCCAGATTGCCCACAGTTGAAACCAATCAGCCTAGACCATATGAATGTCCACCCATGGCAGGATAAGCCCACAGAGTGCAATCTGGAGCACCTGCCGATGATGTTCACCACCTGGAGGTGATGCAGGTCTGCCGGAGGAAAGCCGCAGGTGATCAGATGGGCACCGAACTTTTCAGAGAAAACCTAGGTAAATCAAATACTTATATGATTTTAGAGAGGCAGGGGAAAAACTATTTTTGCAGGCAATCTCACAAATCTGAACAAAAAATCACTTATTTTAGAGATCTAGATCAAAAAACTGTCTGATTTTCCGGTGCATTTGCGACCGCATACGACCGCATACGACCGCAGTGTGTCGCATATGATGTTCATTCCTTTATGTAAACAGCAATCTTTCCAAAGATATATAATAACTTCACTTAAAACAAATAACGGAAACAAAATAGAATTATGCGCAACCTAACAGGGAACGAAAGTAAAACATTATTTGTGCGAACCTGTGCAAACGTATGCGAACTATTGATATTTATCAATGAACAAAATAAGATACTTACAAACAAGGTATAATGAACTCACTTAAAATCAAGCAACAAAAAAACCAAAATGATATATGAGTAACCGCTAGATTTTTTTTCAGGTACTGGCACCACAGATAACACATCATTCACAAACAAATAGGAGCATTTACTATGAACGCAAAAGAACAAGAAGCATGGAACACGATCAAGATGCCCGATGGGAGCGAATTGATCACAATGACGGAGTTTGCCAAGGCTTATGGAATTTCCCGCACCACCGCCCGGAACTGGATGCTGTCTGGGGGATTACCCCCTTATGACTTCCGTCCTTCCAAGAGGCGCGGCTACTGGAATGTTCAGAAACTTATGAAGTTTGTAGGAAAGATGGGACTGTAATATGAAAAATAACTTAAAAAAAATTGTTGACTTCACTTTGGATGATGTGCAATTTGAGGTGATCAAAACCTGCCGGAAGGTTTTGTCTTCAAGGCGTAATATGGAGAAAGTGACCAAGAAAACCGACTTGATCATGAACCAGATCCCCTCAGAGGATACGGAAGCCCGGCAGAGGATCATATATCTGAGAAGCCGCACCAAAAAGAAGTTGACCGAGTGCTGGCGTCTTCTGGTAGAGCTTGATAACAGTATTGCTAAAATGCTGAAGGAGGGCGAATGATGGAAGGCTTAACCACTGAGGAAGTGATTGCTGAAAATGTCGCTGACGTTGCCGACTGTCTGAACAAAGCAATCAGAAAGGTAAAGAGGGCAAGCCGCCTTATTGAGTCCGCAAGGGCTACCACCAAGATCACCTATGATATGGTGATCGGAAATGAGCCTTATGTAGATATGGTAACAGAGCAAGAGGAAGCCTATAGCGATCAAGCCCTTCTGCAATTAGGCTATTGCGCTGTATTGCTTGATTTCCTGAAAACATCCATTGATAACAGGTTGCGGAAATACCTTCCAAAGCATGAACCGATGGAGCAGGATCATCCAGATGTTTCCATTGATGATGATGAGGAAGAGGATCCGGAACTTAATGCAGAAAATCCCTTCTGACAGGTGAGTCAGAAACAAGAATGCCGGACCCAATACAGGATCCGGCTTAATTCAAATCACGATCTAGGCATTAATTATTGAGGAGAAACCAAACAACAATAATCAAGCCCGGGTATATTATCCGGCAAAATAAAACAGAAATCAAGCATATATAATATATATCGGCTTGAAATAAATTACAGCATGAGTGACAACAGAGAAAAGACGAATGAATAATATATTATTAATAGGAGAACCCAAAATATGTCTTACACAGACTATATTAAATCCTTATCCAATAATACAAGGAATAAATATAATAAACGTCATAGATTAAATATCCAAAATTCATTAAAAAATTCATGGGATTATACCTATGATCAGTATTGCAGAATGCTTGATATGCTGTCGCCAGATATGCCATGGCAGGACTGGACTAATGTCCTGATCTCATTCAAGGCGGCAACACAGGGAACTGGCTTCACTTACTTTGATGTATGGAGCAAACAGGGCCGCACTTATGATCGGGATTATGTCCGCAGATCATGGGAAAAGTTTAGTGTTGACGGGAGTGTTACAGCCGCAACCTTGATCCGGCTGGCCAAGGATGCAGGATGGAATGAGTTGCCGGGAGACAGGTCCATTGATGGGAACAGTTGTGTTTTCCGCACGTATGAAGCAGAAACGGCCAAACATAGGAGGATCATAGAGGACAGCAAAAAGATCCACACTGCCGAAGTGGAAGCCGCCGCGCTTGCCAGATGGAGTGATGCACGTCCCGTCACTGGGAAAGGTCATGAGTATTTGATCCAAAAAGATGTTCTGTCTTACGGACTCAGAACAGATGGCGTCAATAACCAGATCTTGCTTGTTCCGGTATATGACAGTCTTAATCTTAACTGGGATGAAGACGGGACTGTTCAGAACTGGCTTGATGGTGAACCGCCAATAATGAGCCTGCAACAAATCTTTGAGAACGGGAAAAAGATAATGCTTAAGGGAGGGAGAACCAAGGCAGGGTGCTTTGTCATAGGAAAATTGACACCTGATGCCGAGATTTGTTTCTGTGAAGGTTACGCCACCGGAGCCACCGTCTACCAGGTGCTTCATGAAACAGCCCCACGGCCTGCAATGATGATTATTTGCTTTTCTGCCGGAAATCTGAGTGCTGTCGCAGTTGCACTCAAGGATAAATTAAAAGATCATCCATGGACTTTTTATGCTGACAATGACGAAGCAGGAATAAAAGGAGCCTCAAAAGCAATCGCTGACGCTGAGAGATCGAACGATCCGCAGACTGTTATTTGCCTACCACCTTTCAGCCCGGGAGATAGTGGAAACGACTGGAACGATTATTTTACTTTGTTGAACGAAGCGAATAACTGCCATGAGTCTAATGTGATCTGCTACAACCTGTCCAAGGAGGTGTTATGACAGCATTAACCGTTGAACAAAGAGTGTTTGATGTAATGAACACTAACCGTCTTCCGGCAAATAAGATCCCCTCACAGGTTGCAATTCCAAAAACCGATGAGGAAATTAAAAAGGAATGGAAGGATTTTATTGAAGACAATATGCCCGGGAAAGGTTTAATGAAGGAATGGCTTGCCCGGGTCTATGAAAAGAAGCCGGAACCAATTTCCACAGGTTACCCAGGTCTGGATGAGTTTTTAGGCGGAGGATTGAGACCGGGCCTTTACCTTATCGGAGGAAACCCGGGAGCAGGAAAAACAACACTGATCCAAAACCTTGTACTTCATATCTCAGGAGAACGGCCGACTATATTCTTTTCTTTGGAGATGAGCCGTTTTTCTATAATGTCAAGATTAGTGTCAGCCTGTTCCTTCATGGACGAACTAGGAAGAGTTAAATCTTACAAGGACGGGATCCACTGTTCGCAACTCAATGATGGGATTTTAGGTTTAGGCCCTGACATTGAGAATAAACTGCAATGTGCCCGAACCAAATTTGAAGGTCTGGCAAAATGTCTCATAATACTTGATCATGAGTCCGTATCAAAATTTTCCGTACTTCCGGATTCTTGTATCACCATGAATGCGATCCGGCAAATCACCACCGCATTCAAAAACCACTTTGGAATTGCGCCAATCGTTGCAGTTGATTATTTGCAGATCATCCCAGATGATACAGGCGGCAATCCCAGAGAAGCCACGATCAATATATGCCGAAGCCTTTCAGCCATGAGGAATGAACTTGATTTAACCTTGCTGATCCTGTTCCAATACTCAAGAGCCGGAATGCAGGGAAAGCCGGAACTGTTTTCTGGAGCAGAGTCTTCCGAAATTGAAAAGACGGCCGAGATAGTGTTAGCCCTGCATGACCCGTCCAAGGAGAAAAAGAAAAATCCTGTCGGAAGGCCGTCAAAGGAAGACGAAAAGAAAAGGGAAGACGAAAAGAGCCAGACGGTTAAACCCTCACCAGATGAGGCGGTTATCGTTGAGTTGCACAAGTTGAAAGCCCGGGACTGCCCTAACATGGATCCCGTCCTCCAGTTGCGGCACTGGCCAATGAAGGCACTGTTCACGGAGTAACCAGACGGCCGCAGGGAAGGAGTGAGGGAAAAACGGCCGCAGAGGTCCCCCGGACTGAAGCAGGTACTAAATTAAATATTACTTACGTAATATTTAATTTAGTAACCCTTCATTGTCCGGGCCTCAGATTTTACTTGAGGATCATCCACCATGAACACCGATGATGCGCGGGACATTCTCAGACGCTTTGAAAACTGGGCAAGACAGGATCCGAAATGCGGACGGCTGATGAGGTCTTCACTTTGGAAGAGTTATCACCACAGCGCGTCTTCCCTTCCTGATGATGATGCCCTCAGAGTTGACAGGATCATGGCGGAAATCAGGCAAGCCGATCTGGAGGTCTACACACGGTTGAGGGAGATCGGGAAAGGTCAGAGGACCGGAACCGATAAGCGATCACTCATGGCAATCTCAAAATTCTGCCGGGCACTTGACCCCGGAAACCCTCCAGATTGAGTCAGAGCGCCCCAAAATTTGAAGATCCGCCCTAAACCCTCATTCCCCTACATGAAACAGTTTTCAATGCAACTATGGGCAATCTGAGAGGATTTTAGCCTAGGAAAGGAAAACAACTGATTTTCCTCCTGCCAACTGACTGTGCTTTCCCTTCCTGTTACCCTGGGCACCACGCTTTCTTACCGAGGACCGGAAGCCGCAGGAGACAGGAGGACAGAACTCAGGAGGGACAGACTCAGGAGAGTGAACTGTGAACACTGGGGAGCAGTTGCTGTGGACTTCCCTTTCATGACGTTGAAGCCGCCAAGGTCTTCTGTTCCTCCTTCTGGCTATCCTGTCCGCAGGTCCTCCTTCTGGCAACCCGTGCCAAGATGGCACAAGTCTTTTTACCATGACAGCAACTGTTCATTAGATGGATAAAAAATATCATGTGACGCACATCACAGATGTTCGCTATTTAACCAGTACGCACAAAGCCTTGAGGGGGTCTGTATGCGGTAGTTTGCAGAGACCGGGGGCGGGGTGATCCCCCCGGGGGTGCTGAGCCGGATCCGCCTGTTCAAAATCTAATCATCCGCAACCCCCTATGAAATAGGGAACGAGTTTTTGGAGATGGGGCGCGGTGCCGGAGATTGCCCGAACTGGCGATTTATTGACCCCCTGCCTAGACTTTTGAAGCCGGAACCCTGCCGGATCCGTCTGCAATCAAGAGAACCGCACACTGTCCTTCCTGCCGTCCTCATTCCTGGAAACCCAGAAGGGAAGCCGGGAACCAGAAGAGCAATCATCCGGATACTGCAATCATCCTGGTATTGCCGCCGGACTCACCAAACCTGAGTCAAAATGAGTCAAGCCGGATCCCTTCCATGGCAGGTCCGCAGAACTTCCCTTCATGCTCACCGGACCCCGCCTGCATTCCTCCTTCCGTCTTCATGCTCACCTGCAACCAACACCCGGAACTTCACATCACTGCCGGGAACAACCGAGTGTGTGCAAACACCATGGAAGCCGGGCACTGGATCTTCTGAACCAGATCTCACAGCAAACTGGAGAAAGGAGCCAAGGGATCGTGAGGCTACCTTATGTGCTTTCCTCCTTCCTGGCATTCCCTCCTTCCTGCCTTTCCCTTCTGGCATTCCTCCTTTCCTGTCCACCGTCTCACCAACCGCAGAAGGAAGCCGGACTAGGATCGGGGATCCAAGATCCTGTCACTGTGGATAACTCAGAGTCACCGCCATTGTGGATAACTCACCAGACGGATCGGATCCGGGGATCCATAGTGGCAGATGGGCAATCTTTCCCGCCACTATTGCCCATTTTGCCATTGTGAATTGATCGTGCTGATCGTTGCTGTGTCTAGCCTTTTTGGCTCAGATGGACAGAAAGTATGGGTGCCTGCTATAGGCACCGAACTTTTTGGCGGTGATCGAGGTCACATGAGGATCCAATAATCCACACTGAAGCCCTGCCGGATTTATCCACATCACAGGAAATCATGCCAACACCACAGGATTTTTCAGAGAGAAAACAGGACAGGAGGAACGCAAGAGAACCCCGGCAGAAGATCCACGGTGAACGGCAGAGGGAACCAAAGCGCAGTTGACACCCGGCACTGGGATCCGGTTGACCCGTCCTTCCTTCTGGCACTGGATCCAAACACTGGAGGTCAGAACGCCATGAGGGCACCGCAGGAGACAGGGGAACCACGGCAGAAGACAGGGGAACCGCAGGTCCGCAGATGACCATAACAGGTCCGCAGATGGTCAAGCGCAGATGAGCATGAACACCTGGAGTCCCCGCAGGAGTGTGAAGCCGCAGAAGCCGCCGCCACCAATCACGGGATGATCCTTTCCTCCTTCATGCTCAGAACCCCGGCAGAGCATTTTCACCATGAGGAAGCCGGACCCGCAGAAGACAGGAGGAACGCAGGAGGGATCCACCGGGAGCGCGCTGTCCTTCCTGCCATGGTGACCCCTCCTTCTGGCACTTACCAATGGCAAGGTTGCACCCGGCATCCAATCATGGAAAACCACCAAAAACGGAGTACACTTGAGGAACCGCACCGGAAAAATGCACCATAGAGAACGATTTTTCTAGGCTACATCACACTTTTGAAAGATTTTTAGAACATCCTGCCCATGTTCTTCACTTTAGAACCTGAAAGTAGAGACATGGTCCCTAGTTAAGCCTTAGTGTATAGGTCTGACCCGTGCGAGGTACTGGATCTCCCCTCTAAACCAGGTGTTTTTG
>FLNX01003873.1_pt1 | contig 14097 bp, 11 predicted proteins | sample 1140341 | NCBI WGS metagenome assembly FLNX01 (sample SAMEA3878208, study PRJEB12797) | bioreactor metagenome | biome: Moose rumen | place: Sweden | collected 2011-10
ACTTTTTTAACGATAGGAGGAGTCCCCTGTGCTTTTAAAGCATCACTGAAGGCGCCCTTGTAAGGACGCCTTCAGAGTATAGAAACAATGCCTCTTTTCAAAACGGGCTATCCAATAAAGGATTGAAAGCAATATAAATGATTTGCCCTAAGCTTCCAATCCCAAGTTTGGGTAGCCCTATGTTATAACTATGACAAACAGGGCATAAAAAGGGCCCAGTTCACCGGTAGCTGGAAGAGGCTCTTGACTGCCCACGATTAGGAACGGGTGATACTGTGCCCTAAATGGCGCACAGTCACCCCACCAATCCTATCGTTGTTCATAATTCGTTAGAGAATTGTCAAGATTCCTTCTAGCTTTGATAGGATGATCGTTGTATGTAAATCCGTAGATTACTCCACAAAATTACAAATTATCCCGTAAACATCCAACACCCGCCACCCAAATATCCCACAAAAAACGCCCTCCCGTACGGGAAGGCGGCAAATGCTTGGCTAAGGCTCGTCGGATACGGACGTATTCAAGCATATATCGGCTCCAGGCACGAAACGCCAAGCCATTATTTGTCCTTTTTGTGATAATCCATTTATTTATTGAGCGCCATCGGTCTGCCTCAGTTATTTACAACCAGTAGTTGTATATGTAAAAAGATATTTCTATATTTGCGGTTGAACTTAAGAACGAATGTTATGCTGTATTTTGATGATATAACGCGGAATGGCAAGCTTTGGGCCGTCCGGTATGAAGGAGATAGTGACAATGTCCTGTTTCAAAGCTTCAGCAAATGGAATGATGTGGAATGGTTGAGAGAGTTCTTTACTGAAAACAAGAGCGACCTGGAGTCATACTTCAAAATTACTGACTTGAATGTGGCAATTGCTGATACCATCGAAGACGCTGATAAGTTACAGTGCCTTATTCTTGATTTAAATCCCGATGCAGACTTGGAACGTCTCTTCCGGCCTTTGGATAACAGACAGACCGTGGCGCTGATGCTGGACAAGGAGAAGGCCCGCATCAAGAATCGTCCATCTCATGTTTCTTGGCTGCGCCTTTATGCAATCCGCCTGGAGGAAGGCGCATTCATTATAACGGGAGGAGCCATCAAACTCACGGAAAGAATGCCTGAGCGTGCACATACATTTGCAGAACTTGCCAAAATGGAAAAAGTTCGCAATTTCCTGTTGGATGAGAATATTGTGGACAGGGACAGTTTTGAAGATTACCAAAACTCTTTATAATAACAATATGGGAACCGCAGTTGAACGACTAAGAAAATTTGAGTCTCCTACACCATCAAAGTGGCGGGAGGAAGCTCAGTGGCGTCGTGCCAACCGAAGTTGGCTCAGACGTTCCCAAGCGGTGGCCATGAAGATGTTGGACAAGATGGATAAGATGGGGTGGACCCAGCAACAAGTGGCCGAAAAGCTTGGATGCACCCAGCAGTATGTATCGCGCATGGTAAAAGGCAGCGAAAACTTGACATTGGAGATGCTTTCCAGAATTGAAGACAACCTTGATATCCGGATTTTCCATGAATAATGTGAACTGTTCGAGAGTATTTTTGGTGCAGGCCGGTAAGGTATGTAGTTGTAGTTGAGTATATCCTTCCAGACTACGCCTTAATTACCGGATTCTGCGTTGATGCAGAGAATCAGGCATACTTCCAAAACAAGTATATCCACCGGTGCCACTCCTTGGGGAGTGGCGTTTTCATTGAACAGGGATAAAACTGATTGCCTGGCCTCCTCCCGGAGCAAGGGTTACGGTAAGAGTTGGAAACATCCAACATCTTCCGCCATTTATCCCAACAAAAACGCCCTCCCATACGGGAAGGCGGCGACCTATTTAAAGAATTCTTTTTCAGCAGGAGAGAAAACTTCGGAAGATCGAACCAATTCTAAGACAGTATCCATATCCCCTATGCTTAACTTACCACGGTATGATGCTACTCCAGAATTCAAATCGGCAGATAAATCCCGCTTGGAAATACGTATTATTTGAGAGCAATCAAGAAAAGAGTTATGTGTTAAAAAAGGATACTCCTCATATCCGAGCCCGACTTGAAGAGCAAGAAGTTTGGGCTTGGTCATGAGGAAATTACGGATGTTGGAATTGATGAAAAAAGCCCCCATAATCTCATCCGCATTTTCTCCGATAACGACAAAGAACTTCCCGTGGTCAATAAAAGGGAAGTTATCAGAATGGTAAATATCTCCTCTGCCTATTGACATACTTTCTCGCGTCTTGCTGCGTAGAATTTATCAATCAGCATCTTCTCGTTAACAAATGAAACGAAATCATCAGAATTACCCTCTTCCCTCATCATGTCAGAGAAGTTCATCATCGTATCTTTTGCAACATTACGCCAGGCAAAATCATGAGATTTCTCCCTGACATCACCAAACGATAAATCCTTGTTCTCTGCCAGAGACTTATCCAGGTATTCAATATCGCTTTGAGAAAGATAAGTCATATCCGCTTCTTTTAACGGATTGAGGAAAAATCCACCTTCAACGCCGAAGAATTGAGAATAATAATCAACAATGCTCTCGTCTGATGAGTAAAGGCTGTCCCCACGAACGACCTTGAACATATCATATATACGCGTTGGCACTGGTCCGTCATTCATGGCCACAAAAGAATCCCCGGAAATAGTCCTTCCCCAATCAGAGAGATGGGCCTTGTCAGCGAAATAAATGACTTTGAATATTTTATGAAAGTCCCTTTTCTCCAGCCTATTGGCAACATATAAGACTACATTGATAGCCTTATCTTTGTTGAAAACTGGTGTTATCATTGCGTTTAGCATATGGCTTCACTTTTCATTCTGCAAATTAACAAAGAATTAATCAATTATCCAACATTTAGGAAAAGACGGTAACCGTCCACTTCTCCGCATTGCCATTCGCCTTCCCCGCCAGTTTCATCGAGGTCCGTCAACCCGAGGAAACGGAACCGGTGTCCATCCGCGAGATCCGCGTCCGCTCCCAGATGGGACTGAGCCCATTCAAGAGCAAGAGCATCTTCGTGTTCGGCGGACGCTTGATAAGTTATGGATACTGATTTCCCAAGGCAGAATAGGGCGTAAACGTGTGATTACCCGGGCCCGGGTTTTCATGTTCCCGTCAAAATGTTGCGGAGGAGACAGACATTTTCCTCCGCTTTTTTATAAAGTGCGCGTTCACGCAGCTATCACTGTTCATAACACGTGAACGAGAGTGGTTATATGAACAAATAATTTGGATTAATCAATGATGCTCACTATATTTGCGGTGTTCGCGACAAGAGAGCGTCGTTTCTGGCATGTCCATGCCCAGAAACGACCTTTTGTTCAACAATGCCGCCTTCCTGCTTCCTTACACAGGCGCCGGCAGCGGAATCAAACGTGCTATGGAGACAGGTGTTGAGGTGCAGTTTTCAGACAATGAGAAAACCAAAGAGTTCTTGGTAACTATCCCTCGGAAAGAGCACCATGTAAATGCACCAAGTTCCCGGGAAACGCACCAACCTCGGGGAGAAAACGCACCAACCTCGAAGAAAACGCACCAACTTACCAAGCAGCAGGGCATTATAAATTTCTGCTCCATTCCAAGATCTGCACAAGAAATCATGGATAGATTGGGTATACAGAACCAGTCAAGGAGCAGAAAGCGTTATATTCAAACCATGATTGAGGACGGCCAATTGGAAATGACGATTCCGAAAAATCCGAACGACCCTAATCAAAAGTACCGTCGTGTTAAGAAATAATGACCAAAGTAATAAAACTGGTAATCAAGCCCTCCCGTACAGGAAGGCGGCGAGCCAGAATATTCCACATTTTGATTGAAATTGTCTTTCTGCCGCAAGGAGATTGTTTGTGTTTTCACAAAGATTCCCTAACTTTGTCCCGATGAAGGAATATGGCCATATGGTCTGAAGGCTTTACAACTCAAACGCACAATGTCCCAGAGTTGGGGACATTGGACACACAGTAGGGGGAGACTGCGTGCCTGGTATCTGTCTATTGGATTGCCCAGCCATCGATGGTTCGGGTTTTTGACGAAAAGTTCAAGCCCAGGCGGACAATGTTCTTCCCGCTTCCTGCAAAGCGGGTGGCATAGCCTTTCTCTTCTATCTGATTGAGTGCTTCCTGCGGTGAAGAATCCAGTTTGGCCTCCACGATGTACACGGTGTCTCCCAGGTACAACAATGCGTCCGTGCGTCCCTCGCTGTTCATCACTTCAGTATAAATCTGGACATTCATAAATGAGAAAACGATGTAAAAGAGTCGCTTGAAATAGGCTTCCTTCTTTTCAAATGAGTCCAATTCCTCTCTGCCAAATTCCGGATAGGGGATGGAGGCAAAGAATCCTTTCAGGATATCCAACGCCGATTCCAGGTCGTTGCTCGTCAAGGCTCTTTTGAAACGGATTGCGACATTTTGTGTTTCTACGGGAGATTTCCCGGCAATCGCCGGCAGCAGATTATCCATCAGTCCTGAACGGACTTCAGCATTGGGAATTCCCAATATGTACGTATCCGTGTCAGGGCTGTAGGACTTGAGCGTGAGATATCCACTTTGGTAAAAAAGAGGTATTGCACCGGTTATGGATTCCGTGGGCTGGTTGAAAACCGATGCGGACGTCTCCACGCCGTCGATGTCATAAATGTCGGTATCGAAGCGCTTCAGGGACTCCAGCAGCAGGGTCGGTGTGCCGGAGGCAAACCAGTAATCCGCCATTTTCATTTTTGAGAATGCTTTCAAGACGCTGAAAGGATTGTAAATGTCCGGACATGCGGGGCTGAAGTGGTATCCGTCATATTTGCGTTTCAACTGGTTTGTGACCTCTGTCGGAGATGCTCCGGATTTGCTTGCCAGAACTCTAAGACTGGATGTAAAGTGGCGTTCTATTTCTTCCTGAGTAAAGCCGCAAAGTGCGCAGAAGGCGTCGTCCAAGGAAATGTCATCCAAATTGTTCAGCGTGCTGAAAAGACTCATCTGGCTGAACTTGGTAATTCCGGTGAGGAAGACAAAGCGCAGGTAAGGTTCCAGTTTTTTGAGAGGGGAAAACATTTCTTTCATAATGCTCTTGAACTCGTTCCCTTTCTCAGGCTCGTAGATGGTCCCCAGCATAGGCGCATCATATTCATCTATGAGGATGACAACCTTGCGGGCGTACTTGTCATATGCCCTTCGGACAATAGAGTATAGCCTTTCCCCCGGAAGAGTGGCGTTCCTTTCAATCCCAAGATAGTCTTCGCTCTCCTCAAGCAGGTTTCCCAGCTTCAGATAGAGCTGCTCTTTATCAGATGCATCTCCGGCAGAACTCAAATCCAGGCGTACAACCGGGTATTTGATCCACGCTTTTTCCCTTCTCTCTATGGCAAGCCCTTTAAACAGATCTTTCTCTCCCTCAAAGTAAGCTTTGAGCGTGCTTATAAGCAGTGATTTTCCGAATCGTCTGGGCCTGCTTAGAAATACATAGGAGGAAGACCTGTTAGCAAGGGAATATACAAGGTCAGTCTTGTCAACGTATAAATACTTCTCAGAGCGGATTTTCTCAAAGGTTTGAACGCCATCGGGATACTTGACGGGAGAGTATCTGGTAGCTCTTCCTTCTCCCCCGGCAATGATTTCACCCGTGCTTACCGCCTGGGAAATAAGTCTTTTGAGAGTGGCGTCACTCCCGGAGAACCCGGTTCCGGCTTGTATGTCCGACCTGGAAGACAAAGGGTTGTTCCATACGTAGTCAATAATCGTTTCTTTCTCCATACCAGAAATTTTGAGCCAATATAGCAATTATTGTGTCAATATACAAGAACCGGCTCATATTTGTTCATATCGGCTCAAAATAATATTGATTCGGCTCATTGCCTGCGGCCATCCACGAGACATCTCCCGGAAAGCCTGGAGCAGCATAGATGTCGGTCTCGACCATGCACGGACTCTTTGCCGACCATCGTAACTACTCAGGTACCCCGGTCATAGACCGCAGGTCCTGACCACCGATATAAGATGATTCCAGCAATGCTGCTACACCAAAGCAACAGTTGCTATGACCCGAAGGACTTCGAAGGGGTTCTGCCCGTTCTTGACCGCCGTCTGGATGACGGAGGCGACGGTGGCGTAGTTCTCCACTCCTGTATCGGAGCGGAAGCATCCGCTGACCTTGAGCTTGGTCTTTGCCGGGCGGAGCGCCTTCTCGCTGTCGTTGTTCGTGGGCGGCACCTCCGGGTTCGTCAGGAAGGTGAAGATGTAGTCACGGTGCTTGGCAATGCCCTTCTTGAGCTTGTCCAGCTCGGTGTCCTTCCCGTCGTCGTTGGTATATACGGGCGGTCTGGCAAGCAGTTCGTCGAGCCTCTCCTCCATTTGCGCCCGGATCTCAGGCCCAATGTTTCCCCGGTTTCTCTGGTGGACGGAGTCCCGCAGGAGATCCAGCATGTCGAGGCTCCAGGCATCGTCCGGGAAGGCCTGCGTGGTATAGGTGAGGTTCCGCAGCAGATGGGCGATGCATATCTGATGGTCTTCCATCCCGACGTCTCCCATGAAGTAGGCGGGAAGCCGGTCCGTCACCCAGACCATCCCACCCTGCTCCTCCCGGGTGAAGTTCTTGTTCACCACCTCGTGGCTGCGGCTCTTATCAAAGGCGAGATACGTGGCAACCTCATTTTGGAAGGCCCAGAGCCAGTTGTTCTTTCCGCTCACGTTGACTCCGGTCTCATCCGCTCCGGCAACCTTGCCGCCCGCGACCTTCTGCCGGATCATCTCGTAAGGCGTCTTGGAGAACTTGCGCATCGCGTTCAGCATGTTGGAGACGGAACCCTCGCTGATATGAAGCCCGAAGATGGTCTCGTACAGGTGGGTGAGGCGCTTGAACGGGACGTTCTGGTAGGTGCTGAGGTACGAGGTCAGCGCCATGATGTTGGGGCCATAGGACACCGGAGCGTTCACGTTCTCGGGGAACTGCCCCCGAATATGCTTACCCGCCATTTCCGGGAAACTTACTCTGAGTTGCCGTGGCGGCAGATTATTAGTATGCGTAACGTGCTTGTTCATGGATATGCATAGGTATCCGATGCAGACCTTTGGGAGACGGCCACTCGTGACATCGGCCCGCTATGCGAGCAAGTGGAATACTATCTTTCCAGCATTGACTGGGAGAAATGGGCTCAAGAGGAAGATCCCTATACTGATATGGATAATGCCGCATATAAACAGGCCGTTGAATCGGCGCAACGGATGCTGGCCAAAAACTTCTCCGACGATGTTATTTCAGAAATAACCGGATTGAACATCGAAGAAATCCGTGCGCTGAAACAGTAGCTCTCCCTTCCCACCATCAAGTGGTACAGGCGCCTCCTCCTGGAAAAGTTCGACGCCAAGAACACCGCCGAAATGCTTGCCAAGGCCAAAGAGGCCGGAATGCTGTAACAGTCCCTCGAACCTCCTATGCTCCACGAAAATCGGCCTTCTGCGTGTGTAGAAGGCCGACTGGTTTTAAAAGTTGGCTACATTTTGGCTACATTTATTAGAGGGGTGTCAGTAGAGAAGGCCGAACATCCACAATGGAATCCTGGCCTCGTAGCCGGTCTCAATTCCGTCGATGGCCAGATAACTGTCGGCTATCCCAAAAATCTGATCAAATTTCTTGCTTTCTCCACCCACTTCGAAAAGATACTTCCCGCCAAGGAGGAAATCACCTTTTAACGGCATCTGAACTGTCCCGACGGAAGCACATTGGTCAATGAAAAAGGTCTCCCTCAGCGTTCCCTCTTCAATCTTGGGAGACAACGCGTACATCAGATTGGGATTTCCCAGGTAAATCTTCTCGGGATTGACCAGTTTCTTATAGCTCTTCAGCTCAACCGTCAGCAGTTCCAGGATTTGGGCTTTATCCAGCTTGTACAGAAGCTTCAGAAGTGTATCTCTGGTAGTTCCAAGGGAAGTTGCCAGCCTGTCCACATTTGGCTGCAGAGGTACATTCTCCGCAATAATCATCAGGAGCTTCTTGCATTTCTCTATCGTATCGTATGTAATCTTTTCCACTGCAGGCAGGTCGCTTTCAATGACCGTATCCACCACTTCCTTCAGGCGCACAAGGAAATCTTTGCCGGCATCCTTGTAAAAAGGATAAACTCCGGTGTGCAGATAGGTGTCGAATGCTTTCAGGACCTTCGTCTTGGGTACGATGTCCATGGCAATTGCTACGTGGCTGGCAAGGAGTTCTTCCAGGGTGACCGCATTCATTTTCAAGACGCCTTCATACTCCAGATACTCCCTGAAGGACATCCCCTTCAAAATATAGGGCGTCTGACGTCTGGACATATCCACCTTGGCATTGTCTATTTCCAGCAGTGAAGAGCCGGTATAGACAATCCTGAGGTCATGGAGTTCATCTACCAGGGTCTTGAGAATGGAACTCCACCCTTTATACTTGTGAACCTCATCAATGTAAAACTCGGTAATGCCTCGGCAGTACAGGAACTTGATCAGATCCTGAAGCTCATGCGTTCCGAACCAATAGTGGTCCAGGGAGATATAGAATGTTTCATCCGGATTTGTGTACTTCTCCTTGATTCGCTGTAGCAGCATCGTCGTTTTACCAACGCCCCGCTCTCCCATAATGCCAATGACGCTTGAGTCCCAGTTAATCTGAGGATAGAGGTAACGCTTGAAGTCCAGGGTTACCTGGGAGAGTTTGCTATGATAAAACTCAACGATGGGGCGAATGTCTGAAAGTTCCATAATTCAATGCATTTTCAACGCAAAGATACGAAACACTTTTGGAAAAGTGAAATTATTTTAAAAAATCACTTTTTGAAAAGTGAAACAACTCACTCATTTACTGGTTGGGCTGTGCGAGTGGGATCCGAAAAAAGGATGCCCGCGACAAAGAGCGGAAGGACGCCCTGGCTGCCCGAGGATATTATCAGGCTTATCAGGCGCTTCGTGCATCCATTTCAGACACGATAACATCCGGATCGGATGCAGCTATAATGTACGTCAAAGGTCATCAGAGTTGGCACTTCCAACTGTTTGAGCCATGCATCCGTGCCGGAATCATCAAAGCCTCCGATCTCATTGGCTACCGCACGCATCAGGTATACATACGAAACTCTATGCACGTCCCGCTGAATCCGGATGCCGTGTTAGATGCTATGGAGGCCTTGGGAAATATGATGCGAGAAGAGCCCGATGCTTTGGTTCGTGCTATTCTGGGACACTTCTTCTTCGTTTATATACACCCCTACATGGACGGGAACGGACGGACTGCCCGTTTTACGATGAACAGCCAATTGGTCACCGGTGGTTATCCCTGGGTGATAGTTCCGCTGGAGTGTCGCGAACAGTATATGAGGGCATTGGAAAAAGCCGGCGTCGAGGAAGACATTTCCGACTTTGCAGAATTCGTGCTCTCTCTGATTACAAAAGCCCGATGAGTTTCGGCCTGCGTCCGGATCTTGAGCGAAGCGAAGGATCTCCCCAAGCCAAAAAACAAACTTCCCTTTCGGCCTTCAAAGAAAATATTCGTACCTTTGTATTTGTCAGGTAAGGGAAATCAGATGGGCACCTTCGAAGAATACATCCGTCAGGGAGAACCGGGACGCAGTGCCAAAGCTGCTGCCTGGCAGACGGCCATCGGCCTGCAGGATGTGGATGGCCTTAAGCCTTCGGAGTATCTCGTAGAGACGGCCAGGCGCCATATTGAGGGCGATGTCACCATCCAGGAAGTCAAGGGACTTATCGATACCTATTATAAGTCCCGTACGGGAAGACTATCTGTTGAAGAGGAGCGCACCGAAGAAGCAGACAAGGTCTCGGCCAGAATCGCCGAGATACTTCAGGAAGAAACCTTCTCCTTCACTCCAGCAGAACTGCAGCGGATTCACCGCCACTTGTTTGAAGGAATCTTCAAGTTTGCCGGCAAGTTCAGGGACTATAACATCTCAAAGGCAGAATGGGTGCTGAATGATGCTTCGGTACTTTACAACCCCTACGAGAACCTGAATGAGACGCTGGACTACGACTTCGCAGAAGAAAAGAAGTTCGATTACAGCGCAGCCACATCCGACGAAGCCATCAAGCATATCGGAGCCTTCATCGCCGGTATCTGGCAGATTCATCCCTTTGGAGAAGGAAATACCCGCGCGACGGCCGTCTTCCTGATCCAGTATCTCCGGAGCTTCGGATACACCATCTCCAATGAGTTATTTGCCAGCCATTCCTGGTATTTCCGGAATGCGCTCGTAAGGGCTAACTACTTTAATCGAGAGAAGGGCATAGTGCCTACTGGCAAGTATCTGGAGGCGTTTTTAAGAAACCTCATCCTCGGCGAGCACAATGAACTGAGAAGCCGCTACCTTCACGTGGATTATCCGGCTCAAAGTGACACGGCCGAGATTTCAAAGGGCCAAAATGGCACTTTGAATGTCGCTTTGGAAGAATTGGCCGTGCTGAAACTGTTTAAAAAGAATCCCAAGATGAAACAAGCTGAGGTAGCCGCCCAGATTGGGAAATCAGACAGGACCGTCAAACGTATTACAGATTCTTTAAAGGAGAAGAACGCTATAGCCCGTCGCAACGGCAAGCGCGACGGTTGGTGGGAAGTCCTGGTACCCCTCCCCGAAGAATAACCAGACAATAACCCTGACATAAAAGAATCCTGCGAGCCCGATTTCGCCGGGTTCTCAAAACGAATAGCTTTTGGAAAAGCGAAACAGCTCACTCATTTACTGGTTGGGCTGTACCGGCAGGGCCATATGTATAACCTCTTTCTACTCCAGCAGCCCCTGCTTGCTCATTTCGGTAGAGAATGCCGCGGCATTATGCACATTGAATTTTGCATACAATCGCTTGCGGTACCATAGCACCGTGTTCACGCCCAGATGCACCGCTTCGGCAATTTCCTTGGTGCTCTTGCCCTCCACCAGCAGCCGGGCAATGGCCCTTTCCTGCTCCGTAAGGACCGGCTTTGCACCCTGCTCCGACGGCCGCAACTCCTCGATGGTCTCATCCAGCACGGCCGATGTTTCCGTGAGTTCCTGCCTGGTCTTTTGGAGCCGCCGGACGATTATCAGCGCCATCACGGCCAGGGCGAGCAGAAGCGCTGTCACAATGGTAAGGAGGCGTGTTTTGCGGAGAAGCTGCTCGTTGGCGGCGTTCATCACCGCCAGAGTATCGGCCCTTCCTACGGCTTCCTCAACAGGATGGTCTCCGAAATACTGATAAGCCTCTGTGACATATTCCAGAGCCTTCCTGGTTTCGCCCTTCTCCTGGTGCCAGTGGCCCACGCTGTACAAAGCGCCGGCTATGATGAGCGAATCCCCGGACTGCCGGGCAAACTGCATGGCCTGGTCCAACTCCGGCCCGGCCTCCTTCAGTTTCCCGTGTGCCATGTACATCTCGCCCAGGTTCCGGTGCAGCGTAGAACAGTCTTCCCACCATTCATATTTCTGGAAGATGGGATCGGCCAGGGCGTAGTAGTGAAGCATCCGTTCCAGGGAGTCCTGCGCTTCGTAGAAGTTCCCGAGCGTACCCCACAGGCGGGCTTTGTTGCCGTCCACCTCAACCGGGTCTTCCGACACCTTCTCCTGCAGGCGGACGGCCTCCTCGGCCTTTGAGTAATAAACTGCGGCGCTGTCGTACTGGCTCGAAGCCCAGAAGCACTGTCCAATCAGGATGGAGGCATCGATGATGGTATTGTACCCCTGAAACTCCTCCCCGATGGAGAGCGCCTGCTTGGCGTAATAGATGCAACGGTTGCCGTCCAATTGCAGATACCCCCACATCAGTTCCCGGCAGGTCATGCAATAGGCAATTTTCTCCTCCCTGGAGGCCTTGGCCAGCATGGGGGCCGTCCAATTTGCAATGCTGTGCTCCAGCGAATCCAGATTTCGCCCGCGATGGTCTTCGTAAGCGTGGCAGACCATCGGCAACAGGAGCAGAAGCAGGGTTTGATAAGCAAATTTCCTCATAATTGCAAAGTTAGAAAAATCCTTAAAACAACCAAAGGGAGGTTAACAATCCGCAATTTTTATACTTGTGCCGACCTCAGCCGCCGCGTCATAGAATACTCTCTTCCGGTCTGGTCCTTTCGCCAATAATCAAGTACCCATTTGGATGTTCGGTTTCCTGTATTAACTGAGCGCAGCGACAAAAACCACCGCCATCCCATCGGATAGAGGTGGCTATTTCTCCTCCTCGACCGCGCCCCCTGTCATCTTGAGCCGCGTTGACAGCTAGAGGGCCTTCTGGTGCGGTTTTGGATGCCGACGCGGCAACGATTTTGCCGAAAAAGGCCGATTTCCTTGCCGCGTTGGCAGTGAAATCGGCCTTATACGCGTTTTTACGTGTCAACGCGGCCGGGACGCTGAAATGCTCTCAAAGGCCCGCGAGGCCGGGATGCTTTGATGTGCAAAAACATAAAAGGCGTTTGGAATTATGCAATAAAAACATTATGTTTGCAGAGCATAATTGTTGGATATGGAATTTGTAGACAGAATAAAAGAACAGCAGCGGCTGAAGCAGCTCCTTGGCGGGGAGCACCCGAGGTTCGTCATCATCAGGGGCCGGCGCCGTATTGGGAAATCCGCCTTGATAGGTAGGGTTCTGACAGACAGCGATATCTATTATGAGGCCGACAGAACAGCTGCACCGAATCAGATACTTACATGTTCAAAAGTCATCAGCAGGACGTTCCCTGGTTTTTCCGATGCCTTATATTTTGATTGGAAAGCTTTGTTAAAGGCTATAAATCACAGGGTTACAGAACCAATAACCGTTTGCCTGGATGAGTTCCCTTATCTTGTGGAGAATACTCCGGCGCTGCCTTCCATTATACAGGGCCTGCTGGATGACGAAAAAGACCCGTTGCGATACAATCTAGTGCTATGCGGCTCATCTCAGCAGATGATGTACGACCTGTCACACGACGAGTCCTCTCCCTTGTTCGGGAGAGATGATTCCGATTTCAACATGAGGCCGATAGCTGCTCCATTCCTCTCGGAGGCATTGCATTTGGATCCCGTGGAGACCGTGGAAAACTATGCCTTATGGGGAGGAGTTCCCCGTTATTGGAAGTTGAGGGAAGATTGCCGAAGCCTGCGTGACGCCATAGACACGCATATCTTTTCCAATCTCGGAGCACTGTATGAGGAGCCGCTCCATCTTTTCCGTGACGACATCAGGGATCCGGTGAAGACGGCAACCATCATGTCAATCGTGGGTAATGGCATCCATCGGCTGTCGGAGATAGCATCGCGGTGCAACGAACCCGCCACAAACCTCTCCCGTCCGCTGGCCAAACTGCTGGATTTGGGCTATTTGGAAAAAGACATCCCTTTTGGGGAATCGCCCAAATCAAGCAAAAAAAGCCTGTATCAGATAGCCGACCCTTTCCTTAGTTTCTATTACGGATTCGTTCCGGCAAACCGTTCCTTTATCGAAATGGATCGTCGCATTCCTCTTGAAGAAGCGCTTGAAAAGCAGTTGCCTTCACATTTCGGATATTGGTGGGAGCATCTGTGCAGGGACGCGGTATCCGGAAACCGAATTGACGGAATGGTTTTCGGAAAAGCTTCCAGATGGTGGGGAAAGGTCCTTCTCGAAGGGGAAGAAAAGCCGCGCGACGTGGAACTGGACGTGGTGGCAGAGTCCACCGATGGGAAGACCATTCTGATTGGCGAGTGCAAGTGGTCGGCAGGAGAAAACGGACGTCTTCTGACACGTCAGCTGGAAAAGATTGCTCGCAGCCTCCCGTTTACCCAAGGTAAAAATGTAATATTCAAACTGTTCACTAAAACACGCCCCGAAGAAGATCAAGGCAACAGCCTTCTTCCTGCCGACGTGTTGGGCTTGTTGAACTAAAGTGAGGTTAACATTCCGCAATTTTTATACTATTTCGCGGGAAAGTTTCCGCATTTTTATTATATTTGTGCCGAATAAATACCGCAGTTGTTATGCAAGCACTTTACGACCAGTTTTACCAACTCCTGGAACTCACCCCCATGAATTTTTTCAGGGAGCAGCATCAAACCATCAATTGGGATGTCCGTATCCTGGGTATCCTGGGTCAGAAGGGTGTGGGAAAATCCACCCTCATCCTGCAGCAT
>FLNX01003184.1_pt1 | contig 14062 bp, 10 predicted proteins | sample 1140341 | NCBI WGS metagenome assembly FLNX01 (sample SAMEA3878208, study PRJEB12797) | bioreactor metagenome | biome: Moose rumen | place: Sweden | collected 2011-10
TGTTTGGGTAGGCGGTGTGTCAGGTCATCCACGGACTTTTGCAACTGAGCCGGAAATAGAGATACCGCAATTTACAGAAGATTTAAAACAGGTTTTACTTCAGAACGCCAGCCTTGACTTCGACTGGAGCGAAATATCTCCAACCATCTTCGGTGCTGTCTTTGAGAGTACGCTTAATCCTGAGACCCGCCGTAGTGGTGGTATGCACTACACTTCCATCGAGAACATCCACAAGGTCATCGACCCGCTGTTCTTGAATGACCTGCGCCGCGAACTGGACGAGATTCTGGAAGAAAAGGTGGAGAAACAGCGCATCAAGAAACTCGATGCATACCAAGACCGCCTGGCCTCGCTTACTTTCCTTGACCCTGCCTGCGGCTCTGGCAATTTCCTGACAGAGACTTATCTTTCGCTCCGCCGCTTGGAGAATGAGTGCATCCGTGAACGCTATCACGGCCAGTCATTCCTCGGCTTCGAGGAGGTGAATCCTATCAAGGTGAGCATCCAGCAGTTCTACGGCATCGAGATTAACGACTTCGCCGTAACCGTCGCCACAACCGCCCTGTGGATTTCAGAGGCGCAGATGCTTCGAGAGACCGAGAAGATTATTCATCAGGATATAGACTTCCTTCCATTGAAGTCGTATATCAATATTCGTGAAGGAAATGCTTTGAGAATGGATTGGGATACGTGGGAAGTACCTTCAAACCACCCCACCATTTATGCCAAGAACACCTATCTCATTCCAGATGAAACAGGAATGTTGGCCAGTGAACCGACTGTTTATGATGACATCAACCTGGTGACCGCTCATCAGCATGTTGGCCCGAAGCCTCCAGTGCGCATACATAAGCATTTTGACTATATTATAGGCAACCCTCCTTTTGTGGGCTATACATTCCAAAACGAACAACAGAAGTCCGACCTTGCCATCGTTTGCCGTGACTGCGGCAAGAACATCGACTATGTAGTTGGATGGTATTACAAGGCAGCTCGTTTAATAGAGCAGTCTTCCAATACGAAAGCCGCTCTCGTATCAACAAATAGTATTACGCAGGGGGAGCAAGTTGCTGCCGTCTGGAAACCGCTGATGGAACAATATGGCATACGCATTGACTTTGCTCACCGCACCTTTCGCTGGGACAGCGAGGCATCGCTTAAAGCCCATGTACATTGTGTCATTGTGGGATTCAGCAGCATCTACGGTGGAGAACCGAAGAATAAATTAATCTACGATGGAAAACAAGTAATCACGGCAGACGATATCAATGCCTACCTGCTGAATGCACCCACGGTGTTTGTCGAGAAACGTAAGAAACCTCTTTGCAAGGATGTTCCGCAGATGATGAAGGGAAGTCAGCCTACCGATGGCGGCAACCTTATCCTGTCGGCTGAAGAGAGAGAGGACTTGCTTGGCAAGAGTCCGGAACTGTCTCGCTATGTGCGCCCGTTTGTTGGTGCTGAAGAGTTTATCAAGGGTAAGGAGCGCTACTGTCTTTGGCTCGATGGAGCCAACCCGCAGGACTTGATCCACAGTACAGAGCTGGCACGTCGTATTGCTGCCGTCAGGGAGTGCCGCAAAGCAAGCCCAAAGACCGCTACACGGAAATGGGCAGATTTCCCGATGCTCTTCACTGAGAACCGGCAACCCACGGACACTTACATTATAGTGCCCAGTGTTTCGTCAGAGAAACGTCGCTATGTGCCCATCGGGTTTGTCACGCCTGACGTTGTAGCCAGCAATCTTGTTCTTATGATTCCTGGTGCGTCGCTTTACCACTTTGGCGTACTCACGTCAAGAATCCATATGGCTTGGATGCGAGCTGTTTGTGGAAGATTAGAAATGAGTTATCGCTATTCTGCCGACATAGTCTATAACAATTTCCCTTGGCCAGAGCCTACTGAAGCCCAGAAAGCAAGAATAGAACAGACTGCCAAGGCAATTCTTGATGCTCGTGCCAACTATCCTGACAGTTCGTTGGCGGCTCTCTACAATAACGATTTCATGCCGGCAGACCTATTTCGAGCCCATCAAGACAACGACCGTGCCGTGATGCAGGCCTACGGCTTCCCCGTGAAGTCCACCTTTACGGACAGCCAGTACGTAGCCGAGCTATTTAAGCTGTATCAAGAAAAGACGAAGTAGTCATGCAGAGCATCGATTTCATCATATTCGTGGTGTTCACCTTAGGGGTGGTGCTGTTCGGCTGTTCCTTCTTCCGGCGGGGAACATCGTCGGACGAGTTTACGTCGGCCAGCCGCAGTCTGCCCGGATGGGTGGTGGGCATGTCCATCTTTGCCACTTACGTCAGCAGCATCAGCTATATCGGCTACCCCGGCAAGGCCTTCGCCAGCAACTGGAATGCGCTGGTGTTCTCCTTTTCCATTCCCATTGCCTCCTATTTTGCTGCCCGCTATTTCGTGCCGTTCTATCGGCGCAGCGGCAACGTGTCGGCCTACGCCTTCCTGGAAGAACGCTTCGGACGATGGGCCAGGCTCTATGCTTCTACGTGCTATCTGCTCACGCAGGTGGCCCGCATGGGCAGCATCCTCTATCTCCTGGCCGTGCCGATGCACATCCTGATGGGGTGGGATATGCCCACCGTGATTGTCGCGACGACCATCGCCGTCGTGTCGTATAGCATGCTGGGTGGCATTCGCGCCGTGATCTGGGTAGACGCTATTCAGGGCATCCTGCTCATTGGGGGTGCTCTGATGTGCTTGGGTGTGCTGCTGTTCTCAATGCCCGAAGGCCCGATGCAGGCATTCGATGTGGCTATTCATTCGCCCGAAGGCAATAAGTTCTCGTTGGGTGAGTTCACGACCGACCTCACCACGTCTACCTTCTGGGTGTGCTTGGTATATGGCATCTTCATCAACCTGCAGAACTACGGCATCGACCAGAACTACGTGCAGCGCTATCATACCGCCCGAAGCGACCGCGATGCGCGCTTCTCAGCCCTCTTTGGCGGTTGGCTTTTCATCCCTGTATCGACCGTTTTCTTCCTCATCGGCACCGCTCTCTATAGTTATTACTCGGTGCAGACGGGTAGTGTTGAGGGCTTGCCCGACGCCATCGCCGCCAAGCCCGACTATGTGTTCCCCTATTTCATTGTGTCGAAGCTGCCCGTCGGTGTGCGTGGACTGCTCATTGCCAGCATCTTTGCCGCAGGCATGAGCACCGTCTCCACGAGCGTCAGCAGCGGGGCAACCATTGTGCTGAAGGACTTCTTTTGTTCGAGGAGCGGAAAGCGCGAGCTGCTCATACTCCGTCTGTCGAGCCTGATGCTGGGCGTGCTTGGAGCCATTGTGGCCGTAGCGATGCTCAGCGTGGAGAGCATCATTGATGCGTGGTGGACGCTCTCCAGCATCTTCAGCGGTGGCATGCTCGGCCTGTTCCTGCTGGGCTGGCTATCGTCGGAAGGCAGTCCGCTCAGCAGTTTTGCGGCCAAGTCACGCCATCGCAGGCTCCGCTGCTGGGCCGCCCTCGTGGGCGTCGTCTGCGGAGTATTGGTCATCGGCTGGATTTCTCTCGCCGCTCACGTTGGAGGGGATTTGCAATCCCCGACGCCCGCCCCTCACCTCCACGAATATCTCGCCATTGTGATGGGCACCACCGCTATCTTCCTCGTAGGTTTTCTGATCATCCTGCTCTTCAATAGGCGCTTCCGCAGATAGCTCATTCCTTGAAAACTATTTGATGATGACAGCTTTGCCGTTTTCTATTTACCGTCAACTGGTCAAATTTATATCTTATTGATGTCTACGTAGCCGTGCATAATGGCATAGATGGTGAGGGCTGACACACTCTTCATGCCCAGTTTGTCCATGATGTTCTTGCGGTGGGTGATGACGGTGGTGAGTCCGATGTTCAGCTGGTCGGCTATCTCCTTATTAATATATCCCTGCACAATGAGTGAGAGTACTTCCAGTTCGCGGTCGGAAAGAATCTTTCGCTGAAGCACTTCGGGCAGTGGCGGCAGGTTTTTTCCACCGGGATGACCGCCCTGCATCATCACCAAAAGTGAGCGCACCAGTTGCTTCTCCGGCACGTTGATGCACAGACCGCGGAAGTCGCTCATCTGGGTGGCGGTGGTCATCGTGAGCACGATGGTCTTCCGTCGGCGCTCCAGGAAGAAGTCGCGATGCTGAATGACGGTGTTCATGGCCACAAAATAGTGGACATAGCCGTCGGGATAGTTGGCTTCCAGCTCTGCAAACTCCCCGAAGGTGTCGATGCTGACGATGGGCATCACTTGCAGGATAATGTTTCTCAACCCCATTGCCTCCAGCGTGTTGCTGTCGAGAATGGCTATCTTGAATTTCTCTCTCTTTGCTGGTATTTCTGGTGTGTGTTCTTTATTCATGGTTGCAAAGGTAAACAAAAATCCCCGAAACACCAAATGTTTCGGGGATTTATTGCATGTATACTCTGTTTTAGCTGAGGAAGCCCAGCAAAGCACCGGCGGCTACGGCCGAACCGATAACACCGGCCACATTGGGACCCATGGCGTGCATCAGCAGGAAGTTGTGGCGGTCGTATTCCAGACCCATGTTGTTGGAGATGCGGGCTGCCATTGGCACGGCCGATACACCGGCATTACCAATCAGGGGATTGAGCTTCTTGTCCTTTGGCAGGAAGAGATTCATCAGCTTCACAAAGCCTACACCACTCATCGTGGCCACAACGAAGGCACAGGCACCGATGAAGAAAATGAAGATGGTGTTCATCGTGAGGAACTCAGAGGCCTGAGTGGAGCAGCCAACGGTCAGACCGAGCAGCATCACCACGATGTCGTTCAGGGCATTGCCTGCTGTCTTAGCCAGACGTGTGGTCTTTCCTGATTCCTTCAGTAGATTACCAAAGAACAGCATACCCAGCAGCGGCAGGCCGGAAGGCACGATGAAGGTAGTCATCAGCAGTCCGATGATGGGGAAGAGGATGCGCTCTGTCTGGCTGACGGGACGCACGGGCTTCATGCGGATAAGTCGTTCCTTCTTGGTGGTCATCAGTCGCATGATGATGGGCTGAATGACCGGCACGAGTGCCATATAGCTGTAAGCACATACGGCGATGGCACCCATCAGGTTGGGTGCTGTCTTCGACGATAGGAAGATGGCCGTAGGTCCGTCGGCACCACCGATGATGGCGATGCCAGCAGCCTGGTTGGGTTCGAATCCCAGGGCCAGTGCCACCATATAGGCACCGAAGATGCCAAACTGGGCGGCAGCACCAATGAGCACCAGCTTAGGGTTAGCGATAAGAGCTGAGAAGTCGGTCATGGCTCCGATGCCCAGGAAAACGAGCGGCGGATACCATCCCTGTCTCACTCCCTGATAGAAGATGTTCAGCACGGAGTTGTCTTCATACAGCCCAATCTCCAATCCGGCATCGGCGCGGAAGGGGATGTTGCCCAGGATGATGCCCAGTCCTATGGGCACGAGCAACAGGGGCTCGAAGTCTTTTTTGATGGCCAGCCAGATAAAGAATGCACCCACCACAATCATGATGAGATTGGGAATGGTGGCATTGGCGAAGCCCGTGTATGTCAGGAATTCATTGAAATTGCTGACGAGGAAATCTGTAAATGACATTTTTTGAGGTTATTTTGCGAAAGATAAGTTATCCAATGGTGAGCAGAGTGGCGCCTTCCATCACGGTGTCGCCTTTTTCTACGAGGATAGAGGTGATGGTGCCAGTAGCTTCAGCCTCAATGTTGTTCTGCATCTTCATGGCTTCGAGGATGATGACGGTGTCGCCCTCCTTGACGCTTTGGCCTACGGCTACCTTCACTTCGGTGATGGTGCCAGGCAGCGGAGCCATGATTTTCTTGCCAGAAGCCGAAGCTGAGGCGGCGGGTTTCTCTGTCTTGGCGGCAGCTGCAGGGCTGGCTCCTGTAGCACTTGCAGCAGGAGGCGTCGCATGCACGGCCTTTGCCTTAGGCTTGGCGGGTTCTTTCATTTCCACTTCGAACGACTTTCCGTTGACGTTCACTCGGGCGATGTTGCCCTCTATCTCTTCAATCTCGACGTTGTAGTTCACGCCGTTGAGTTTATATTGATAATTTTCCATTTTGCTTTGTTATTTGTAGGTTAGATATTCTCACCAGTGGGGATTTGTGGATGTACTTGGCCTGCTTGCTGTCCAGCCATACTGGCACCACCTTGATACATGCCGTTGTGCCAGCGCGAAGTGTGAGGCTGAATGGTAATGATGCCGCTCTCCTCGTCGTGAGTGTTGTCGCGATACTGCTTCAGTGCCATCGCTATGACCACCATATACTCCTCGATGCTCGGTTCGCGGGGCTTGTCGCCACTCTGAGCCTTCTTCTCAGAGAGCTTCTTCCAGTTTTGCTCGCGCTGTTCGCGTTCGATAGCCTTCTGTTCCTTATGCCTCTTGTTCATAATCTTGCCGAGAATGGTGAAGAACACATAGAGCAGGAAGAGGCAGAAAAACACAATGCCCATCGAAAGCACGGTGATGCCAAAACCATGTGGGTCGTCGTGCTTCAGTCGGGCTATCTTCGACTCATTGATTTCGATGTAGTTGCCGATGCCAGGTGTGACGGCCTCTGCGGGTTTTACGTCCCATTTCTGAAATCCATCCTTGATTCGGGCAAACGACTTGTCGGCTTCGAGAACAGGAACGCTGACCGAGTCGATGAGGTCGATACCGTTGCCATCGTAAAGGGCTATCCATAGAGGTTGTCCTGGCGTGATGGGCGCTTTCAGGTGCAATGCCCCTTTGGCTGGATTGGAGTTGAGAAACAAGATGAGGTGTTGTCTGGCCGCCATCTGTGTGCGTTCTTCCTCGTTGGGAATGATGCTCATACGGGCAATACGCTGAGGTGCGGTGAGGTTCATGTCGAGCACGGAACGGTCGGTGGCAATATACATGCCTCGCACATTGTATGTGGTGAACGACGTGTTGGCCAGTTCCACCCATGGCAGATGCATTCCGAACTCGTCTTGCAGACTCTGCTGGTTGTCGGTCAGCACTTCATTGATCTTGATGTTTTTCGCTCCTTGCGCAAACATCGTCGTGGTGCCGGCCAGCAGGATTGCAAGCATAAAAAAGAGTCTTTTCATACGTTTTATTACTGTATAATGATGATTTGGGGTGCAAAGGTACGAATAAGTGAGAACAATACAAAATAAAATCTAAAATTTTAATTTTTATTGTCGAACGGGAGTACCTTCGGCTTTAACCAAAGGTACGAATATACAAGATAGGTTGCTTGTGCTTAACCACAGAAGAAAAGTACAAGGAGCTGTGCCGTAAAGATGCGCAAGAACATGGAAAGTGGGTAGACGGTGGAATAGCCGACGGCAGGAGCTCCCTTCGAGCAGGTGCTGTTCGCGTAGGCAAGTGCAGGAGGATCGGTATATGTTCCGGCCAGCATACCCATCAGAGTGAAATAGTTGAAATGGTAGCGTTGTCGGGCTATCGTACCTATAATAATAATAGGAATGACCGTGATGAGGAATCCGCACATCACATAGAGCAGTCCGTCGCCATCAACCACTGTGTTCCAGAATCCTGCTCCAGCCTTGATGCCTACACTTGCAAGGAACAACACCAGGCCTATTTCGCGGAGCATCATATTGGCAGATGTGGTGGTATAGGTCACCAGGTGAATCTTGTAGCCATATCGGCCGATGAGGATGGCCAGAATCAGCGGTCCACCCGCAATGCCCAGTTTCAGAGGAACGGGCATTCCTGGAATGGTGAAGGGAATGGAACCGAAGATGATGCCTATGATGATGCCAATGAAAATGGTGGCGATGTTGGGCGTATCGAGACGGCGGATGGAGTTCCCCATCTTCTGTGCCACATGGTCTACTGCACTCTCAGGGCCGACAACCATTATCCGGTCGCCTACCTGCAAAGGAAGACTGGCAGAAGCGAAGATGTCCATTCCTTGACGTGTAAGTCGGGTGACGTTGACACCATAGGCACTGGAGAAGTGCATCTTGCCGAGACTCTTACCGTTGATGGCCGGATTGGTGACGAGAATGCGTTTGCTTACGTATTTCTGGTCTTGTTCGCCCCAGTCTACTTCCGTCTCCGGACCGATGAAAGCCACGATGGCTTCGGCATCGGCTTCTGCACAAACAATGTACAACTGATCGCCGAGATGAAAAATAGTCTTTGAGTTAGGAATGCGCACATGCCCCTCGTGGAGCATGCGTGAGCATACAAAATTGCGGTTGAGGAAATTGTGTACCTGCAACATCGACTTTCCCTCGAGATACTCATTGGTCACCTTTAAGGTCAGGTGGTAGGGCTTGATGGTAGAGTCAGCCTGCTCCAATTGGCTCAATTGTTCTTCTTCGCGGGCAGATTTCACGCGGCAGATGTATCTGATGGCGATGGTGGCACCGATGATGCCCACCACTCCCAGAGGATAAGCACAAGCATAGCCAGAAGCTATTTCAGGCATGTTGTCGCTGAAGATGCTCGTCATTGCCTCGTTGGCAGCACCCAAGGCAGGCGTATTGGTGACGGCTCCACACAACGTGCCGATGAGCATCGGCAGATTCGCCGCATTTGATGTGTCGAAAAAAGCATAATAACACCCGAACATCACGAGGATGTTCAGTAGAATCAGGATGGCGGCCAAGACATTCAGGGTAATGCCCGACTTTCCAAAAGTCTCGAAGAAGCCTGGTCCAACCTGCAAACCAATCATGAATACGAACAGAACCAGTCCGAACTCTTGCAGGAAGTTCAATGCGGGCATAGGGGCAGTAAAACCCAAGTGTCCGGCCACGATTCCCATAAACAACACGAAGGTGACGCCTAAGGAGATGCCGCCCACTTTCACTTTGCCGAGGAGTACGCCTGCAGCTATCACGATGGAATAGAGAAGCACAATGTGTGCCACGGACTCTGTATCTGTAAAAAGACTGATCAACCAATCCATATTCTTTCTTTATTAAGGCGTGCAAAGTTACTGCTTTTTTTTGAAACGCACTCTATTTTAGCTAAAAAAAATATGGCATGGAGCATTATTTTCTTGAATTTTACCTTATTAGGTATAAATATTGTTTATATTTTTGCGAGATTCGGAAAAAAATCCTACCTTTGCAGCCATCAATAAAAGGGATTAACATTCACTTATATAATAATATTCATAACAAAACCTATGTCAAACAACAGAGAAAAACTCTTTACCGAGTTTACCGCACCAACCACTCAGGAGTGGCTGGACAAGATTGAAGTGGACCTGAAAGGTGCCGACTTCAACAAGCGACTGGTATGGAGAACCAACGAAGGTTTCAACGTCATGCCCTTCTATCGCAGAGAAGACGTGCTGAAACTGAAGACACCTGAAGCACTGCCCGGCGAATTCCCCTTCGTCCGTGGTAACAAGAAAGACGACAACACTTGGTATATCCGTCAGGATATTGAAGTGAAAGATGTCAAGGAGGCTAATGCCAAGGCTCTCGACATTCTGAACAAGGGTATCGACTCGCTCGGATTCCACTTCCACGGCGACATGGTGAACGCTGAGACCATTGAAACACTGCTCAAGGACATCCGCTGCGACGTGGTGGAGGTGAACTTCTGCACCTGCAAGCGTCACTCCGTAGAACTGGCACAGCTCCTCGTTGCCTACTTCGAGAAGATGGGCTACGACAAGGAGAAGGTGGTAGGTTCTATCGACTGGGACCCGATGGAGAAGATGGTGATGAAGGGCAAGGACATGACAGAAGTCCTCGCGCTGGCTCCTCAGCTCATCGATGTGCTGAAAGACTATCCGCAGTTCCGTTGCATCACGGTGAACACTGTTGCGCTGAACAACGCCGGTGCTTACATCGTACAGGAACTGGGCTACGCCCTCGCTTGGGGTAACGAATACCTGCAGCAGCTCGTAGATGCTGGTGTAGACGTTGACCTCGCTGCCAAGAACATCAAGTTCAACATGGGCATCTCTGAGAACTACTTCATGGAGCTGGCCAAGTTCCGTGCAGCCCGTATGCTTTGGGCACAGATCGTGAAGCAGTATGAGCCGAAGTGCGACTGCGCTTGCAAGATGTGCGTCAACGCCATTACATCGAAGTACAATCAGACTTTGTTCGACTCTTACGTCAACCTGCTTCGTTCGCAGACGGAGGCCATGAGTGCTGCCCTCGGAGGCGTTCACTCAATGGTGGTTGTTCCGTTCGATGCTGCCTACGAAGAGTCAACCGACTTCTCAGAGCGTATTGCACGTAATCAGCAGCTGCTGCTGAAAGAGGAGTGCCACTTCAACACTGTGGTTGACCCGGGAGCAGGTTCTTACTACATCGAGCACCTCACCGACAGCCTTGCTGTGGAGGGTTGGAAGATATTCCTCAAGGTGGAAGAAGAGGGCGGTTTCCTTGCAGCCATCAAGGCCGGAACCGTTCAGGACGACATCAACGCAACGAACGTGAAGCGTCATGGCGACGCTGCCAAGCGTAAGGAGTTCCTGCTGGGTACCAACCAGTTCCCGAACTTCACCGAGAAGAGCGAAGGCAAGCGTGCCAAGGCTTGCTGCTGCGGCTGCGCCCAAGAAGAAGCTCCGCTCAAGAAGATTGAGAGCACTCGTCTGGCTGCCGACTTCGAGGATCTGCGTATCCACACCGAGGAGAAGCGCGTACCGACAGCCTTCATGCTGACCATTGGCAATCTGGCTATGCGTCAGGCTCGTGCACAGTTCTCTTGCAACTTCCTGGCTTGTGCAGGCTACAAGGTAATCGACAACCTCGGCTTCAAGACCGTTGAAGAGGGTGTTGATGCTGCTCTCGAGGCCAAGGCCGACATCGTGGTGCTCTGCTCGAGCGACGACGAGTATGCTGAGTATGCTATTCCTGCATTCAAGTATCTCAACAACCGCGCCATGTTCGTGGTGGCTGGTGCTCCTGCTTGCATGGAAGACCTCAAGGCTGCCGGCATCGAGAACTTCGTACATGTGAAGTGCAATGTGCTTGAAACCCTCAAAGAGTATAATGCTAAGTTAGGTATTTAAATTCATTTACAATTTCACTATTTACGAATCTACACCAGGAGTGCACCGAGCTGCTGAACATCATCGCCAAATCTATCGTTACGACAAAGACAAGGATGAATGCTGATTGTTTAAGCAAGTCGTAAATGCTATGCAGCCCTGACAAATAGTAAATTTGAATAAATCGTCAATAAATCGTAAATAGTCAATCGTCAAATAGTCAATAAAAAGATGAGAAAGAATTTTAAAGATATAGATATCTACGCTGGCATCAAGGCTCAAGATGGTGCCAAGTGGATCAAGGACAACAATATCGACTACACCTGGCACACGCCAGAGCACATCGACGTTCGTCCTGTTTATACAAAAGAAGACCTCGAAGGTATGGAACACCTCGACTTCACAGCCGGTATTCCTCCCTATCTGCGTGGTCCGTATTCTATGATGTATCCGTTCCGTCCGTGGACCATCCGTCAGTATGCCGGATTCTCTACCGCTGAGGAGTCGAATGCATTCTATCGCCGCAACCTGGCTTCTGGTCAGAAGGGTCTGTCTGTGGCCTTCGACCTGCCAACTCACCGTGGTTACGACCCCGACAATGCTCGTGTAGTGGGTGATGTGGGTAAGGCTGGCGTGAGTATCTGCTCGTTGGAGAACATGAAGGTGCTCTTCGCTGGTATTCCTCTGAACAAGATGTCGGTGTCGATGACCATGAACGGTGGTGTGCTTCCCGTACTCGCCTTCTACATCAACGCCGGACTGGAGCAGGGTGCCAAGCTCGAGGAGATGGCTGGAACCATTCAGAACGATATTCTGAAGGAGTTCATGGTGCGTAACACCTACATCTATCCGCCAGCATTCTCGATGAAGATCATCGCTGATATCTTCGAGTACACCTCTCAGTATATGCCCAAGTTCAACTCGATTTCTATCTCAGGTTACCACATGCAGGAAGCCGGTGCTACTGCCGACATCGAGCTGGCTTACACGCTGGCCGACGGTATGGACTATCTCCGCACGGGTGTCAACGCTGGTATCCCTGTCGACAAGTTCGCTCCGCGTCTGTCGTTCTTCTGGGCCATCGGTATGAACCACTTCATGGAGATTGCCAAGATGCGTGCCGGACGTCTGCTCTGGGCTAAGATTGTGAAGAGCTTCGGTGCAGAGAACCCGAAGTCGCTTGCTCTGCGTACCCACTGCCAGACCTCTGGTTGGTCGCTCACAGAGCAGGATCCCTTCAACAACGTAGGTCGTACCTGTATCGAGGCTATGGCTGCTGTGCTGGGTCATACTCAGTCGCTCCACACCAACGCCCTCGATGAGGCTATCGCTCTGCCGACAGACTTCTCTGCTCGTATTGCTCGTAACACACAGATCTACATTCAGAACGAGACGAAGGTTTGTAAGCAAATCGACCCGTGGGCTGGTTCTTACTATGTGGAAACACTGACCAACGAGCTGGTACATAAGGCTTGGGAGCACATCCAGGAGATTGAGAAGCTCGGCGGTATGGCTAAGGCTATCGAGACGGGTCTGCCCAAGATGCGTATCGAAGAGGCTGCAGCTCGCACACAGGCTCGTATCGACTCTGGTGTTCAGACCATTGTCGGCACGAACAAGTATCGTCTGGAGCACGAAGATCCTATCGACATCCTCGAGGTTGACAACACCGCAGTGCGTCTGCAGCAGGAGGAGAGCTTGAAGCAGCTCCGTGCCAACCGCGATGAGGCAGCTTGCCAGGCAGCCCTGAAGGAAATCACCGAGTGCGTTCGTGAGTTCAGCGAAGGCAAGAAGTCGAAGAACAACCTGCTGGCTCTGGCCGTGAAGGCAGCCGGACTGCGTTGTACTCTGGGTGAGATCAGTGATGCTTGCGAGGAAATCGTAGGCCGTTATAAAGCAGTAATCAGAACCATTTCAGGCGTGTATAGTTCAGAATCAAAGAACGACACAGACTTTGAGAAGGCCTGTGCGTTGACAGAAGAGTTTGCCAAGAGAGAAGGTCGCCGTCCGCGTATCTTCGTGGCTAAGATGGGTCAGGACGGTCACGACCGTGGTGCCAAGGTTGTAGCTACCGGTTATGCCGACTGCGGTTTCGACGTTGATATGGGTCCGCTGTTCCAGACTCCTGAGGAGGCTGCCCGTGAGGCCGTAGAGAACGACGTCCACATCGTGGGTGCCAGCTCACTGGCCGCCGGTCATAAGACGCTCATCCCGCAGCTCATCGAAGAGCTGAAGAAGTTGGGTCGTCCCGACATTATGGTCATCGCCGGTGGCGTCATCCCCGCTCAGGACTATGACTTCCTCTACAAGGCAGGTGTGGCCGCCATCTTCGGTCCTGGCACCAGCGTTGCCAAGGCAGCTGTAGAGATGATGAACATCCTGCTCGAGAAATAAGCGCAAGCTTATATATAAAAGGTATCGCGCGAGGCAACGTTGCCCCGCGCGATACTTTTTTGTTAATCAAGATTCAATTCTGGAAAACGGGATTACTGTCTATCACCTGTTGTGCAGGGATGAGCACGATATTGTTCTGGGCATCGCAAGTTACGATGTCTTCACCGCGAAGGGCCTTTTCTTGAAGCATCCGCTTCTCGGCCAATTCCAAACCTTTTTTCAATAGTTCTGAATACTCTTTATTTGACATAATCTTTTAATGATTCATAAGATTCTTGATGATAAAAGCTTTCCTGCAGCCACGGCTACTCCTTCCGGGTTGAAAGGTGACAATCCACGTGCTATCTCGTCAGCATTCACAAACTCGCGGCAATGAAGCACTTCGGGCAGTACAGTGTACGATGCCGTAGTCTTGCCTGCTCCGTTGCAACCGCTGATGATATACAAACTCTTATCCATACAGGAATCATCCATAATATAACTAAAGAGGTCTTCGTGTGGCCTCAAGGCCATATGAAGACCATGTTGTACGGTGTGCGTGCGTGAGTCTATGGGGATTAACCTTGGTTTGAACCTCGGTCGTGCATCGTCAGGGAAGAAGAAAATCAGCGGATGCGGTGACGAATAAGCCGTCCGCGATGTAGATAAGAGGCTGGAAAGCCAGCCGAATCGGTCTTTGAAACACTGAAACA
>FLNX01000222.1_pt1 | contig 14048 bp, 10 predicted proteins | sample 1140341 | NCBI WGS metagenome assembly FLNX01 (sample SAMEA3878208, study PRJEB12797) | bioreactor metagenome | biome: Moose rumen | place: Sweden | collected 2011-10
ATATTATCTACGAACTGCTGGACAGCCCGAAGCGTCCGAGTGAACTGCAGCGCCGGATGCCCGAGGCCAGTGAGCGCGTGCTGGCCCAGCAACTGAAGGAACTGATGGAGTACGGCGTCGTCCAGAAGCGCGTCATCGACCCCGTCTGCCGCCATTCCGAGTACAGCCTGACCGAACTGGGCCACACCCTCATCCCCATCATCGAGCAACTGCGCGACTGGGGCAACGACTTCCGTCCGAGGATGGAGGAGATTTTGAAGGAAAAGGAAGGGAAGTAGATGATGTAACAATATTTCCTCTACAGATGAACATAGAAGATAGAAAATCATACGAGATAATAAAGAGCAAGAATAAATGAACTTATGGAGATTATAAGAGCCACAAAGACAGCTGAGCAGGCAGGAGCCTACTATGTACGCATACAGGCCATGGCGCGGAAACACAAGATTCCGCTTAACCTGGAGTTTGACGAGCATGACACGCCAAAGACTAAGTATATCGTGATTGTCGACGACTACCTGCCAGTGGCCACCTGCCGTCTTTATGCCATTGACGATGACAGCGTGATGCTGGGCAGAATCGTCGTACTGCCTGAATATCGAGGCCGGGGCATCGGTACGCTTGTTGTAAAGGAGGCTGAGAAATGGGCAAAGGAACTGGGGTTCAAGACAGCAGTCGTTGAGAGCCGGGACAACAAGATCCATTTCTACGAGACGATGGACTATGTGGCAGACCTGTCACAGAAGATTGTTGGCGAGACATTCACTTGTTACAGAATGGAGAAAAGACTATGATTGAGATAAACAGTATTCCTTTATGCATCCGCTTTTTGGACTAAACGGAAAGAAAAGTTCTTTGCAAGCAAAGCGGCATAGCCGAGCGGAACTAAATAGAAAAGTCTGTCTGACGAAATCGTCGTACCTTTGCACCGTCAAATTTTTAAAGCAAAGGAACTAAAATGAAACAGAATGAAACCGTACAGGGCATCTTGAATGCCATTGAACTTTATGCAGAAGCAGGCCGCAAGGCAAGTCGTGAACTGGGTGAGAAGGCTTTCACGAAGGAAGAAGCCACCATGTCGTGGGTAGAGAAGGGTGTGATTACCACCGTACCCATCAACGCCCTCTTCGACGTGCTGGAGCAGACGGGCGAAGAGGAGGTGACATACACCGTCGAGGACGTGACTCAACGGCACCTGCAGCCACAACAGCACCGTCGCCAACAGTCACTCCGGCAAGCACCGTGTTCTTTCCACAGTCGGTATGGAACGGCGGGAACAAGCCAACTATCTTGGGAATCTCCCTGCCGAACAACTCTTCCAGCAGGTCGTGCAGTTCCTCCGGAGTATGGTACTTTCCGTTAATCTCTGCTGTTATCTTCAGTGCTTCCTGTGACAGTTTATGAAACATCATGTGAACATCCGAGCCTCCGATAACAGGCTTGCCAGATGCCATGTAATTCCTAAATTCCTGTATTGTCATAATCCCATTGCTATTTAGTTGCTACAGGCATATTGGCTCCTTGCCAAGCCATGATACCACCTTTCAGATTAACACACTTATAACCGACTTCAGCCAGTATTCCAGCAGCATTGGCTGAACGGCGACCACTGCGGCAGTAGATGGCGATTGGGGTACGGCTGCTCACAAAAAAAGAGACATTGCCTTTCGGCGATGTCTCCTTTTGGGTGCCCGGACGGACTCGAACCGTCGACATTCAGAACCACAATCTGACGCTCTAACCAACTGAACTACGGGCACCATGTAAAAGAACAAATTGCGCTACCTTTCGGTTTTGCGAGTGCAAAGGTACGGGAAATTTTTGGATTGACCAAATATTTCCCGTACTTTTTTCCGAAAAACTTTAATTTGCAGGCTGAGCGGGGGCTGCGGGAGCCTCTGCGGCAGGTGCTTCGGCTGCGGGAGCCTCGGTAGCGGGCTTGGCATCCTGCTTCTCCTGACCGGCTCCGAAACCGGGCAGGTTGTTAGGATTGGTGGCGGGAGCCTCGATGCCCTCCATCACTGAACCTGTGCTGCTGGCCTGGGGTGCTACATAGGCGCAGAAGACGCTGAGCACTACCATAGCGGCAGCGAGGCCCCAAGTGGCCTTTTCGATGAAGTCGGTAGTCTTGCGGACACCGCCAATCTGGTTGTAACCAGAGAATTGGGAGGCGAGGCCTCCACCCTTTGACTCTTGGATGAGCACGATGCCGATCATCAGCACGGCTGCAACCACAATGAGAATTACGAATAATGTGTACATCTTTTTTACTATTATTTTTTGTTACTGTTTATAATCAACTTCTCCAAGAAGCGTATTTGGTCTGCAAAGTAAGCATTTTTTTTCGGATAAACCAAACTTAATCGCCGAATAATTTCAAGTGCCTTCGAATATCTGCCCTGTTTTATGTAAATTCGGGCCAAAGTTTCGGTGAAATACCCCTCGTCGGTGTCATTTTCGCTGTTTTCGGGTGTCTCTTCGATGTCGGGGGTGAACTCGGGCTCTTCGTTGAGCACGATTCGCCCTTTGTCATTATTAATGAATGTGTCGATGAGTTCCTGTCCTCGCATTTCTGGTGCGGCTGCGGGCTGGTCGGCTTCGGCGTCTTCAGTCTCGAGCAGGTAGGCCACGTAGTCGATGGCTGCATCGGCTGGCGTGGGCTTGCGCTTGGGCTTGGTCTCGTCGGCGGCTTCTGATTCGGGGGGTATGGAGCCGAGGAAGGTGTCGATGAGGGTGAGGGTGCGGGAGCCGGATGGACTAGCCTGGCTAGATGGGCTAGCCTGACTAGAGAGGCTGGGATTGCCAGCCTGAGCGGTTGCTGTTGGGCGGAGGCGGTAGTGGGTGGCCTCAATCATCTGGAAGAGGGTGCGGCGGTCGGTGATGTAGATGGCGGCGCGGCGCAGTTCTTCGTCGAAGGTGGGGTCGTGGAGCAGATACAGGTTCTGGAGCATCAGCAGGCGGGCGGTCTGGAAGTAGGGGTAGAGAGCCAGCATCGACCGCAACTCGTAGAGGGTGTCGCGGTCGAGACGCTCAGGGTGGTGTATCAACTCTGTAATCTCCATATTTACCAATTGGCCACGGTGGCATTGAACACTTGGTCGCAGATGTCCTTGACCATCTGTGTGACGAGTTCCTCCTGCACGGCGTTGAGCGACTGGCGTGAGTCGTATGACTTCTGTGAGGTGAACTGCCGCTCGAAGTCCTCGTCGTGGTTCTTGTTGTTGGTGAACCTGACATTGACGGTCATCGAGAGTTCTGTCTGTGCGGAGTATCCTTCGGCTGAGACCGACTTGTTGCGCTGGTCGTAGCGGGTGATTTCTCCTTCTATCTTGAGGTCGCCATTACGCTTCACCTGAATGAGTCGGGTGCTTCGGGCGTAGACGTCCTTGAGTTCGTTGTTGAAGATGGGGCCCATTCGTGCCCAGACGTAACTGGAGCGGATGGGGAAGTCGGCTATCTGTATGGTCTTGGTCTTGGTGTAGTCGATGCTGGCACCGTTGAACTTATAACTTACTGAGCATGAGATGCAGAGCAGTGTGATGATGAGGGCGAGTCCGTACTGCTTGAGCCTCCGGTAGAGGGTTCGGTCGCTGATGCCGAGTTCCTGTGCGGCCTTCTTGCGGTTGCCGTTGTTGCGGTCGAGTGCCTTTTCGAGCATCTGCTTGCTGAGGTCGTTGAGGTTCAGGTTCTCCGGCTCGCTCTCCGGCTCCACGTACTCCTCGGCGTAGGCGTCTTCGAGCGCGGGCTTGATTGGCTCGATGGGCGCGGCGATGGGTGCGAGTTGAGTGGTAGGCAGCGGTGCGGGGGTAGTGGCCGTCGTGGCGGTGCTGCCCTGCACTTCCTCGAGTTGCTTCTTCATCTGGCTCATCTCGCGGCGCATATCGTTCACGTTGCCGCGCAGTTCGAAGAGAATCTTGTAGAGTATCTCGCGCTCGTTCTCGAACGAGTGGTCGCCTCCTTCGCGGGGGATGGTGGCCAGTTGGGTGGTCTCCTGATCCTGCGGGATGAACTTGATGAGTATCTCGGGGGTGATGGTGCGCTCCTTGCTGAAGATGGATATCTGCTCGGTGACGCTCTTCAGTTGGCGGATGTTGCCCGGCCACTTGTAGCGCATGAGCATCTGCTTGGCCTCGTCGGTGAGGGTGATGCGGTCCATCTTGTACTTCTCCGACATTTCGAGGGCGAAGAGGCGGAACAGCAGCACCACGTCTTCGCCTCGCTCACGGAGGGGCGGCATTTGGATGTTGATGCGGTTCAGGCGGTAGTAGAGGTCTTCGCGGAAGCGGCCTTCGCTGATGGCCTTGCGGATATTGACATTGGTGGCTGCCACGATGCGCACATCGGTTTTCTTCACCTCGGTAGCGCCCACGGGTATGTACTCTCCGTTCTCCAGCACTCTCAGCAGACGGGCCTGTGTAGCCATCGGCAGTTCGCCCACTTCGTCGAGGAAGAGGGTGCCCTTGTTGGCTACGCCGAAGTAGCCCGGCGAGTCGTTGATGGCTCCGGTGAACGATCCCTTGACGTGGCCGAAGAGTTCTGAGTCGATGGTTCCCTCGGGGATGGCGCCGCAGTTGATGGCGAAGTACTTCTCCCTTCGGCGCGGTGAATTGTCGTGGATGATCCTGGGCAGTATGTCCTTACCGACGCCGCTCTCTCCCATAATGAGCACGGAGAGGTCGATCGGCGCCACGGTAAGGGCGTCGTTGAGCGCGTTGTTCAATGCCTCGCAGTTGCCTACGATATTGTACCGCTGCTTGATGGTCTGTAGTTCAGAATTCTTCATTGCTTGCAAATTCGGCTGACAAAATTACACATTATTTCTGAGAAAACTGCAATTTTGGCAGAAATTAACCAAAATCAGCCTTGTTTCTTATCAATCTTGATGAGCAGGAGGCCGATAGCCGTCCAAATCAGTTCACGCACCCTGACGAGCAGTGCCACGAAGATGCCGGCGCGGGCCGTCATGCTGAGGCCTTCGGTAGACATCAGGAATCCGCCCTCGCGGCCTCCTAATTGCAGGGGCATGAAGAAGAGCATATTGGCGAAGAAGGTGGTGAAGGCGTAGATCAGGATGCAGCGGGTGAAGGTGACATCGGGCATGATGACGAGCAGGATGAAGTAGATCTCGAGGGCCGAGAGGATGCGGCAGGCGTACTCAAGCAGTACGGCGGCGGTGAAGGTGCGCGGATTCTGGTTGTGGAGGGCCGCTATCTGGCGGTCGATGGCGTCGAGCCTCTCGCGGTTGCGGTCGATGAAGGGCTGTGCCCACCGTTTCAGCAGGGGGATATGGCTCAGGATCTTCATCCCGGTCATCGCGATGCCCTTCCTGTAGCCTCGCATAAAGAACCAGATGACGATCAGGCAGATGAGGGCTATCGGGGGCAGCACGAGGTAGGTGAGGGGCGTGACCACCTCGGTAATCAGGTAGAGGGGCACGGCGGTGAGCCACACCCAGAAGTGGCTGTAGATGTGGGTCATCACGTAGAGGATCACCGACGAGGAAGCCCGCTCGGTGCCGATCTTGGGCGAGAGCGACATGATGCGATAAGGCTCGCCGCCCATCAGTCCGCCAGGCGTGGCATAGTTGAGGGCAAAGGCCGAGACGGTGATCTTGTAGAGCCACCAGAAGCCGATGGCGTGTTTCCGGCAGACACCCTGCTCGTTGCCGATGCTGTTGATGATGAGATACCAGGAACTGGTGTTGAGCACGTAGAGCACGCCCCAGAGCAGCAGCACGCAGAGGAACCAGTAGCCGGCGTGGCTGATGCCCTGCCAGACCTCGTTGAAATCGAGTTGGTAGGCCATCACTATCAGCACGACGAGGCCGAAGATGAAGAATGCGTTCTGGTACTTGCTCTTCATCGGCTATTCCTCAGCGGGTTGTTCTGCGGTTTCTTCCTTGGGTTTCCTGTCCTCGCGCTTGAACTGGTCCTTGGGTCGAACGGCAAAGCGTGCCTTCTCACCGTCTTCGCGCTTCTCGTGGTAGAGTTTCGGCAGCGGGTTGGCCATCGGCTCGTCGTAGTGGATGCGGTTGCGGAAGATGTCGATGGCGGCATAGATGGCGTGTCGCATCGAGGCGGGGTCGGCCTGACCCTTGCCAGCCAGTTCGAAGCAGGGATCCTGGTCGGGGGTGGTGATGACGAAGGGGAAGCCCGTCTTCATCTTCACGCCGTATTCGGTGGCTATGGTCTTGAAGGCCACGTTGGCCTGGTCATCATACATAGCGAGCACGCCGTCGAAGTCGTACAGCATCGCATTGCCGAAGAAGTCGTCGGCCGCAATGGGGCCGAACGCCTGAATGCCTTCCGTCTCCAGGGCTTCGATGGCGGGGCGTATGATCTCCGTTTCCTCTGTGCTGGGCTGCGGATTGAGGGCGAGCACGGCCAGTCGGGGATTGTTGATGCGGAAGTCGCGCTTCAGGCTCTTGTGGAACAGACGGGCCTTCTCCTGAATGCGCTCCTGGGTGATGCTCTCGGCGACTTGCTTGATGGGCAAGTGGCTGGTAACGAGGGCAATGCGGAACTCATCGGCAAAGAGCACCAGCAGCGAACGGTCTTCGAGGTCGGGGCGGTTGCTCGATACAACGGGAGCCTGTACGAGCACGTCGTAGAGTCCCTGCTTCAGGTCTTCCTTGGCGCGCTGCAGTGCCTTGTGGGCGGCTTCGGCTGACTCCGGGGTGGGGGTGCCGAGGTCTATCTTCACTTCATCGTCGAAGGTGGCCAGCAGGTTTAGTTTGCCCTCCTTGGCCTCGCCGGCGTTCTTGATGTTGCTGAACTGCGTGGGTATCTGCATCGCATTGCGGTGGAAGGTAGCGGCCTTGGGGCTACCATATATAATAGGTGTACACAGTTCGAGCATCATCGGATCCTCAAAAGCCTTGAGGATGATCTCATATCCGATACCGTTGGTATCTCCGTGGGTGATGGCCACGCGAATCTTTCTTTCTTCCATATATTATATATTCTCAATTTCTCAATCTCTCAATTTCTCAATCTCCTCGCCGTCGAGAGCAGTCCGCAGGCGGCAAAGATGTCCTGACCTCGGCTGGCGCGGATGGTGGTGAAGATGCCGTGTGCCGTCAGATAGTCGCGCAGCACTTCCATCCGCTTCTCGTCGGCACCGGGCAGGTCAACGTCGGGGATCTCGTGGAAACGGATCAGGTTGACGCGGCACTCCAGCCCCTGCAACAGCCGAACAATCTCACGGGCGTGGGTCATCGTGTCGTTGAGACCTGCAAAGCAGATGTACTCGAACGAGCAACGGCGCTGGTGGGTGAAATCGTACTGGCGCAACAGGCTGACGGTCTCCTCGATGCTCATCTGCCGCTCGGCTGGCATCAGTTGCTGTCGCTGCTCGTGAATCGGCGAGTGCATCGAGATGGCCACGTGGCACTCACTCTCATCGAGGAACCGCTTCAGTTTGTTCTTCACCCCGACGCTGCTCACCGTGATGCGCTTCGGGCTCCAGGCATAGCCGTAGTCGGCTGTCAGGATCTCCGTGGCCCGCAGCACCTCGTCGAGATTATCCATCGGCTCGCCCTGACCCATAAACACGATGTTTGTCAGCGTGTCCCGCTCCGGCAGGGCGTAAATCTGGTTTAGGATATCGGCAGCGGTCAGGTTGCCCTCGAATCCCTGCTTGCCCGTCTGGCAGAAGAGGCAGTTCATCTTGCAGCCCACCTGGCAGGAGACGCACAGCGTGGCCCGTTCACCGTCGGGGATATACACCGTCTCAACGAAGAGGCCCGTCTTGCTTGTTGTCGCGGCACGACAACATACGGGGAACAGATACTTGATGGTGCCGTCCTTCGAGTGCTGGCTGTCGATGGGAGCCATCGCCCCCACCTCATACTGCTCGCTGAGCCGTTCGCGGTTAGCCTTTGAGATATTGGTCATCTCATCGATGGCCGTCACGTGCTGCTGATAGAGCCACTTGGCTATCTGCGAGGCTGTGAACTGGGGCATACCGAGTTGCTTCACAGCGTCCTTCAGTTCGCTGAGCGACATACCGAGCAGTGCTTTTTTCTGACCGTTCATCCTTTTTTTTCGTTAATTGCGGTGCAAAGATACGAAAATATTTTGTATTCCGACAAAAATACCGTATCTTTGCACATATTTTAATATTATACAGAGAAGAAATGAGAGAAAAAATCGATTGCTTCCTGCCGTGCGAAGACCTGGAAGTGGCGGCTGAGACCGTCAGTCAATTGCGTGGCAGCAAGACCGTTCAGAATATTTTCCTGCTGGTGTCAGAGCCGGGTGAGGGCATCGGCGATTGCGGACAGATTCAGGTGGCGGGCCTCACGGGCAGCAACACGATGATGAGCATCGCTGAGAACGCCAAGGCTGACTACGCCCTGCTGATCACCAAACAGACGCGACTCACGCTGGGACAGGGTGCGCTCGACCGTATGCTCCGCGTGGCCAGCGACTCGAACGCCGCGATGGTCTATGCCGACCACTACTCGCTGGAAGACGGCAAACTGGAGCGGCATCCCGCCATCGACTACTTCAAGGGCAGCATCCGCGACGACTTCGACTTCGGTTCGGTGCTGCTGGTGAAGACCTCGCTGCTCCATACTTTTGCGATGCAGGCTGGTGAGCACGACTACCAGTATGCTGGACTCTACGCCCTGCGCCTGTTCCTGAGCCGCGAGGGGCAGTTGTTCCATATCAACGAGATGCTCTACACCGAGCAGGAAACCGATCTGAGGGCCTCGGGCGTGAAGCAGTTCGACTACGTGAATCCCCGCAACCGCGAGGTGCAGGTGGAGATGGAACACGCTGCCACGGCCCATTTGGCTGCCATCGGCGCGAAGATAGACCCCTCCTTCTGCCGCCGTCCCGACTTCAGCGAGCAGGACTTCGCGATAGAGGCTTCGGTCGTGATTCCCGTCTATAACCGCGAAAAGACCATCCTCGATGCCGTCAACAGTGCCCTCGGTCAGAAGGCCAACTTCAAGTTCAATGTCATCGTGGTCGACAACCATTCTACAGACCGAACCACCCAACTGCTCGACAGCATTCACGACGAGCGGCTGGTGCACATCATCCCCCAGCGCACCGACTTAGGCATCGGCGGCTGCTGGAATGTGGCCATCAATGATGACCGCTGCGGACGCTTCGCCGTACAACTCGACAGCGACGACCTCTATTCCTCGCCGAAGACGCTGCAGCAGATCGTGGAGGCCTTCTACAAGCAGAATGCGGCGATGGTGGTAGGCTCTTATAGGATGTGCGACTTCGAACTGAACACGCTGCCACCGGGACTCATCGACCATAAGGAGTGGACGGATGAGAACGGCCCCAACAATGCGCTGCGCATCAATGGCCTCGGTGCGCCTCGTGCCTTCTTCACGCCGCTGCTCCGACAGATTCAGTTCCCCAACACCTCCTATGGCGAGGACTATGCCCTGGGACTCATCTTCTCGCGTCACTACCGCATCGGGCGCATCTATACCGAACTCTATCTCTGCCGTCGGTGGGGTGGCAACAGTGATGCGGCCCTCTCCGTCGATAAGATCAATGCCAACAACCTCTATAAGGACCGGCTGCGTACACTCGAGATCGAAGCCCGTCAGCAGATGCTCCAGGGCAAGCAGGAACTGATGAACGACTCGCCCTTGCAGCGTTTCTTCAACCGACAGTTGGAAAAGTGGGAGGCCGTTCGCCAGCGTTACCACGAACTACGTTCTGTCAAGACCCGTGAGTTGGCCGTCGGCGCCTCGAGCATTCAGGTGCAGTGGAATCCGGCTCGCATCGTGTCGACTGGAGCCAAGATGGATCAGAAGACGCTGAAGGAGCGTCCTTGCTTCCTCTGTGAACAGAACCGTCCGCAGGAGCAGGTGAAGAAGGTGGTCGACAGCCAGTGGGAGTTGCTCGTCAATCCGTTCCCCATTCTGCCGCAGCACTTCACCATCCCCACCGTCAAGCATCAGCCGCAGCGCATCCTCGAGGCTTACGGCGAGATTCATAAGTTGCTGGAGGAATACCCTGAGTTGATGGTCTTCTACAACGGCCCGCTCTGTGGTGCCTCCGCCCCTGACCACGCCCACCTGCAGGCAGGCACCAGCGGGTTGGTGCCCCTGCAACTCTCCTGGCAGCGGCTCTCCCGCAATCTGACGCAGATTGTCAGCCTGAACGAGGGCGAGGATATCTCCCTGATCGATGACTATCCCTGTACGGCCCTGCTTATCAGGAGCCGTTCGCAATACGGCGATGAGCAACTGTTCCGTCGCCTCTATGAAGCCCTGCCCGTACCTGACGAGGTGGTGGCTGATATGCAGTCGGGTGGGGAGCCGATGATGAATATCGTGGCCTGGCGCCACGACGATGAGTTCCTGTCGGTGGTGTTCCCCCGTACGAAGCATCGCCCCGACTGTTATTATAAGAAAGGTGGCGAGCAGTATATCATCTCTCCGGGTGCCCTCGATATGGCGGGGCTGCTGATTACGCCGCGTCAGGAGGACTTCGAGCGCATCACGCCGGAGATTGCCTTGGGCATCTTCGATGAGATCACCCTCAAGGGTGAGGCCCTGCAAGCCGTCATCGACCGGATGAGAGCCGCCAGTAGCGCCACGCTCCACTCTCAATTCTCGGTTCTCAATTCGAAGGAACCCAATGTGACCGTCGGCATCGTGAGTGCCCAGAAAATCGTCTTCGCCCTCAACGCCCCCTATATGGCGAAGGGTGAGGTGCTCGAAGGCCCGCAGACGGTGGAGTTCTCCGAGGGCGGCATCCTGTGGCGCGGCAATCAGTATCGTGAACTGACCTTCACGCCGCAGTCTGACGATGCCTCGTTCTCGCTCGAAGGGGTCATTATCGGGGTTAACTTCCATTGGGAGCGTCAGGAGACGCAGGTGTTCTCCGGCACGCTGCGACTGGTGGTGGAGGCCGATAAGATCGTGGCTATCAATGAACTGCCAGTAGAGCGCTATCTGACGAGCGTCATCTCCAGCGAGATGTCGGCCACGGCCTCGCCGGAGTTCCTGAAGGCGCACGCCGTCATCTCTCGTTCGTGGCTGCTGGCTCAGATGGAGAAGCGTCGGCGGCTCGATGAGGGGGCTAATGGCTTCTTCTCGTTTATCAAGAAGGACGATGAACTGATCCGTTGGTACGACCGCGAGGATCACACCATCTTCGACGTCTGTGCCGATGACCACTGCCAGCGCTATCAGGGCATCACCAAGCAGTCGAGTCCTGCCGTGGAGCAGGCCATTGCCGAAACGCGAGGCCGCATCCTGACCTACGACGGTGAGATCTGCGATGCCCGCTTCTCGAAGTGCTGTGGCGGACAGACCGAGGAATTCCAGTATTGCTGGGAGAACATACCGAAACCCTATCTCGTCTCCTTCCACGATCCCTATTGCAACACCAGCGACAAGCGTATCCTCTCGCAGGTGCTCAATGACTACGATCAGGAGACGCCCGACTTCTATCGCTGGACGGTGGAATACACGCAGGCGGAACTCTCCGAACTCGTCAACCGCAAGTTGAAGGATGACCTCGGCACTATCACCGACCTCATCCCCCTGGAGCGAGGCAAGAGTGGCCGCATCTGGAAACTGAAGATCGTGGGCACCAAGAAGTCATTCACCATCGGTAAGGAACTGGAGATTCGCCGTACGCTCAGCGAGACCCATCTGCTTTCCTCTGCCTTTGAGGTGGAGAGGCAGGGCGACCGTTTCATCCTCCACGGCCGAGGCTGGGGCCACGGTGTCGGTCTCTGCCAGATCGGTGCCGCCGTGATGGGTGAGCAGGGCAAGACCTACGATGAGATCCTCCTCTTCTACTATCGCGGGGCTGAGATTCAGCGGATCTACGAATAATGTTCAATACTCAACATTCAAGAAAATGAAGAATAAGTCGAATCCCTGGGCGTGGGTGCCCACGCTATATTTCGCAGAAGGACTGCCATACGTGGCTGTTATGACCATTTCACTTATTATGTATAAGCGGCTTGGCCTCTCCAATACCGACATCACGCTCTACACCTCTTGGCTCTATCTGCCGTGGGTCATCAAGCCGCTGTGGAGCCCGTTCGTGGATATCATCAAGACCAAGCGGTGGTGGATTGTCACGATGCAGTTGCTCATTGGTGCAGCCCTTGGCGGTGTGGCGTTTACCATCCCGGGGCCATACTGGCTGCAAGGTTCCCTGGCCTTTTTCTGGCTGATGGCCTTCAGCAGTGCCACCCACGACATTGCGGCTGACGGCTTCTATATGCTCGGCCTCAATGAGCACAAGCAGGCCTACTTCGTCGGCATTCGCTCCACGTTCTACCGCATCGCCACCATCGTCGGACAGGGCTTACTCGTAATGCTGGCCGGCAATCTGGAGGTGGTCACCCGCAATGTGAAGTATTCCTGGAGCCTGATGTTCTACGGTATGGCGGGGCTATTCATCGCTTTCTGGATGTGGCACAACTATATCCTGCCGCGCCCCTCGGAGGACAAGGGCATCGAGAAGATGAAGGGAAGTGCCATTATGGAGGAGTTCTGGGTGACGCTGAAGACGTTCTTCCGCAAGCCGCAGGTATGGGCGGGCATCTGCTTTATGCTGTTCTATCGTATGCCGGAGGGACTGTTGGCCAAGGTGAGCGCCTTGTTCCTGATCGATTCTGCGGCAAAGGGCGGCCTGGGACTCTCACCCGCCGAATACGGTCTGGTACAGGGTACGGTGGGTGTCATCGGCCTGACGCTCGGCGGCATTCTCGGTGGCATTGTGGCCAGTCGCGACGGTCTGAAGCGCTGGCTATGGCCGATGGTCTGCGCCATCACGCTGCCCGACCTCGTCTACGTCTATCTGGCCTATGCGTTGCCCCAAAGCCTGATGATAGTCAATGTCTGTATCTTCATTGAGCAGTTCGGCTATGGTTTCGGCTTCTCCGCCTATATGCTATACCTTATTTATTATAGTCAGGGCGAGCACAAGACGGCTCATTACGCGCTTTGTACGGCATTGATGGCACTGTCGATGATGATTCCAGGACTCTTTGCAGGTGCCCTGCAGGAGTCAGTCGGCTACAGCATGTTCTTCATCATCGTGATCTGTTTCTGCATCGTCACCTACCTGGTGACCGCCTTCGTCAAGATCGATCCCGCCTTCGGTAAGAAGCGTTAACCAGTGCCTCAGATGCCGAGGCCATCCTGGAAACTGACGTCGACGGCCTTCGACTGCAGGATGCGGGAGTAGGGAGGAACGTCGTGGGTCAGCCAGATGTTACCGCCGATCGTTGAGTGGTGGCCGATGGTGATGCGCCCTAAGACGGAGGCATTCGAGTAGATGGTCACGTTGTCCTCGATGATCGGGTGACGCGGGATGTTCAGCATATTGCCCTGTTCGTCGTACTTGAAACTCTTGGCACCCAGCGTCACACCCTGATACAGCGTCACGTGGTTGCCGATGATGCTGGTCTCGCCGATCACGACACCCGTTCCGTGGTCGATGGAGAAGTACTCACCGATCTGTGCCCCCGGATGGATGTCGATACCCGTCTTCGAGTGGGCCTGCTCCGTGATGATACGGGGGATGACGGGCACCTTCATCTCGTGTAGCCGGTGCGCCACACGATAGTGGACCATCGTGTTTACCACGGGGTAGCAGAAGATCACCTCACCGTAGTTTGTGGCAGCCGGGTCGCTGTCGAACATCGCCTGGACGTCGGTATAGAGCACCCGCTTGATCTCAGGCAGCGAATCGAGGAAGTCCAGCGCAATCTGCTCCCCAGCCGTCAGCACATCGTCCTCCGAACAGTCTTCGCAGAACTGCAGGCCACGGGCTATCTGACGGCGGAGCAACTGGTAGAGTTCCTCCATCGACCCGCCAATCTGGTAGGCGCGTAGTTGCTCGTCGGGCTGGCGTTTGTGGAAATAGTCGGTGAAGATGATGCTCTTGATGAGGCTGACGATCTGCTCCACGTCCTCTACTGAGGGCAGCAGCGTCTGCGTGACGGTTGGCATCATCCTGATCTCCTCCTTGGTGTGAGTGGAGAGTATGGCCACGTTGCGACGTAGCACTTCATTGATTCGTTTCTGTTCCATCTTCTGT
>FLNX01000223.1_pt1 | contig 13990 bp, 6 predicted proteins | sample 1140341 | NCBI WGS metagenome assembly FLNX01 (sample SAMEA3878208, study PRJEB12797) | bioreactor metagenome | biome: Moose rumen | place: Sweden | collected 2011-10
ACTGCCCTGCAGTCTCAGTTGAGTGGTCTTCAGTCAACCCTTACAACTGGGCTGAACTCTGCTCAGAGTGCTCTTGACGCAGCAAAGACTGAGCTGAACAATGCCATCGCTGCCAAGGCTGATGCCGCAACGGTGAGCACACTCCAGACCAATGTGACTAACCTGACTGGTCAGGTTGCCGCCCTGGAGACTCAGATCGCAGCAATTGCTGACTGCGCAACAAAGGCTGAACTGGCTGCTGCCAGCCAGGCATCTGCCGATCAGATTGAGGCTGTCAAGAACGAGATTCTGGCAACCATTACTGCCGTAACAGGTGACATTGAGGCTCTGAAGAAGCAGATTCCTAACAATGATGACATTCTGGCCATCGTAACTGCCAACGCTGCATCCAAGTCTTTGGAGAATCAGGTTGCTGCCCTGGAGGCTTTCCAGAAGGAAGTTGCTGCTGCCAACTATCTGACAGCATCTGACCTCACTGGCATCAACGACAAGATTGCAGAACTTGAAAAGGCTATCAAGGATATCGTTATCCCCGAGCCTACTGTAGTTGATATGGAGGCTATCAAGGCTGCCCTGCAGGGTGACTTCCAGAACTTGAGCGATCAGATTGAGCAGTTGGCCAGCGGCCTGAGCGCAATCAATATGTTCGTCAACAAGAAACTTACCAGCATCGTGCTGAAGCCCGACTTCTACTGGGAAGGTATCGAGGGTATCGAGACTGCATACCTGCACACTCCGGAGTTCACCGAGGATGGTGCATACGACTTCGAATATCAGGTGAATGGTTGGACTGAGGGTGATGATGTCATCAAGGTTCATGTTAACAATGTGATGGCTTGGCTTGCTACTGACGGTACGAAACTTCAGAGTGAGACCCTCGAGACTTGGGATCCCTACTACTGGAACCGTAAGCCTGCTACCACTTCTTCTACCGCTTACACTTTCTTCTCTCTGATTGAACAGGATGGTACGGCTCTGGCTGGTGCCAAGAAGAAGACTCTGCAGTATGTGACAATTGCTCCTCTGGCAGAGGCTAAGTATCACATCAACCCCAGTTCTGCTAATCTGGATGGCATCAACTATAGTTTCTTCCAGAACACTGCTGAGGTTTACACTCGTGCTGACAAGTCTATCGCTGCTACTCCCGCTGCTGATAAGATTAGCTTTGAGAATGGCATTCTGACTGTTCCGTTCAGCGTTGATTATGCTGCTGTTTGGAGTTATTTCTCTAAGTGGGCATTTGATAATAATACTTATGCTTATCAGCAGGATAACACTGATCCTTGGGATCTTTGGAGTTCTGGTTACGAGCCCACATGGGATTATGCACATCTGACGGGATATACTTACATTAATCCTACCAATGGTACTGCTGTAGACGCAGAAGGTAACGTAGTTCCCGTTGTTAACGAGTTGTCTTGGTGGAATTCCAATTCTAAGGCTTCTGCTTATGGCTCTAGTAATTACTGGGATAAGGATGGTAAGTTGGTACAGCAAGTTGCTAAGTTGCCGTTCATCTCTCTGACCGCTGCTGCTGCTGATACTACTGTTAAATCAGACTATGCTGTTGTCGTTCCTGCTGCTTACACAATCGTTGCACTGGCTGATAACAAGCCCAATACAACTCTTGACAGAGGTACATTTGTCAATGAGCACAAGAATATTATGAACCATATTCGTGACAACCACCTCTATGAGACTGTTGGTGTGAAGGGTGCATACGACTTCATTGGCGAGACGCCTAACCGCTACACAGCAAATAGCCCCGGTGCTATTCCTAGCCCCGCTACTCATGATGTGGCTTATCGCGACACTATCGACCTGCTGCCGTTCATTGAGACCCACTATTCTTATACAACTTACACTCGCTATGGACAGAGCACAGTTGATAAGATTATGGATAAGGCTCTGATGGAGAAACTTGGTCTGCACTATGAGTTCAAGGAGATTCACTACACTATCGGTAAAAACAAGACTTCTGAGTCTGCTCATATCCAGCACATTGGTGATGCCAAGTCTGGTAAGTTCGCTCCTCGTTCTGTAACTGCTGATGGTCAGACAATCCTTGACAAGGAGGCTACTCGTGAGGTCATCGACCGTGAGCCGTTGGTACGTGTTGACCTTGTAACAGAGGACGGCAAGATTATCCGCTACGGTTATATCAAACTCCGTATCACTGAGACTCAGAACTCTCTCGACGATGTTGATGTTGAGGTTGAACTTGGTGACTACTATATGAACTGCGGTGATCAGATGCGTCTGACATGGTCACAGGTTGAGAACCTGATCCTGGCTAAGTTGAACGACGGTAAGGGTATGACCAAGTATGAGTTCGAGCGTAACTATTACTTCGTCAATGAGGCTGGCTACACTGATATGCCCGCTAACTACAATGGTGCTCTGTATCAGACTGCTTCTGACAACAAGTACTATGGTGTTCGCTACTACAGAAATGCTGACGGTAAGATCGTGAATGCAGCTTCTGCTACTGCTGAGGGTGATGCTGTTAACAAGTTCGACTACACTAAGTGGACTGCTGATAACAACTGGTTCGGTCGTGTATGGTACACTCCGCATGATAATGCTACAACCGCTCACGGTTGGGACGAGCAGACCAACGTGCTCATCTGGGATCTCCACGGATACACTGAACTTGAGTCTGCAGGTGTTCCTTACTGTGGTAATATGAAGGATCTCTATGCTGCGCCGCTCTATCAGAAGCTGATTAGCGTATCTGGTGCTACATTCGAGTCTAAGGGTCTTAGCACAAATGCTATCTCTACAATCGTTCGCTTCAAGAACAAGAATAACGATACTTATGTAAACGTTAAGTTGATTATTCCTGTTGGCAAACTCCACTTCGAGTATGGTGCTGTTGACAATAAGGACTGGTCACACTGGTTCGCATTCAACTCTGCTCAGGAGGGTGTCAAGGACGATGCTAAGCCTTACTGGAAGGAGTTTGACGCTCATATGAATCCGTTCAAGCCTTCTAACAATGGCTATAAGTTCCTGGATGTTTACTCTTACAACCAGTTGCTGACTGATAACTGGCTCGATCCTACTAAGATGATTGAGATGCTGGGCGACAAGTCTAAGTTCTCGAAGTTCTATGCTCCGACTGCTCCTGTTGTATCGTTCATCTTCACACATCCTGTTAAGGATCTGAACTCTAAGGAAGTTTCTGCTTCTACAATTACTCTCGAGGGTACTAAGTTTGCTAATGCTTGGCAGGTTAAGGGTGCTTCTGGTACCGTTTGGACTCTCCAGGTAGGTGCTCACAATGGTATCGACAACACCGCTATCTACGCTGTTGGTAAGGGTACTAAGAAGTATGGTCCAGAGGAAGTTGTATATCTCGACGATCAGTTGATTAAGAATGGTGTCTCTGTTGCTGAGAATAACCATATCCACTATCACGGTCTTGAGACAACAGGTAATCTGTATCCTGCTGCTACCGACCTCATCAACCTTGTAGGTGCTTATGATGAGAAGGGTGATGCTCGCTTCGATCTTGGTTCTGGTCTGACCAACCTGAAGAATGCTGAGTACCTTGACAATAACATTGATAAGACCTTCACTGCTTACGTGAAGCTTGAGGTTGCTCACGATCTCTGCTACGATCCTCTGATTGGTAAGAACTACTTCAATGTTCGCATCCATCGTCCGATCAACGTAGTTGCTAAGGAGTACATCTGGGATGACCGTGTACTGGCCGACAACCGTCTGGCTATTAAGGAACTCGTTGAAGTCGTAGACTGGAACCGCTTCCCGGTTGTTGCTTACAACTCTACTAAGATTGCTGAGCGTAAGACAATGTTCGGTATCGAGCAGCCCGCTTACGAGACTGTTTACAACAATGCTACATCGATGAAGCAGCAGAACGCAGGTATTCCGTTCGAGTACTATGGTATCAGCGAACTGGCTGTCCGCTACGATGAGATTCGTACAGACCACGCTAAGCAGCCTAACGTACGTACCAACAAGTACTACGATGAGACTCAGATTGTTGCTAACACTGATCTGGTTAAGGATCTGAACTCACTGACCAGCTGGCGTGAGACTAACCTGAAGACTCTGTCTCTGATCAATGCTGACGGAACAACGGTTGACTTCAATACGGCTCACGCTTACAACCACAGTGACCTGAACGCTACTGGTACGGGTACACAATTCGGTTGGCTGTACTACAACAACAACGCATCTGTTGTTCAGGAGTTCCACATCTACGTTCCTATCGCAGTGAAGTACAACTGGGGTAACATTGCTTACGACTACCTGCTTGACCAGGCTGGTGCTAAGCTTGACAATGACTACACTCAGACTGTATGGGCAATCATCACAGTTAAGGGTACTCACTAAACTGACGGATTCTAATTATTAGAAGCTAAATAACCCGAGGGGGAGCTTCCCAGAGCAGGGATGCTCCCCCTTTTTTAAAAAGGATTAAGATGAAAAGATTTGCTTTGTTCTTGGCTGTTGTTGCTATTTTCCTGTCTGTCACATCGTGTGGCAACAAAAAGCAGCAGGCTTCTGTTACTTCCGACAAACCAGTTTATACCTTTACTAAGGAGGATACGGCTGAGATTATGTCCCAGGTTAATCAGTTTGTCACTTATATGGAGGAGAAAAACGTCAGAGGTGCTGTAGAAATGCTTAATTTTTTAAGCGATGGCGACAGTATTAAACCACTGAATCCCATCTTCCAGCGTCGCCAGGCTATGTCTCTTATGAATGTGTTAGGTGTCAGATATGACGTCAATCATTTAACTTTGCGTTCTAACACCAATAATGAGGTGAAGTTGGATGTTACACTTTTTGAGAAATCTGCTGGTGATCCTAAACCTAATATGACGGGTTTCTATCTTCGTCCTGTGAAGTTTGAGAATAAGTGGTATCTGACGGTATGGGACAACATTACGAATACGAACCAGGATCGTAACGAGGATTAAGCAACTTATTAAAATAAGAAGAATTATGAAATCAATGAAGACAATACTGGCCGGCGCACTGCTGATGCTGAGCGCCTCGGCAATGGCCCAGGCAACATACACTGCTGCCGACGGCACGAAGTATGAGTTCAAGAAGCACGCTTTCCTGACGCTTCAGGGTGGTGCTCAGTACACACTTGGCGAGGCTAAGTTCAGCGACCTGCTGTCTCCGAACCTCCAGTTGGGTCTGGGCTATCAGTTCAGCCCCGTGTTCGGTGCACGCATCCAGGCCAATGGCTGGCAGTCAAAAGGAGGCTGGGCCGCAGAGGTGGTTCCAGAGCAGTACAAGTATAAGTATGTGGCTCCCGGCATCGACCTGATGTTCAACCTCTCCAACCTGCTTTGCGGCTGGAATCCCAACCGTGTGTTCAACCTGACTGCCTTCATCGGTGGTGGTGCCAACATCGCTTTCTCTAACGACGAGGTGAACGATATCGCTGCCAAGATTGGACGCGAGTCCCTGTCAAATTATCAGTTGGAGTACCTCTGGGACGGTTCTAAGATCAATCCTTTCGGCCGTGCCGGTCTTGAGGCTGCCTTCCGTCTGAGCGACGCTGTTGCCCTGACCATCGAGGGTAATGCCAACATCCTGAGCGACAAGTACAATTCCAAGAAGGCTGAGAATGCCGACTGGTATTTCAACGCACTTGTTGGTCTGAAGATCAACCTGGGCAAGAGTTTCGACAAGGTCGTTCCTCCCGCACCCGCTCCCGAGCCCACTCCGGAGCCTATTGTTGAGCCGGAGCCCGTCGTGGAGCCTACACCCGTTATTGAGGAAGTGAAGATAGAACCGCTCCGTCGCGACATCTTCTTCCTGATTAATAAAACAGAGATTCGTCCAGGAGAGCAGCAAAAGGTAAAGGATGTTGCTGACTATTTGGGTAAGTATCCTAACGCCAAGGTTGTTGTGACAGGCTATGCTGATGCCGGCACTGGTAACGACAAGATCAACGATCGTCTGGCCGCTGGCCGTGCCGATGCCGTTGTGAAGGCCCTAAAGACTCAGTATGGTATTGCCCAGGATCGTATCTCTTACGATTCTAAGGGTGCTCGCGTACAGCCGTTCGCTGAGAACGACCTGAACCGTGTTACTATTTGTATCGCTGAGTAATCAAGTATATTTATATTATCAAAGAGGAGGCAGGTAAGCCTCCTCTTTTAGTTTCCATCTACGTTGCCCTGCTGTTGTGCTTCTAATGTCTTGCTATAGGTTCCTTGTACCCTAAGGTAAATGATGGAATCTGTCGCATTGGAATAGACATCACAGCGTTTGGTGAAAAAGCCGGATTGAAAACCGTTTCCATCGTATGCTACATGGAAAGAATCTATGGCTCCTGGCTGAACAGGATATTTTGGATAATCTACTTTCAGACAACCACAGGAAGGAATAACTCTGTCAACAACAAACGGGACTTTACCTTCATTACGGAATACAAAATCAAAGAACACTGTGTCCCTTGTTCCATACACGCCGAAATCGTGGGTTTTGTCTGTTAGGAACACAATTGTTGCTCTTGGCTCAGCATTTACTGGCTGCTGTACTGCTTTCTGTTGGCATCCCGTTAAACAGACAAATGCCAGCACAATAAGACTAAACTTCTTTTTCATAGTGCAAAAGTACAACTTTTCCAGCAAATAACTCCCATTATCGTTGTAAAAAAACTAAAGATGATTATTATTTATTGCGTGTCAGTAACGCCTTTTCCGATTGTTTTTATTTCATTAATTTGCCTACATTGCTTACACTGAAACGTAAATTGTTGAGAATCAGGCGAAAATTTAGTGTAAGCAAACGTAGGCAGTGTAAGCAAATGATTTTAGATCTTCTGCCGTTTATCTGGGACGTTCTTAATTTCGTCAGGAACCTCCTTTTGCTTCTAAGACAATGTGACTCGGAGTTTATTGCCTTCAAAACGATTCTCCCAAGGGGTGGGACTTAATGTCCCATGCCTTGGGACATTAAGATGGAGGCTCTTGGTGTTGCTAAAGCATTGCCTGAGAATCAACAGGAACCGTTGAATTTCCAACAACAGCCTCCTGTTTGCCTACACTAATCATACTTGCTTACATTCCCTAATTAATTGACCAGTAGTTTGTTATCTTTCAGTGTAAGCAATGTAAGCAAATTGTGAATTTCTTTTTTGGGGGTCGAATAGGCTCATAGAATTTCTTTAGTCGGCACATTTTCTGGGGATATTCCTTCCTGTCTCAATTTTTTTTCGTACCTTTGCCACAAATTATTCTAATTTATCATATCCTTATGAAGACTTATATGTATCTCTTAGTGTTACCACTATTCTTGGTGAGTTGTCAGCAAAAGGCCAAGGAGGCTGAAGCCCCCAAGCCTAAAGGCCCGTTTGCCCAAATAGAGTTTCCGGAGGGAACGGATTATAACACCGGCAATTATTATGAGAAAGTCATTCAAGAACATGGCTATCCTGTCTACAACCCAGGAAAAATTCCCTTGGTGATTGATTCGGTCATCACTTTCTGCGGATGTACAAGTGCCTCGGCTCCTAAGAAGCCCATTCTGTCGGGTGAGACAGACACCATATATGTCAAATATGACGGCAATGGTTTTGTAGAAGGCACTTTTGTAAAACATATAAGGGTGTTCTCCAATGCTGAGAACTCGGTTGACCTTACCTTTAGGGGCGCGTATTTTGATCCACAGTAGTCTGACATCTACTTTCGGATGTGTCTATTCGCCTGAAGTAGACTGATAATCTGACGATTGGCAGAGTCGATGGTTTGACTACTTATGGATTTTAGATAGATCTCTGTAGTTCGTTCATGGGTGTGTCCCATCCCTTGGCTGATGATTGCTGTAGGTATATGAATCTGTCTTGCTATTGATGCCCAAGAATGGCGGGCGCAGTACATCGATAGGTTTTGAGTCAAGCCGGTTTGCTTAGCAACCACCTTCAGATGTTTGTTTACTTCCGCTTGGATATGACGATACTGGTTGCGTTCCTTACCATTTTGCTTATGGATGATTGGCAGCAGATAAGGAGATGTCTCAGCAGATGCCCACTGGTCTACGAGATTCTGCATTTCCGGCTCCCATTGAATGTTGAGAATCTGTCCTGTCTTGTGCCGTTTATAAGTCAGTATCCCGTCCTTAATGTCGTTCTTTTGCAGATAGGCTATATCTACAAACGACATTCCTCGGGTATAGAAACTGAAGAGGAACAAGTCTCGGGCAAAGGCAATCTTTCTATCCAATAATCGCACTTCCTTGATCTTACGGATGTCCTCAATACTGATAGCCCGTTTGCAAGTTTTCGCCTGACCTGTGTAAACGCGAATGAAAGGATGCTGGTCTTCGGCAAGTCCTGACTTTACTGCCTTATTATAGACGGTTCGAAGGATACGCATATAAAAGGAGACTGTATTCATTGACAAGTTTTGTTGTCTGAGTGAGGCTTGATAAGCCTCCATAAGATCTGCGGTGATGTTATCGATTCTAATATCTTCACAATTGCAGAATTTGAAGAACTTCCGATGTGCCGCCCGATATGTTTCGGCAGTTCGCAGATTGCCACTATGTTCCAGTTTATTGATTTGCTCACTGAAGATGCTGAAGAAACAAATACTGTTGCCATTGGGATTCTCTTGAGGCAATATATATGGCATATCACAGCAGAGATTGATAGTAATGCTTTGTTTATTGAGTAACTGCTGAATTTGCTCTAATGAAAGTCTGATATTAATAGATGGCATTTTTCTGCAAAAATACAAAAAATCTGCGAAGACTTATTGCCTCCGCAGATTTTTCAAGTTATGTAAGTCTGATTACTCTGCGATACAGATAGTCACACGGTTCAGGTCGTTCTCAGCGAACGGCTGTACGCGAGCACCCTTAGAATCGTAAGAGATACGATCCTGAGCAATACCATACTGAGTCTTTAGGGCCTTCACAACGGCATCGGCACGGCCAGCGGCCAGACGATCGTTGATCTTGTCGTTACCAGTGCCGGCATCAGCATAACCAGTCACAACAACCTTGGCATTGGGATACTGGTTGAGGTAGTCAGCCACATCCTTCACCTTCTGCTGCTCACTCTGCTGGATCACGGTCTTGTTGATCTGGAAGAAGATGTCGCGACGGAGCGGCTCTATCTTCACTTCCTCAACAACAGGTGCAGGCTCAACAACGGGCTCCGGCTCTACAACAGGCTCCGGAGTGGGTTCGGGAGCGGGTGCGGGAGGAACGACCTTGTCGAAACTCTTGCCCAGGTTGATCTTCAGACCAACAAGTGCGTTGAAATACCAGTCGGCATTCTCAGCCTTCTTGGAATTGTACTTGTCGCTCAGGATATTGGCATTACCCTCGATGGTCAGGGCAACAGCGTCGCTCAGGCGGAAGGCAGCCTCAAGACCGGCACGGCCGAAGGGATTGATCTTAGAACCGTCCCAGAGGTACTCCAACTGATAGTTTGACAGGGACTCGCGTCCGATCTTGGCAGCGATGTCGTTCACCTCGTCGTTAGAGAAGGCGATGTTGGCACCACCACCGATGAAGGCGGTCAGATTGAACACGCGGTTGGGGTTCCAGCCGCACAGCAGGTTCGACAGATTGAACATCAGGTCGATGCCAGGAGCCACATACTTATACTTGTACTGCTCGGGAACAACCTCTGCGGCCCAGCCACCCTTTGACTGCCAGCCATTGGCCTGGATGCGGGCACCGAACACGGGGCTGAACTGATAACCCAGGCCCAACTGGAGGTTCGGAGACAGCAGGTCGCTGAACTTAGCCTCGCCAAGTGTGTACTGAGCACCGCCCTGAAGCGTCAGGAAAGCGTGCTTCTTGAACTCATACTTCGTGCCGTCGGCAGCAGTGTACGTTGCCTGGGCCATTGCCGAGGCGCTCAGCATCAGCAGTGCGCCGGCCAGTATTGTCTTCATTGATTTCATAATACCTTACTTTTGATTTAATTACAAATTCTATATGTCTAATTATTGGGAAGTGGAATGGTTTCGTAAGTAGCAGGTGCTATTGTTAAAAACCAATAGTAGCCAACACGTCGGGGATTTATTACACACTGAAGCGTGTTGGGACGAGGATCATTGTCTTCCTTCTCAAAATACTTGATTGTATAGCGTACTTCAGTATCTTGTTCACTGAACAAACTTAGGTGATCAATTTTGTAATCGAGCACAGGGAATACTTTTACAATTTCACGTACTTCTTGCTTTTTTTTGTCTGGAGCAGGTATGACTGTATCACCACTTGCCACAAAAAGCATCTCAAGTGCACTGTCAATTTTATTTTCTTTCAACTTCCGGAGATACTCATTAACATTGTAGAGTATTGCAAGGGTATCTCTTCTTGAACGCAGCATTGACTCATCAGTACGGGGATCCACATATACTTTTTCTTTTGCCGCATCATTCTCATTCTTACCATTACAAGCAAAAAACAACTGCGCTACTAAAAGAAATATCAAGAATTTGCAAGAATATCTCATTGAACAAACTTTCTATTTTGAAAAAAGAGTGCTCCAAACATAGTCAGAGCACTCCTCTTGTCTTATTTGTTTTAATCAATAATATGATAACAATTAATTGTTGCCAGGATACGGGGTAATCTTCACATTGCTAGGTACCTGTCCCTTAGGATAGAGTCGTACTTTTGCATACTGTGTAATAGAACCGAAGCCGTAAGTAACAGTTACAGGAATGAAGACATTGACTTCTTCCTCAACGTTAGAACCGCCATTGTTCTTGAAGACCAGATACCACTTGCCGCCATATTGCTTGCGCTCTACAGAAAGTACAATATTATCGTTAGTATAGCGACGGATGTCAGCAGCAGTTAAAGCGTTGGCATAAGTCTTATTGTCATCAGCCTTGATATTGGAACCATCCCATGCCATACCGTATCGTACATCATTCAGATTCCATACAGGTTCACCAATCTCGTAGTACTTATAGAGTTCTACACGATACTTATTCCACTCAGTAGCCTTCTTAGTTGTAGCAGTCTTTGCAACCTCATAACCACGGAAGTCTGTCATTGTGAATGCATCGTCACAATTGACGCAAGTACCAGATACATAGCCTTCCTCAAATGCACCGCTAAGATAAGTGTCAATACGGATAGGAGCAACAAGACAAATGTCATAATCCTTAACAGGAATAATGTTCCAGTCATTCAGAGTACCCCAAATTCCGATATGAATCTTCTTGTCGTGTGTACGAGCAGGTGTAATACCATCTTCCTCAAAATAGTCTGCCAGAGGATTGATCAGAGCCTGGTTAGCATCATTGTTATGATCTGCATAGAGGATAGCCTCTTTATGAGCAGGATTGCCGCACCAAGAAACATGACCCTCATCCCAAACCATCTGCAGAGCCTGCTTTTCAGTTGTTGTCCAAGGCGTACGATACAGACGATAAGCATCAAATGTGGTGAAACTTTCCTTGTCGATATTTGGACTTAAGAATGCATTGAAACTTGTCAAATCTGAGCCGAACTTAGGAGCGTAGTTAGGATACTGGGTATAATTCACAGCAGAGTTAATGCGGTCAGATCCAGCTTTTGTGAACTGCATATCCCAAGTACCACAATCCTTACCGAGGTTCTTCACAATGAACATAGGAGCATTGTTAATTTGCTCGTAAGTGAAAGCATTCATCAGGTTATTATAGTAGACGCAATAGTCTGTGCCAGGATAAACCAAATTGTTTGCCTTATTATATGTCTCGAGGTCACCACCCTGAGGAACAACTGTACCATTCTTAATCTGGTTGTAGAGAGCAGTATTGTACTGAACAGGCATTACATCGTGCAACTCATACTTTGTATACCAGTAGTTGTCATAGTAGCCATTGATTGCGGGGAGTTCAGGCAGGTTAATCGTCCACTCCCAAGGCAGGATCAAGTCAGGATACTCAGTTGGCAGACTTGACTTGAACGTAATTGTAGCAGCGAACACCTTTGACTGACTTGGATAGATTCGTGCAATCTCCTGAGGTGTCAGACTCCAGTCGGCAATCAGGGCATCACCACGCTCATTAGTTGTAATCTGAACTGTCGGAGCACCGGGCGCAGCAACAGGACTCAGAACGTCAACGCCAACAACAGAGTTGTAATTTGGAGTTACGCTTGTTACAACAGCATTGCGAACGTTGTAAACCGTCTCAAATGTCTGCTGAGAAAGACCGTTTGCCTCGGCAATTGCATAGACCTTAGTGATGAACCATTCCCAGTTGATACCGCCAGAGATGTTAACATCACAAGGCTTTAATATTGTTGTAGTCTTGTAAGTTTCGAGTGTTACAGGTTTCTTTAACTGCTCTACCCACTTGATCTTCATATAACGCTCGTCAACGAGTTTGTTGTTCAGTGTATCAACCAGCATAATGCGTACGATAGGCTCTTTACCTACACAGGCACGGTTGTCAGTAACACCATCGGGAAGTTTAGAACTAACAATACCAGTAACAGGGTCAACTGTAGCAAATCTCTGCTGATTTGTATAGTGATCTACATCGTTGGGATTAGGAGCACCATAAGCAGTTGTAGGAATAGCAAAGCGGAATGTCAATCCATAGCTTTTCAGAGTCTCCTTGGTGAGTTCGTCGGCTGCCTGAGTAGTATGAGCAGCCTCAATTACATCTGTGGTCTGCTTGCAACCAGTAACGTGGCTAAGCAGGTCGAATGTTTCATTATAGTTCACTTCTGAGTAAACGAGTTGCAATGGGTTAGCGTCAACACTGGTCTTCCAGATATCAGCAGAGTCTGAATAGTGGTGAACATTGACGGTTGAAGTACCATCCAAATTCAATCTCTCACTAACCTTCCAAGGCAGACGTGCAATCTTCGGAGTAATTACGTTCTCAACAAGGCGCGAATTTTCAGAAACGATGTCGGCGGCCTCAACACCCTTCTCAGCGTCAGCCTTGCGGGGAACCTTGAGAGCCACAATATAGATGTCGCCAGAAGGAGGATTGTTCAGGGAAGTAGTGATGTTCTTTTTCAGGTTGACCTTGATGAGACCACGCTGTCCTGCATAGTTCCAATCGGCAATACCATTGAAGGTCACTGGAGATGCTACTGTTGCAGCACGAGTCTTAGCGGTAGCGGCAAGGAATTCTATGTTTTCCTCATCCAGTGACTCACGCTCAACGATAGCGGGATTCAGACGATAATAAGCCGCAGCCGTACCATTGTCAATCAGTGTCTCGGGAACGCGCACATTGTTGATGTACTTATAGATTTTTCCACTTGTACCAGGAGCCACCTCGATATACTGAAGCGAATTGAACTCAATGGCCTCAATACCGTCAATAAAGAGTTGGGGAACCAAGGAGATGCTGTTCAGACTTCTATTGACGAGAACAGTCAGTACATTGATATTAGCATCAAAACCATTGATTTTTTCACTCAGTTCATTGATGCTGGTTGAAAGTGCACTTACTTTCTCAGAAAGTTCACCGACAGTTGCTGATACTCCACTGACATTTGATGACAGACTTTCCAAATCGCTCGAAAGAGCAAATGCCTTGATGGCGTCTTGCAAGGCCTTGATCTCTGCTTCAATAGCTTCAATGGCAGCCTTGTCACCAGATGCAGCTTCAAGAGTAGCCACTTTTGTCTGCAAAGCAGCCAGAGCCTCCTCCTGAATCTTAAGGTTATTCTCAACTGCTACACGGGCTGCAGCCTCTTCACCAATAGCGGCATTAAGTGTTGACATGTCGCCAGTCAGCGAAGCAACTGTGGCAGCAATTGCCTCCACATCGCTCTTTGAAGCACAGTCATCAATAGCCTTAATCTGAGCCTCTAAAGCAGCAACGCGAGCGAGAGCACTAGTCAGGTCGCTCTGCAATGAAGATACAGTTGAAGCATCTGCTTTGCCTCCGATTTCATTCTGAAGACTCTGTAACTGCGTCTTCAAGGTGTTCACGTCAGATTGAGCTGTGCTCAACTGGCTTGTAAGATCAGACCTCAAGCTCGTCAGCTGGCTGTTCAGCTGGCTTTGCAGGGCAGC
>FLNX01003185.1_pt1 | contig 13976 bp, 15 predicted proteins | sample 1140341 | NCBI WGS metagenome assembly FLNX01 (sample SAMEA3878208, study PRJEB12797) | bioreactor metagenome | biome: Moose rumen | place: Sweden | collected 2011-10
CAGCTTATCTCAGTATTTTCCCCTCTGATAAGGGTGAGGAAATCATTCAGAATATTCAAGCCAACGAGAAGACTGTTCGTTATGAATTAGGTAAACGTGTGCGCACGCAGCTGCGTATCATTCCCGAGCTGCGCTTCTTTATCGACGACTCGCTCGACTATATTGAGCATATCGACGAACTCCTCAAAGGCTAAAACACCCATCACCCATCACCCACCACCCATCACCCATCACCCATCACCCATCACCCACCACCCATCACCCATCACCCATCATACATACACAATGGGATTGGTGCAGGTCTTGGTGAGATAGCACTTCACGCCTTTGCAGGCTTTTTCTATCACCTCTTTGAATATCTCGTTGGTGAACTGCTCACTCTGGTAATGCCCAATTACGGCAATCTGTATTTCCTGTTCGTGTCCGAAGTAATCGTGATAGTGCATCTCGCCTGTCACGAAGGCATCGGCACCAGTGCTGATGGCATCTCCCAGCAAGAAGGCTCCAGCTCCACCACAGATAGCTACACGCTTGATAGGACGATGCAACAGTTGGTTGGCCATCACGCAGGCCACGTCGAAACGTCGCTTCAGCATCACCATGAAATCCGCAGCTTTCATCTCCTCGGGTAGTTCGCCGACGACACCGCTGCCACCCGTCACTTCACCCACTTGCTTCTCGGGACCAAAGAATCGAGCATCTGCCAGCCCCATCCGTTCGGATATCTTATAGTTCACGCCGCTGGGAGCATTGTCTATATTGGTGTGCATCGACACCACCGTTATCTTATGCTGTATGGCCTTCATCACGGTGCGCTGCACATCGTTCTCGTCAGAGATGCGCTTCAGCGCATGGAAAATAAGCGGATGATGGCTCACAATCAGGTTGCAGCCCAAGGCGATGGCCTCGTCTACGACACTTTCCGTTACGTCTAAACACAATAATGCCCCTGAAACCTCCGTCTCTGTCAATCCAACCTGCAGGCCGGCATTGTCGAATCCTTCCTGCAAGGGCAGAGGCGCGAATCGTTCAAGGGCGCTAACCACTTCTTTTATCTTCACGCTTTTCAGCTTTTAAAATGAATGTGCAAATTTACGAAAATATTCTTAATATGCACACCATAAGTGCTATTTTTTAGCAATTTTTAGCCTTTTATCAAAAATAGCCGCGCTCCGACTCCACCAATTCCTCGATGTCGTCGCTCAGTTGGGGGAAGAAGTTAATGCCCGTCAGCCGCTCCACTTCATCCACTGTCGTAGCATTCTTAAACATCTTCGGGTCGTTTCTGCCGTTATTCTCGTAGACAAAGGCGATGGCTTTGGGTTCTGGCTTCATGGCAAGGACCACTTTGAAAAATCCCTCTGGCACTACCACCTTGTTCTTGCCGATGGTCTTATAGGGCTCTTTGCCCAGAATGGGACCGCAGACGATATACACGCCGCTGTATTTCTTTGCCCATCGGCGGCAGGCTATCTCCAAATCGTTCCAGGCATCTTTGTTCAGTCCGTGGTTCTGCGGGCAGACATTCGTGAAGAGGAACGTCTCTTCCATCGCTTTGGCATCCCACTTGTTATCGCCTGCCGGGCACATGTGTCCGCGGTCGTAGCGCGAATTATAGTAGTCGTTGTCGGTAGCACGCGGTGCCTTCACCTCCTCGTCTTCATGAAACACGAAGCTGTTGCGTTGCACATTGCCCTCGGTATGGGCAGCCGTCAGATGCCAAGCCACCCAGTTGGGCAGCTTGGTCTGTTTGTTGTAGCTCACGGTATAGCCTGTTCGGTGCAAAATCTGCTCGGAAACATTCTTGATGCTGGCAGGCTGCTCCATGGGCTTCGCTGCCTTGGCAGTTGGCTTTTGTGTCTTTCCAGCCTCTGCTGAAACGAACGACTCCAATCGTTCGGCATCACCTTCAATCCGATTTCTGTTCTCATCGCGGCACGCAGTGAATACCATCGTGCAAACCATCAATACAGCAGCACTGTAAAAAGCAATTCTCTTCATGGCTCTCGTATTTTTTTGCAAAAGTACGAATTATCTGCGATACGGCGAAATAATTACAGAATATTAACGCGAATCGTGTTTTGTTTCCACTTAAGAGTTACCGTCCCCAGAAGTCTTCGTCTGCCGGGGTATCATAGCCTTGGCCGTAGCTCCGTCGAGCGGGCTATCGCTAAGGTTCACGTCGAACGGCAGGCACAGCGTGTTCCACTTGCCGTCCTTGTAGAGCGTGCGGTTCAGGAGGGTGACATTAGCCAAACCATTCTGCCAGCCATTGATGGCGAATGATTTTGGGCACTAAGGTACATCATTTGCATGAAGAAGGGTGTGACAATTTTGCGATAGGTGTGACAATTTTGAAGGTTTTGGGTGTTTAGTTGTGACAATTTTGAAAATTGTCACACCCCAAGGGCAGATTTTCGCAAAAAATGTGTAATTTTGCAGCCGTAAACCAAACATGTTAGGATTATGACAACAGTACAGAGATTGAAATCTACACGGATGGCTCCATATATCGGGCTGATGCAGGAGTTGACTCCCGAGGAGAGGCATCTTGTAGTGATGTTCCTCACGGAGCAGGAAGAGCCAACGACGAAGAGACAGGTGCCTGCAGAGCTGAAGAAACTTCGGGGCGTTGGAAGCCGTAGCGGTTGGGCAGCGGCAGCCCAGCAGGCCCATCTGGACGGCGAGGACCAGCTGATGGCTACCGACGTGTTTGAGGACGAGACGATGGAGGACTGGAAATGGTAAGCCAGTTCGATGTATATTGGGTTGACTTGAACCCCACCATCGGTGCTGAGATGCAGAAGGTTCGCCCGTGCGTTATTGCCAGTCCCAAGGAGCTGAACGACCACCTCAACACGGTGATTATCGTTCCCGTCACGTCGGCCATTCATGGCTATCCCTACCGCGTGCGTTGTCACATCATGGGTCATGACGGCGAGATGGCCACCGATCAGATACGCACCATCGACAAACGCCGGCTGAAGAACCGAATCGCCACGCTTACTGCTGACGAGATTGAATCGCTGCAAGACGTGCTCCGACAGATGTTTTGTGAGTAGCCCGCCTTGCCTGACAATTTCCGATAGGTGTGACAATTTTGAAGGTTTTGGGCATTTAGTTGTGACAATTTTGAAAATTGTCACACCCCAAGGGCTGTTTTTCGCAAAAAATGTGTAATTTTGCAGCCGTAAACCAAACGTGTTAGAATTATGACAGCAACAGCACAAAGAATCAAGGAGACGCCGATAGCACCGTATTTGGGACTGTTGGACGGGATGACTCGCGAGCAGAAGATGATAGTGGTAACGTATATCACAGAGTCGATGGAGGAACCTGCAGTGGAGGCTAAGAGCAATGCGGAGATTATCCGTGAGAAGCTCAATAGGCTAAAAATCTCGCCAGAAATTGCACGGCTACGTGGGTGCATGAAATTGACAGAAAGTGAGAAGGAGGACGAACGTACGCAATATATACTCGGACTATGAAGAAAGTATTTCTCGACACGAACATCTTGCTTGACTATGGCCTTGAACGCGCCAAGGCTGACTTTGCGGGTGCCATCCTGGAAATGGGACAGCAAGGCATTATAGACATTTATGCTTCTTATCTCTCGTATGCCAACATGGGGTATATCTTGCGTGACCATCCTACGGCCGAACGCTATGAGTTGATTCGCATGATGCGACAGCCCGTCGAGGTGCTACCCTGCGACGCCGCTCAGTTGGATGCCGGTATGGGCTTCGAGGTGAAGGATTTCGAGGACATGATGCAGTACCAGTGTGCCAAGGCTGCTGGCTGCGACGTCATCGTGACGAACAACAAGAGGGACTTCCAGCAATTCTGTGAGTTGCCGTTTCTCACGTCTGAGGAATTTCTGTTGCAGATAGATTATTAACGGTCTGATTCTCTGAGACAACACTTTAGTCGCCGTTATGATTACACTCCAGATGATGCAATTCACGGCAGTGGTGCTGATGCTGCTGGCGCTGATGGTGCCCGTGGCCATCTTCGGCTCTGGCCCGGGGGTTGCTCATTGTCGCCTTCGCCGTCTATTTCTGCCCAGGACATCGGCATCAACCGCTATCGCCTGACCGTCTGGCTTCACCAACAAGGGCTGAAATACACCGAGTGGATAGCCCAGCTACGCGTAGAAGAGGCCAAGCGCACCATCAAGGCCCATCCCGAGTGGTCGAACGATGCCGTAGCCCGGCACTGCGGCTTCAATGAGCGATCGCTGTTCCGCGCATTCAAGAAGATTACCGGTACCACGCCGGCACAGTATCAGCAGCAATGCAGTGGTCAATAGCAAGCATCAAAAAAATCATGCAGCCTTCCCGACTGCATGATTTCATCATCTCATGATTCCTCTGTTTTCAGAGTCCCTGCATTTTCACGTAGTTGCGGCAGAACTCATTAAACTTCTCATTATTCAATATTCTCTCTATCATCTTTTTCATTGTGTTATCCTTTCTTTTTAACGATTAGTTCAAGTTTTGTTTGCTCTCTAAGCTTCTTATATATCACGACGATACTCGGCATATTGGTACATCAGCTTGGCCGACTCCATCCAACTATCCTTGACAGCCGTCATGACCTTTTTCATCATCTTTTTCATTTTCTTGTTCCTTACAATCTTTTTACCTTAAACATAAACGCAATCTGTTCTCTTGTTATCCTATTGAAGACGGAGCGCCACCGCCCTCGTCGAAGGGGCTACTATTCTTCAACCCCGTTCGGTTTTTCTGGGTGCAAAGGTAATGCCTTTTGCGATTCTGACCACAAAAGACAAGAGAAAAATACAGGAAAGAGGGAATTTCTTGACTTCTGTCAACCTGATTGACGCTCGTCAATCTTTGGAGGCCGAACGCCTGACCGACCCTGTCAGACGCCCCCGCTTGTCGGTCACTCTGCGGCGCGAAGCCAACACAACGGCCACAATAGCCAGAAGAGTGGCCACAATGCCCGAGAACACCAGCAGCATGGTGGTCACGACGGCCTCGACTACAGGCTGTCCGGACAGAAGCAAGCCCGACAGGAGCAGGTGCAGACCCACCATAGCCGACAGCGACAGACGGCGCCATACGGGCAGCAACGCACGATCTACCGCCCGGCGCAGCATCGGAATCACAGCCTGCAACCACGAGGCTCCATTGCCTATCTGATAATAATAGGTATCGCTAAAGCGCTCTAATGCCACAAAATATTCTCTGAGCACCAGGGGCAGCGTTTCTGTCATGATGAACAACAATCCACCCGAAAGGGGCACCAACAGGGCTGCCTGATGGACAGGTCCCAGACAATAGAGGGGAAGCAGTCCCACGACGAGGGCCACAAACATCGATGCCCAAACCACGAACACCATCGACTGACTGCGCAGACGAGCCCGCAACGTGGAATACCAGGCGGCTATGCCAACCATCAGCAACAGCCACACGATGTTCAGCCACAGACGGTCCACCCGCAACACCCCGTAGGCACAAGCTCCCACGATGGCCATCTGCACCCAGAAACGCACAGTAGCCACCACAGCACGACGCTTGGTGCGAGCACCCAACAGATAAAGGAAGCCAACGGAAACCACCGCCAGCAACGCCGTCACAACAGCGGCTATCGTCAAATTCATTGTCATATCATCTCCTGATTAAAGATTTCTCCTTCGCGCACCTCATAGTTCAGCTCAACAGCCTTCGTGGATGCAGGCTCGCGGCACACCACAACAGTTCGTCCGTGCTGAGCCATCCTCCGGCAGAGGTCCTCATCGTCGGCTCCGTGAAGCCCCTCCACAAAAACGATGGCGCTGTCGCCAGCAGCGGCATTCTCCATCAACAGCCCGTGAATATCCTCATCGGTACGCCCGCGAAAGCGCTCCTCGTCGGGCCATCGCAGTCTTCTTGGCACGTAGGCCATGAAGCGGCGCATCCAAGGGGCCGACAGCTCGGTCACCACTTCGCCATCGATGCTCACGAATCCCTCGTCTAAGGCTCTCAGTCCCATCAGGGCATGTACCAGTGGAGTATGAGCCTCCACGGGCAGCGTGTCCACATAGTACACCTCGCCAGCTTCAGCGCGAAACGACAACCCGTCGAAGAGCGTACGCCCTCCAGCCGTCAACCGTCCGTTTTTCATTTCTACCACCATACCCTTTCGTTTTTTATACCTTATTATATATATGTGTTCTTGGATGCTGCAAAAGTACAATAAAAAAATGAAAGACAAAAATTATTGGCTATATTTTTCATTCTCCATGAACGATTCCCGATGAAAGCTACAAATAAAACAAGAGGTTGCCAACTGCGAGCAGCGGCAACCTCTTGTTTCGGATGGAAAATACGATGCTATTTGCCCGGGGATGGCCGAAACGGCTTCCACCTTGAAGGTATGAGTGCAAAGTTAACAAAAAATTCACAATTGTCAGCAATAATTTCCAAAATAATTTAATAAGCGCTTATACAATTTGACTCTATGAGTACAAAGCAGAGCTACCGTTTTAATGACAGATGTGACAGATATGACAGATGTTTTAGCAACTTTTTCTAAGAAATGTATTTACCCCCGGGGTAAATAATTTCCTATACGAAGTTTATATATTATCCTTCACATCCTTCACACTTAACAGAAAAAAGCCCTAAAATATTCATTCTATCTTCCTTATTACTAAGGAGTTAAGAATGTAAAATGAGTGAAAAATATGTGGTGACGAAAATAACCGAAAAAAATGAAGAAAAATAAAATGCTCCCAAATTCTCCGCCGTAAACGACGCATTTACCCTGTGCAAATGACGTGTTTAGCCCTCGCAAATGACGTGTTTAGCACTCGTAAATGACGTGTTTAGAGCCCCCACCCCTGCCCCTCCCCTTAAAAAGGGGCGGGGAGTGCCTTCGGCCTCAACTGGGCTGAGAGTGCGGTATTTGGGTCAAAAAGAATACAATTACCAAAGAAAAACGAAATATTTTCAGTTTTTTTCTTTTCTTTTCTCTCACTTATTCGTACCTTTTAGTAGTCGTAAAAAAATAAGTTGGTACGTTTTGTTCTTGGCTGAGTAGGAGGCGACGTGTCCTCACGTCGCACCCGGCACTGGTGTCACGTGAGGACACGTGACCTCCTACATTGTACCAACTTATTTTTTGCACATTCCTTAATAAGGTACTTTCGCTCGAAAAAGCAAAATAAAATGAATTTTTTTTGCTTTTTACTCACTTATTCGTACCTTTGCACAAAATTGCAAACTGATGAGAAACAAAATCGACAGTTTTGTGCCAAAGGCAATGGCCGAAATGGCCGACACAACCTTGGCTCAGATAGAAAAGAACATCTGCGTGAGGAGCCTGACACTCGTAGACGCAAATATGAATACCACAGCCACGCTGCGCGAGTTGGCCGAGAGGGCAGAAGCCGAATATGTGCTGCTCTGCCTGAAGCCTGTAGGCATCAGCCTGGGCATGGGGGCTTTGGAGCGAATGGTGAGAACAGCCGACGAGACACAGGCCGCCATGCTCTATTGCGACAGATATGAGCAGCGAAACGGAACAGAAGGCGAAACGCTGCGCCACCCTGCTATCGACTGGCAAACAGGCAGCATCCGCGACGACTTCGACTTCGGCAGTCTGCTGCTCATCAGAACAGCGCTGCTGAAAGAATACGAACCCACAGCCGACTTTCAATATGCGGGATTCTACGACCTCTGGTTGTACCTAAGCCGAAGGGGAACGCTGTTCCACCTCAACGAATATCTCTACACCGAGCAGGAAATAGACCTCAGAGCCAGCGGTGTGAAGCAGTTCGACTATGTGAATCCTGCCAACAGGGCGGTGCAGATTGAGATGGAACAGGCAGCTACGGCTCACCTCAAAGCCATCGGTGCGTGGGTGAACACCAGCATGAGAGAGGAACCCGACTTCGAGGAACAACCGTTCGAACGTGAGGCTTCCGTGATTATCCCTGTGTTCAACCGCGCGAAGACCATCGCCGATGCCGTCGGGAGCGCTTTGTCGCAGAAGGCCAGCTTCACGTTTAACGTCATCGTGGTAGACAATCACTCGACCGACGGTACAAGCGACATCCTGAATCAGTTGGCCCGGAAGCACGACAATCTGGTCGTCATCACGCCCGAACGCAACGACTTGGGCATAGGAGGATGCTGGAACAGAGCCGTCAACGACGAGCGTTGCGGACGCTTTGCCGTACAGCTCGACAGCGACGACCTCTACTCTTCGCCAGCCACCCTGCAAACCATCGTGGATGCCTTCCGCGAACAAAAGGCAGCGATGGTGGTGGGCAGCTATCGCATGTGCGACTTCAATCTGAATACGCTGCCGCCGGGACTCATCAGTCATGCCGAATGGACCGACGAGAACGGTCCCAACAACGCATTGCGCATCAACGGATTAGGAGCGCCCAGAGCCTTCTTCACCCCCCTGCTGCGACAGATGCAGCTGCCCAACACCAGCTATGGCGAGGACTATGCGATGGGACTGGCTTTCAGCCGCAACTACCGCATTGGGCGTATCTATACCGAACTCTATCTCTGCAGGAGGTGGAGCGGCAACAGCGATGCGGCTCTGAGTATCGACCGCATCAATGCCAATAATTTATATAAGGATCGCCTGCGCACGATAGAGATAAGGGCCCGACAGCAGGAACAGCTGCGGATGCCCAACCGCATCGACCGACTGATAGACCGCCAGCTGACTCTCTGGGATGATGCCCGCCAGCGCTATCATGAACTCAACCAGGTGAAGACGCGTGAGATAAGTACCGAAGAGGCTTCGCTCCGACTGCAATTCAACCCCGCCAGAATGGTTTCTACAGGGGCAAAGATAGACCAGCAATCGCTGAGCGAAAGACCGTGCTTCCTCTGTCAGGCCAACAGACCCAAAGAGCAAATCACGGTTGGCCTGAAGGGTGGCTATCAGTTGCTGCTGAACCCCTACCCTATCCTGCCCGAGCACTTCACGATTCCTTCTGAACGCCACGAACCTCAACGCATCGGCAAGCATGCCGACAGGATGGGGCAGCTGCTGACCTCATTTCCGCAGCTGATGGTGTTCTACAACGGACCACAGTGTGGAGCCAGCGCGCCCGACCATCTGCATTTCCAGGCGGGAACGAGCGGACTGCTTCCGCTGCAACAACAATGGGCCGTGCTGAGTCAGCATCTCGAAACAATCTACCAGAATAATCACGACGACCAGATAGCCCGACTCACAGGCTGGGCAACACCGGCTCTGGTCATCAAGAGCCATACAGAAAAGGCATTCACCCAACTCTTTGAGCGCGTCTATAAGGCACTGCCGGTGGTGGAACCAGAACCCATGATGAACATCGTGGCCTGGAAAGATAAAGACTGGCTGACGGCAGTGGTGTTTCCCAGGAAGAAGCATCGGCCCGACTGCTACGGCCAACGGATGATCAGTCCGGGAGCTCTCGACATGGCGGGACTCATCATCACGCCACGCGAGGATGATTTCCAATCGCTCACACCTCAGGAGGCTGTCGACATTCTCAGAGAGGTGAGTCTTTCCGACGAGGAGATGCAGCGGGTTGTCGGTCGCATCATGCCTTCAGCCGCATCTAAGGCGAGCCGACTGTTCCAGAAAGAACCTGCCGTGAAGGTGGGTATCGTCAGCGCCAAGCAGATACGATTCACGCTCAACGGCCCTTATTCCGCCAAAGGCGAAGTGATTGAAGGCGAACAAGAAGTGACGTTCTTCGAGGGAGGCATCAGCTGGAACGGCAGTCTCTACCGCGAACTCAGAATGGCTCCTGTCGCCAACGAGGCCTCGTTCTCGCTCGAGGACGTGGTTATCGGGGTGAACTTCCATTGGGAGCGCAAACAGACACAGACATTCCAGGGGATTCTCCATCTGGTGGTAGAAGAAGACAAGATTTGCGCTATCAACGAACTGCCCGTAGAGCAGTATCTCGTGAGCGTGATATCAAGCGAGATGAGCGCCACTTCATCGTTGGAACTGCTGAAGGCGCATGCCGTGATTTCGCGTTCGTGGCTGCTGGCACAGATGGAGAAACGGAAGAAACGCAACGAGGAAGGCAGCGCAAACGGATTCTTCTCGTTTGTGAAGAAGGAGGATGAAATCATCAGATGGTACGACCGCGAAGACCACACCATCTTTGATGTCTGCGCCGACGATCATTGCCAGCGATACCAAGGCATCACCAAAGCCACCAATCCGCATGTGGCAGAGGCTGTGAAAGCCACTCAGGGACAGATTCTCACCTATCAGGGTGAACTCTGCGATGCCCGCTTCAGCAAGTGTTGCGGTGGACAGACCGAGGAGTTCCAGTATTGCTGGGAAGACTCACCCAAGCCTTATCTCTCCTCCATACACGATGCTGCCGACGAAACGGGCGACCCATTCTGCCACACCCACGACGAGCATATCCTCCGACAGGTGCTGAACGACTACGACCAGGAAACGCCCAACTTCTACGAGTGGACGGTGGAATACACCCAAGAGCAGCTCTGCACGCTCATCGAAAGCAAACTGAAGATGAAGTTCGGAAAGATTGTTTCGCTGGAACCTTTGGAAAGAGGCAAGAGCGGACGCATCAGCAGACTGAAAATCGTGGGAACAGAGAGGCAGTTCACCATCGGAAAGGAACTCGAGATACGGCGCAGCCTGAGCGATACCCATCTGATGAGCAGCAACTTCACGGTTCATACTTCTGACTTCATTACAGGCATCCCCCAGAAGTTTGTGCTCAAAGGTCGTGGATGGGGTCATGGTGTGGGACTTTGTCAGATAGGTGCTGCCGTCATGGGCGAACAAGGTTATGGCTACGAAGAGATTCTGCGCCACTACTATCTGGGCATTGACATCAGCAAAGCATATTAAAACAACAGACTATGAACATAAGAAAATCACCTTGGGCATGGGTTCCTTCGCTCTATTTCGCAGAAGGCCTACCCTATGTGGCGGTTATGACCGTCTCACTCGTGCTATATAAGCAGTTAGGACTGAGCAACGCTCAGATAACGTTCTACACCTCGTGGCTCTATCTACCGTGGGTCATCAAACCCCTCTGGAGCCCGCTGGTCGACATCATCAAGACCAAGCGCTGGTGGGTTATCACGATGCAACTGCTCATCGGAGCCGCCTTCGGAGGTGTAGCCTTCACCATACCCACTTCGTTCTGGCTACAAGGCACACTATGCTTCTTCTGGCTGATGGCCTTCGCCAGCGCCACACATGACATCGCTGCTGATGGATTCTATATGATTGGACTCGACCAGCACGACCAAGCGTGGTTTGTAGGCATCCGCAGCACCTTCTATCGCATCGCCACCATCTTCGGACAAGGACTGCTCGTGGCCGTTGCAGGCAACCTGCAGGTGCTCTTCCGCTATAGCATCCCTTACTCCTGGAGCCTTATGTTCTATGGCGTAGCTGGCATATTCATCGCTCTATGGCTCTGGCATAGCTATGCCCTACCCAAAGTGGAATCCACTACTGAGTATCTGTCTCAACACCCATCACCCGACACCCAACAGTTTGGGGATATTTGGAAAGAACTCATTGAGGTGGTGAAAAACTTCTTCACCAAGCTGCCACTTCGTGAAACCATAATTGCCATACTCTTCATGCTGCTCTATCGCATGCCCGAAGGACTGCTGGCCAAAGTGTCGGCCCTCTTCCTCATCGACAATCATGGGGCAGGCGGACTGGGGCTCTCGCCGCAAGAATACGGACTGGTTCAGGGCACAGTGGGCATCGTGGGACTCACGCTCGGCGGAATTCTCGGTGGAATGGCTGCCGGCAAAGACGGACTCAAGAAATGGCTCTGGCCGATGGTCTGCGCCATTACGCTGCCCGACATCGTCTACGTCTATATGAGCTATGCGCTGCCCGAGAGCCTGACCCTCGTGAATGTCTGCGTATTCTTCGAACAGTTTGGCTACGGATTCGGCTTCACGGCCTATATGCTCTACCTCATCTACTTCAGTCAGGGTGAGTACAAGACCAGCCATTATGCCCTCTGCACAGCCTTCATGGCCCTCTCCATGATGATACCAGGACTCTTCGCTGGCGCCCTGCAGCAGTTTGTGGGCTATCGCCACTTCTTCCTCATCGTCATGCTGCTGTGTGCCGTCACCTTCATTGTCACAGCTTACATCAAGATTGACCCTCACTTTGGTAAGAAAGAGGAGGAAAAGGCATAGTAAACAGCAAGAAAAACCAAATAAATTGCACTTTTTTCAAAAAAGTACGCAATTTATTTGGCGTTTTCGAATAAATCTCGTAACTTTGCACCCGCTTAGAAACCAATGGTCTTGATCGACCATTCATTTGCGGCAAACATGGTGCCCGTAGTTCAGTTGGTTAGAGCGTCAGATTGTGGTTCTGAATGTCGACGGTTCGAGTCCGTCCGGGCACCCTTCCAAAACCTTGTAAGTAGATTACAAGGTTTTTATTTTTTTACTAGTAACACTCCAATAGCGGATAGCATTGTCTTCGGTGAAGGCTCTCTTCACCGTTGCTGACGGCTGTTTTATGGTAGTTACAAAAAAAATGATTACCTTTTTAGCGGCAAAGTTCATCGCGTTTGCGAAAAAAGTTGTATCTTTGCCGACGAAATCATAAAACGATAGCATTATGAGCGAAAAACAGAAACAAGTGGAGAAGGAGCGGAAAGCAGTACTGCAGCTGCTCCTGGAGAAGACCGGACTGAAGTACAAGGAACTCGTGGACGCACAGGTAGGCATGTGGATGGCTGGTAACCTCGACCTGCTCACAGCTGAGGAAAAGAAGCAATTCCCGCATCTGGTATTCTGAATGACAACTATGACACGACAGGTTAAGACATACAATCCTAACCACATCTTCGTGGATACTAATGTACTCATTGGTGCGTACAGTGGCGATTCACGGTTTCAGACCGACAGCGACTGCCTGCATTACCTCTATTCCATTGTTGGCAAGCGACTCTACACCTCAATACTCAGCGTGGCACAACTCATCTCAGTCTATCAGAAACACAAGACCAACGACGAGATACGAACGATTGTCCGAGAGTTACAGCACCGCTTTACGATCATCAATTTTACGGTAAAAGACCTCAACTCCGCGCTCGACCAGACGGGAGCTGACATTGAGGACAACGTACAGTTTGTGCTGGCCCGGAAGCAGAAGTGCCGCGTCATCATCACCAATAACTACAAGGACTACCGTCTTCTGTTGCGTGTACAGATTATCAAGCCCTCGAAGGTGAGAACGATAGCCAGATAGATATTTATAAGGTACTCGCGACTGCTACTCACCACATAGAAGTCGTCAACATAACGTCCGTAGTGGTGACAGCAAAGCGTACGCTTCATGAATTGGTCCAAACGATTCAGATAGACATTGCTGAAGAGCTGGCTTGTGAGGTTGCCGATGGGCAGTCCGCATCCCGTGCGTATAGCTATAGTAGAGGTGATGCACGATGCGGTCGCGGAAGTCGGCGGCGAACACTTCGCGCAGCTTTGGGTCGGAAATCAGGAAGCACTGGCTTAATTGATGGCGGGTAAAAGTCATAAAAAAAAGGAAAGGAACAGTTGTTGCTTTATGTTTGACAAGAATTCTACACACTCAAGGGGAGAATAATGCGGGCCGCTGCCATGTCGGGGCGTTGCTTCTCTGCCTCAACGATGTCTTTTATTCTTGCCATAGTTCTATTCCTTTAAGTTTGCTGACTTAGTAGTCGTAAAAAAATAAGTGGGTACGTTTTGTTCTTGGCTGAGTAGGAGGCGACGTGTCCTCACGTCGCACCCGGCACTGGTGTCACGTGAGGACACGTGACCTCCTACATTGCCTGTTTGAACAAATTGCCGCTCCTGTTCTATTAGTTCTTTTGTTATTGACATAGTGACTATCTGTTTTATTTTACAACGTGCCGAAATCTATTTTCATGTCCCGCAGCGGGGCTGGATGGGCCCCTTGTGGGGGCCCGCCCCGCCGCCAGACATGAAAATAGA
>FLNX01001200.1_pt1 | contig 13905 bp, 16 predicted proteins | sample 1140341 | NCBI WGS metagenome assembly FLNX01 (sample SAMEA3878208, study PRJEB12797) | bioreactor metagenome | biome: Moose rumen | place: Sweden | collected 2011-10
TTTGGTAACAGCGGCGCAGTTTTTGCTTGCAAGTTTTGTTTAACCCAACATTTCGCCACCGTACCCAAGCAATTCCAAGAACATCTTATCACGAGCAATTCTTTCTGTAACTATTTTGATTGACTGAGATTTTTTCCCAATTAGCCTAGTTATTTCTACTGCATCAAACCACTGTAGGATATCGTTCAGCGAAACATTATCTAACCATGTTTTGACCTGCTTTCTGATCCGATTATGAATTTTCCCCATGCTTGGATCTTCAGGTCCAATGAGTGATTGTTTGACAGATTTTATTTTAGAATACAAAAAATCATAATAGCATAACGCTGCAAACTGAACAAATTCTCTCCCCCTTAGCCGATCTGACGTCCAAACTCTGGGTTTCTTTCCATCTGCTTTTTGTTTGAATAATTCAAACAAATCTTCGATATGTTCTCTTTTCCGGTATATTTGCAACCCTCTATCCTTGTCTTTTTCCTGGTTGCTTAGTATCGAATACACACCTGCATACTTGATAGCTTCCTCATAAACGTCCGTTTTGATCTGCACCCTAATTTTGTTCCCTTTTACATTTCCCCAACTTAGAAAATTGTGTGCCCTAGCGAGCGAATGATCATCAAGTTCATCCTCTCCGCCATTTTCTATATGCACCTTAAGAGAATTAATTTCTCTCATTAAGTTGTGAATACATTCATATTTAAGTGACTGGTTCTGATAAATCATTAGGTAGAGCCGTGGCGTTAATTTTTCCACATCCCCTTTCTTATGATTTGCCGAATTCCTCTTATACGTATATGTAAGTTCAGGTCTGACAGTGCAGGAACATCCGACAACGTCGCTGTCCCATGAGATCAGACCCGTGTTCGGATCGTTCAGTTTCTCAAGGTTCTCATCAACAGCCTTCCTGATCCAGGTTGCGTCTTTAGGCGTTACCCGGACCATGAACTTCATGTTTTCATGAACCATTGTAACCGCGTTTTCGCCTGAATAGAAACCGTTATCCATAACTAGCATTGGTTTTTCGATGTCGAGAAAATCCAATTCCTTCAGAGCATTCTTAAGGCAAATAACATCTGGTAGATTTCCAGGTTGTGTTGCATAAGCAAAAGGTTGGCCGACATCCAAGGAATATAGCGTTAATATCTTTATTGTTGGTAAACCATCTTTGTCCTTATTATACCCAAACCTAGCTTGAATTTGGTTCACGGAATATGTCGATATTGTCGAACTATCATATGCTATTGAATCCTTTACGTTTAACCTTTTCGCTCTATTTTTGAAGAATTTTTGAATGTACTTTTCATTCTGGCCTAGATTTTCAAAAATATTGTGACAAATATCTTCGGTTATTTGCTCTTCTCTTGGTATTCCATGATGGATCTGCCATGCTTCTAAATTTGGAAGTGTGTTGCCATTGGTAGCAACCCAGAATCTTGCTAATTCAATGATTCTATTAGCTAATTCTCCCGCTTCATCTGAAGGGATTGCATTCCTTATGTCATCGTCAATTCCTGATTCTTTACCAGCCCACTCTAAGATTGACATCATTCCCATATGATATCTTGATATACTACTATAGAGTTTATCTTTAGACTCGTTTTCTGTGCTGCCTTCTTTTTGAGCCCCTTGATCATTATCATTTTTCTTTTCGGCGTACTCAAACGGAGGAGTTCGGAATTTGGTCTCAATCATAGTTCCATTAGTGTCTGGAAGGATCTTACCAATGAGTTTGTTGCTCAGTGTGTCGTTTCTTCTGGTCTCAGGGTTGTACTTGACTTCCCTCTCATAAACATAAATCACACCATTCTTGAGGGTCCTACGATACTGTTGAACCCTGGTATCTCCCTTTACCGGCCTAGACATGGCAGTTTCTCCCGAATAACTAGGTACTAACATTATACATAGTACCTAGTTAAATCTCAATCAAAAAACCAGATGTTTATCACAAAAACACCTGGTTTAGAGGGGAGATCCAGTACCTCGCACGGGTCAGACCTATACACTAAGGCTTAACTAGGGACCATGTCTCTACTTTCAGGTCTCCATCCTTTCGGATCCTTAACCTACATTGCAGTCATCTGACGGATACTGAGTGCCTGGGACCGATGGTCACAGATCAGTGATTAACCCCCGGCCAAGTGTAAATGCTCAGTGGTTTCGTTTGAATGTGATTTGCGTCCCTAAATCGTACTTCTGATGGAGAAAGTCCTTGAGTTCAGTTTGTCCGCAGGCTATAAATGGGACCGTTTGCAACAGAGATCATTTGTTCTGAACTCTCGGGGTCCCTTGGATCCATGAGTACAGCCTTGATCTCCCTCTGATACTGTCTTTTTTCCGCGGCTCCACCGGACTGATTCCGGGGAACCGTTTTTTTTGCCCGGGGCACCTAATGACCAAGGCCGAACTGATTGAGAAATTGTCCAGGCTTCACCCTGAACTTGACAGCATGGAGGTGGAGCATTTCGTGGATGAGATCCTGCTGTTCTTTTCAGAGCAGATCAGACTGGGTAACAAGGTGGAGATCAGGGACTTCGGCTGTTTCTCCCTCCGGTTGCATAAGCCCATGACGGGAACCAATCCCCGGAATGGTGAGCCCATCCATCTGCCTGAGCGGCGGGTGGCTTTCTTCAAGCCGGGCAAGGAGCTCCGGGAGCGGGTTGACGCCGGTGCCTCCCGGCAATCCGTCAGAGGTCCCAGCAAGTCCTGATATGTGCCCTGCCGCGCCCCTCTGTGTGCGGCAGGGCAGTTCTTTGTCACTCCCGGACAGTTTCGGGCGTGACGATCACAAAGCGGCGGAGTTCCGCAGTCTGAACCGTCCCACATGTGGTACAATCCCTAAAGACTCTGTCTTTGAGGGATATATCCAATGATAAGGTTGTCACTGGCTCTTCTGTTTGCATTTCTTCTGGTGACCCTCGGTCTTTATTTCGGCTTTTCCAACACGGCTGAGACGGACATCAACCTGCTTTTTGTCAAGGTCAGGATCTCCGTGGCCGCCTATGGCGCCATCGCCTTTGCCGCCGGCTTTCTCCTTTCCCAGTTCTTCCAGGCTCTTCTCCGTTTCCTCCGCTATCTGTTCCGTCCCGCTGACCGGAAAAAGAACGGCAGCGGTGCGCCCACCCTTTCCTGAACAACATGTTTGAGCTTCTCTTCCTGCTTCTGCCCCTGGCTGTCATGTACGGCTGGTACGTGGGTGCCCGCCATGAGAGGAGGGGATTTGAGAGGCAGGAGTCCAGCAGGGCACAGAAGATTGTGTCCGGCGTCCGTTTTCTCCTGGCAAACAAGAAACTCAAGGCCACTGAGGTCCTGGCAGATCTGCTCCATGTGGATTCGGAGAATTTTGATGCCAACCTTGCACTCGCCGAGGTTTACCGTGCCCGGGGGGATGTGGAGAAGGCCATTGGCATTCACCGTCATCTCCTGGGATCCAGCCTGCCCAGGATCAAACTGGAGCTGGCGGGATATGAGCTGGCTAAGGACTACATTGCTGTGGGCATGTATGACGATGCCCTGAAGCTTCTCCAGGAGCCCAGGTATGACGATGAGCTCAGGATCAAGTCTCTGAAGCTCATGATCAAAACCTGCCAGAAACTGGGGGACTGGGATCCCGCCCTAGAGATCATCCGCCGCAACGGCCCGGATCTCACCGAGAAGTACACCAGCTCCTACCGGGCACAGTTCATCTGCGAGAAGGCCAAGGAGAGCATGGGCGCCGGCAGGATCCCCGAGGGAGAGGTGTATCTCCGCCAGGCCCTGCACGCAGATCCCCGCTGCTCCCGGGCCGCCATCATGCTGTCCGAGCTTCTCTGCTCCCGGGGTGATCTTGAGGAGGCTTCCGGGATCATCGCCATGATCCCTGACAGCAGTCCCGGCATGGCGATGATCGCCCTGCCTATTCTCCGGCGCTGCTTCCGTCTCCCGGCGGAAAATGAGCGCTACATGGAGGTGCTGAAGCTGTGGCTGGAAAAGGCGGATTCAGCTTCCCTGATCCTGGAGATCGCCTCGGTGCTGGAGCAGTACAATCAGCAGGAGGCCGAGAAATATGTGCTGCAGGCCATCCGTCACAAGCCCAATCTCCGGCTCTTTGAGCGCCTGACGGTTTACCAGCTCAGGAGCGCCCGGGATCCTTCCGCCCGGGAGAGCCTTTCCATGCTGCTGAACCTGGTGAGCACGGAGATCGCCATGCACAAGACCTATGTCTGCGCCAGCTGCGGTTTCGCCTCCAAGATCATGTTCTGGAACTGCCCTTCCTGCGGGGAGTGGAACAGCATTCAGCCGGTGCGGGGACTGGACGGAGACTGAGGCGCCTGCCGGGTGACAGCGGCAACTGCGGTTGCTGGAATTCACCAGCATTGTCCTTCTGGCAAGTCGTGCCCAGGGGGGTGATGGCATGCAGGATCTGGACTTATGCCGCTGATGGCATGCAGGATCTGGACTCATGCCGGTGCTGTGTTGTGCTGCACCGTGACGAGATGAGCAGAAAAAAATCCAATGGGACGCCGTCGGGGTGTGGCGGGAATTTGCAAGAGCCTGCGGAAGTCCGCAGGCAGCGGGCTGGCGATCCTGTCCGGACCGGATCGGATCGGATCGGTAGACTTCCGGAGACGGGATCTGATAGGACCAGATCGGACGGATTGGACTGGATCAGATCCGGCACCAGACAGATGTGAATGGAGTAGGAACGATGGACAGAAGCAGGGCACGGATCATTGTGGCCATGGATTTTCAGGAGGAGCGGGATGCCCTCTCCTTTGCCGAGCAGGCAGATCCCACCCTCTGCCGGCTCAAGATTGGCAAGGAGATGTTCACCCGGTTCGGCCCTCCCCTGGTGCGCCGGCTGATGGATGCGGGCTATGACATCTTTCTGGATCTTAAGTTCCATGACATTCCCAACACGGTGGCCATGGCGGTGAAGGCGGCGGCAGATCTGGGGGTGTGGATGGTTAATGTCCATGCCATGGGGGGAAGGAAGATGATGGAGTCCGCTGCAGCGGTGCTGGGCTCCTATGGCAGTTCGGCCCCCATTCTCCTGGGGGTGACGGTGCTGACTTCCATGGACGATTCCCAACTGCGGGATATTGGCATTGACGTCTCTCCCCGGGAGCAGGTGCTGCGCCTGGCCACCCTTGCCCGGGAGTCCGGCCTTGACGGGGTGGTGTGCTCGGCCCGGGAGGCTGCGGATCTCAGATCCTCCCAAGGGGACGGCTTCATTCTGGTGACTCCGGGGATCAGGCCCCGGGGGGCAGATGCCGGCGATCAGATCCGGGTGGTGACTCCGGAGGATGCAGTGCGCTTCGGCTCTGATTATCTGGTGATGGGGCGTCCCATCACCCGGGCGGCAGATCCCCTGGGGGTGCTCAGGGAGGTTGCGGCCTCGGTGGAGCAGACCCGGGAGTCCCTGCGGAAGGCTGACGGGATCGCTGCCGCGGCGGGAGGACGGTGAGTCCGATCATGGCGGAGACGGTGGAGCTTCTGTCCCCGGCCCGGGATCTTGCTTGCGGCCGGGCGGCGGTGGACAGCGGTGCCGATGCGGTGTATATCGGTGGTCCCTCCTTCGGGGCCCGGTCGGCTGCCGGCAATTCCCTGGCGGACATAGAGGAACTGTGCCGCTATGCCCACCGGTTCGGGGTCAGGATCCATGCGGCGCTGAACACCATTCTCACCGACAGTGAACTGGAGGAGGCGGGAAAGCTAGCCTGGCAGTTGTATGAGGCTGGCGCCGATGCGCTGATCATCCAGGATCCCGGGCTGCTGCAGCTGGATCTGCCGCCCCTGGAGCTCCATGCCAGCACCCAGCAGGACAACTCCCTGCCGGAGAAGGTGCGCTTTCTCCGGGATCTGGGGTTCAGCCAGGCGGTGCTGGCCCGGGAAATGACCTTGGAGGAGATCCGCTCTGTCAGTGACAGCTGTCCCGGGATCAGGCTGGAGTTTTTTGTCCACGGGGCACTGTGCGCCGGGATCAGCGGCCGGTGCTACCTCAGCCAGCGTCTGTCAGGCCGCAGCGCCAACCGGGGGGTGTGCTCCCAGCCCTGCCGCCTGCCCATGAGCCTCAGAACCGCCTCGGGACAGTGGCTGGCCCGGGACCGCTATCTGCTTTCCCTTAAGGATCTGTGCCATGCGGCCAGTCTTGAGGAGCTCCTGGATGCAGGGATCCGCTCCTTCAAGATCGAGGGCCGGCTTAAGGATGAGGGCTATGTGCGCAATGTGACGGCCTTTTACCGCCGGCGCATTGACGGGATCCTGGAGCGCCGGGAGGAATATGCCCGCAGTTCCCGGGGCACCACGGAGCTGATCTTTGAACCGGATCCTGCCAAGAGCTTCAACCGGGGATTTACCGACTATCTGCTCCACGGCAAGAAGGACAATTTTGCCTGCTTTGACTCACCCAAGGCAGTGGGCACTCCGGTGGCTGAGGTCACCGGACGGAAGGGCTCCTCCCTTCTGATCAGGCCCTTGGAAAAGGATCTGGTGCTGCACAACGGGGACAAGTGCAATTTCTTCTCCCGGGGTGAACTGGGGGGCTTCAGGATCAGTGTGGTCCGGGGCCGGGAACTGGAGATCTTCCGCCTTCCTGAAGGCGTGGCCAAGGGCACAGTGCTGTACCGCAACAAGGATGCGGAGTTTGAGCGGGTGCTGTCCCAGGACGGATCTGCCAGGCGGTATCTGGATCTCGTCCTGGAATACCGGGAGACTCCTGGCGGTGCTGAACTTGCCGGCAGGGAAGAGGGCGGAGCTGAGGCCTGTGCCGTCCTTTCCCTGGAGGAGCCCCAGCGGGCTCGGGATCCGGGGGCTCAGGAGCGGAACATCACGGAGCATTTAAGGCGTCTTGGGGGCACGATCTACCGCCTGCGGGAGCTAAAGACATGTTTCAGCGAGCACTGGTTCATTCCTGTCAGCCGGCTGAATGCCCTGAGGAATGATCTGATCCGGCAGCTTGAGGAGCAGCGTGAGCTTAAGTGGCAGTCTGAGCGGCAGCGGCGGGGAGAGGAGATCCGCGGGCGCCGGGCAGCCTCAGCTTCCGGGATCCCTCCGGAACTGCCTCCTTCAGAACTGCGTCTGGGCTACCGGGCGAATATCCTGAATGCCCGGGCGGAGGAATTCTACCGTCGCCATGGCGCTGCGGAAACGTCTCCGGCCTATGAGTCCGAGCCGCCCCGGAGGGCGGAGCTCATGCTGTGCCGGCAGTGTCTCCGCTTCTGTTTTGGCATGTGCACCAGGCGCCATGGGGGCAGCACCCGGGAGAAACTGGAACTGGTGATCGGCGGTGAGAGTTTCCCCTTGGTGTTTGACTGCCGGAAATGTCTGATGAAAGTTATGGACAACAGGTGAATGCCATGGGTTTGTTCTCCTTCCTTTTTCCCAGCCGCCCGCCGGTGGAGCCTTATGATCCGGAGCAGGAGGAGCCGGTGCTGCGTATCGGGATCTGCACCGGGGAGAAGGTGGCAGGCTTCCGGGATCTCCGGAACGGTCGGTTCCGGGAGGCCATGCTCATCACTTCTGACGCAGACATGCGGGAGTTCAGGCGCCGCTATGCTGTGGGCACCCGGGAGATCAAGGAAATAACCGCCGGATGAGCAGGGGCCTTTGGTGTCCCGGGCATCCGGAGCGCATGGAGCAGGATGGGCAGTGTCCGTGTCCGGTGAGGTGGGGGGCGGCTCTGCCGGGAACTGAGCCCCGGCTATTTGCGGGATGTCAGGGGGGGAATACGGATCGCCGGAGGGCTATATGGTGGCGGATCGGGAGCCGGAGGCTTTTGAGCGTTTCGATGCCGCCTTCCCGCCCCGGGAGAAACTAAGGCTCCTGGTCAGATGCTCTGAAAGCGGTGCGCCGGGTCTGGCCTGGGGTCTCCTCCGTGATCTGCCGGCCGCTCCGGCGTCAGGTAGATCTGACCGGGCACAGGCAGAACTGCGCTGACGGGCAGTGGGTAATGGCACAGAGCAGAGCGGAGCGGCAGTGGGGATGGCCGCATGGCTGGCAGAGCAGAGGCTTGGCTGAGCCTTGCCGCCCATGATTGGACTTGCCGCCCATGATGAGACAGAGTTTTTTCAGGTGGCCCGCCCGGGACGCAGATCTGCGGCCTTAAGGACGGGGACACTGGTTTGGGGATCCGACAAAAGGGAGATACAGATGGAATTCAGGAAAGTGATAAACGAGCGGTATTCCTGCAAGAAGTTCAGCGAGAAGGTTCTGGAGGATGCCAAACTCCAGGCCATTCTGGAGGCCGGGCGTCTGGCACCCACGGCCAAGAACCTCCAGGAGCAGCATGTTTATGTGGTCAGGGATCCGGCGGTACTGGCCAAAATTGACGGCGTCACTCCCTGCCGGTACGGTGCCCCGGTGGTGCTGGTGGTGGCCTTTGACCGGAACAATGTCTTCACTTATCCCGGCGGGAAGAGGGACTCCGGCGTGGAGGACGCCACCATAGTGGCCACCCACATGATCCTTGCCGCTGCCGATGAGGGGGTTAACAGCTGCTGGATTAATTACTTTGATCCGGAAAAGATGGCCAGTGCTCTGGAGCTGCCGGAGAATGAGGATGTGCTGATGCTTCTGGATCTGGGATATGCCGCTCCGGAAGGCGGTCCTCTGGCAAACCATACCCGGAGGAAGGATCTGAAGGAGACGGTGACCTATATCTGAGGATCTTTGCATGCCCCCGGGCGGGGGCGTCACTGAGGGGGCGGCAATGCGGAATTGATTGTGAGCAGTGCCGCCCTGTAACTTCACTCCGGCTTCGGAGTTCTTCTGCATCCGGGGTGGTGCATCCCAGTGTGAGGTGGTGACGATCAGGTGACTGATGCTGCCTTGTTGCTGTTCCAGAAGAGTACGGGGCATCGTGTTCAGCCTTCTGATGGTTTTCCAGATACCGCCAAGCGGTGGTGTTTACGGCTTTGATGGCGGACTGCTGGCTGCTGCTGGTTTGGTTGCAGTTCCGGTGTGAGGAGACTCTTACCTCTGCAATTGCTGACATTCCTGCTTTGAATTTGCGGTTTATAAGCATCAAAGTCAAACTGAGGGTTTTCCTGCTGGCTGAGGTTCTGCTTTTTCCCAGATAGTGACCGGGTCTGAGGTCGGCGGTTTGGGGGCAAATTCCTCAGTAAACTTTCCTTTTGGTCAGCCAGTTGTAGGGCTTGAAGAACACGGCCGCCAGGATCCGGCTCCGGATCTGGAAAAAGCGGCTTTGTTTCGTCTTGTCTGACGTTGCCATGACTGTGGCAACTTCTTCGGGGGTAGACAGTGCCTTCCGATCCCAGTTGTAGTAGACGGGGTATAGGATGGCAGTGGCTGCCCAGATATCGTCTACAGTAAGCTCACTGTTGAACCGGCGCCTACGGGTGTTCACCGCCACCGGTTCCCCCTTCTCAGCACTCACATCCTCAGTAAGTCCGTACCCCGCATAAAAAGGCATGCCGTAGCAGACGACCTTGCGGCCTCTCATCAGGGCTTCAAAGCCGGAATAGGAGCTGATGGTGTGCACCTCATCGGCCACCTCAATGCACTCAAGGCTGGAAAACTCATTGGTGAACACAAGGCTGGCATATCTGCCATAGTCATCGGCAGCTGTGCTGTTCCTTCGCTTTCCCTGGAGGACATCGGGATGTACCTTGGCGATTATGCATGCGTCCGGGTTCTTTTCCCGGAGTTCTCTAACTAGACTGAGGCTGTCATAGCCCAGACCGCCGGTGATCACTGAGGCATCCGTGTCCACCTGGCAGGGGACAAAGAGGATCTGGCCCGGGCCAGGCTTTCCCGGATTTTTGCGGCTGATCAGCTCCCGCAGTTCCCCCACATGGCGCTGAAAATCCTGATCCGGGCAGCGGTAGTATTTGCTTATGTGACCGTCCACAATGATCTTCCGGATCTTCCGGGCCCTTTCCAGGAGTTCCTGATGATCCGGGCGCTCCTGGATCCCGGTGATCAGCAGTTCCAGGGTGGAGGGCTCAGAAGGATCGTAGTAGATCCCCGTTTCATCCCGGGCTATGGAGTAAGGGTAAAAGAAGTCGCAGCCAAGGCCCAGGGAGCGGATGAAGGCGTCTTCCAGAAAGATCAGCCGGATGTGGGGGTTCTCCTTGAGTTCAAGGCAGCACCGGCGGTTTTCCTCGTTTTTCAGGTGGGAGGCCCAGAAGGCCGCCGTCAGGTGTTCCCCGGTGGCCAGGGTTTTCTGGGCCAGGCGGGCAAATTTCTGCCTGCTGGTGAAAACACATTCCCAGTCCGGAAAAAAGTTCCTGATAAAGGATCGCTTCCACAGTGACAGATCCAGGAGATACAGCTTTTCTTTCATGATCTTGGAATGAGCAGAGTGCTGGGCGCCATGTGCGGCACCGGGGGCTGAATGGGGTGATCCAGACGAGGCGGCGCTCTTAGTGACCGCCGGCGGCGGAGGCCCGGAGGTTCACGTACCAGTTGTACACACCGATCATCAGGCCGCCGCCGATGATGTTGCCCAAAGTCACCGGTATGAGATTGTTGAGGACAAAGGCTCCGGTGGTGAGGGCGGAGTATTTTTCCGGGGACAGGCCGGAACTCTGCCAGAATTCGGGACCGGCCAGGTTCTCCACGCAGATCCCGGCGGGGATCATGAACATGTTGGCGATGCTGTGCTCAAAGCCGGAGGCCACAAACATCCCCACCGGCAGGATCATGATGAGCATCTTGTCCGTGAGGGTCCGGCCGGCAAAGCTCATCCACACGGCGGCGCAGACCATGATGTTGCAGAAGATACCCATGCTCATGGCTTCCAGGAACCCGGTCATGTAGGGCTCGCCGGGCCGCATATGGGAGATCTTGTGCAGGGCGGTGTCCAGGATGATCCTTCCCCAGCTGCCGCCGAAGGCGTCATACTGGCGGCTGGTCATCATGAGCAGCACTATCAGCAGGCCGCCGATGAGGTTGCCGCAGTAAACCACGGCCCAGTTTTTCAGCAGCTGCCGCCAGGTGATCCTGCCGGCACAGCGGGCCACCAGGGTCAAAGTCGTGGACGTGAACAGTTCACCGCCCATGATCACGCACAGGATCAGCCCCAGGGAGAAGCACAGGCCGCCGATCAACTTGCCGTGGCCGTCGGCCATGGCGGTGGTGTAGAACATGAAGGCCAGGGCTATAAAGGCTCCGGCGTTGACTGCCATGAGCAGAGCCCGGTATGAGGGCTTGGCGGCCTTGTGCTCAGTTATACCCTCGCTGGCCCGGGCTATCCCCTCGGGGGTGAGGCATGCGGTGTCCGGCGCTTCCCGGCAGTTGTCGTTGCCACTCATTTTTTTGATCCTGTTAACGTTTTTGGGAACAGGGGAGATTGTAGTTTGTTTGCGCCTTTACGGTCAATTCCTTTGACTTCATGGACACAGAAGATCGATGGGAATTCTGACCGGACGGAGGCATGGGCGGTACGGTGCGGGGCGGCGCATCCGAGGTGGGCAACAGGGTGGCGGGGTGATCAGCGGGCTTATTCCACCTGCCGCCGCCGTCCGGGGCGGCGGGGTGGTGCGACGGCGGCATGAGCCTGACAGGTGCGGGAGAGTGCGGAGGGAGGATCCAAGATTTCTGGGAGGGCCGGGTGGTGTTCCGGTTCCGGGGACCGGAAAGGGGCGTTGAACGGCGGGCAGAGACTGAGGCATGTGGCAACAGGGAACCGGATCGGCGGAGTCACCATGCTGCCGGAGCACCGGCAAGATCCGGACTTGCGTGTCCGGGCCAGCCGGCGGAAAAGAACTGCCCGTTCTTGTCATGTTCCGGGAGCTGTCAGAACAGCCACCGATCTTTGTCCTGTTGTCTTTACGCCTGTTCCGCATCCGGGTGCAGGGATCAGAGATCAGAGATCAGATCTCCACGATCCCTGACCGGGGGTGCTGCCGACCGGTGCCTCAGCCGGTCTCATTCGTCTTCAGTTCTAGGGGGCTCTCTGTACATGGAACTGCCGGTCCGCCGGTTGCGTTTTTTCCGGAGATCGGACTCAAAGCCATCGGTGAAGCCCTCCTTCCTGATGTACTCACTGCCCACAATTTCGCCCCTGCCGTCATATTCGAAAATCATAACTGACAGTATGGGCCGGCCGTTTTCCTCATGATAGAGGATATCCGGCTGATCGGTGTATTCCACAATCCTGCCGTTGGGCTTCTTCACCTTGTAACGGTGCACATAGGACACATGGAAACTGCTGAGATCCGGGGCGGCTTTGGAGATCTGCACGTCTTCGGTGATGGGTTCGGCATAATAGTTTGACAATGTCACCCGGCCGCCGCTGAACTCCAGTTCGGTCCGGGGCAGATCCTTGTTGTACTGCACGGTCTCAATCCAGGTTCCGCTGAGCCTGGCCAGGGCGGCCTCATTTCCGGTATCGGCACAGGCCGTACCGGCAAGAGCGGCTGCGGCTGCGGTGAGGGCTGCAAGGATTTTCATGGCTGATCTCCTGTGGCGCTGGAATGGAATGGTGTGACCGGACGGGCCGGCTCTTCTTTTACGGGGTCTTGGGTCTTAGGATCTCCCGTCTGCCGCTGCGCCGGGCGGCTTTGCGGAGAGCCTGGGACGTCATCTCCGGGGACCGGGATCTTTGCTGTTCATTTTCATGGCAAGGTCTGAAAGGAAGCCTTCCTGGAAGGACTCCTTCCGGAGGTACTCGGTGCAGATGATGTCACCCCGGCCGTCATGTTCAAAGGTTTTCTCTGAAAGCACCGGGCGGCCGTTCTCCTCATGGTAGATGATCTCCACCCACTGCTCCAGATCCACCGTGTCGCCGTTGGCCCTGACGTAGGGGTAGGTGTACTCCCAGCTTATGGTGAAAGTGTCGTTGCCGGCACTGCTGATCTTGTAGTCTACGGTCACCGGATCCTCTTGGGCGTGGGTGATGGTAACCCTGCTGTCTTTAAACTCCAGGGCCGGGCGGGGCGGGAAGTTGTTCATGTGGTAGGAGAGGATCCATGCTCCCTGGAGTTTTTCCAGGCAGGTCCCCTGATCACAGGCGAAGCCCAACTGGCAGAGGAGTGCGGCCGTCCCGGCGGTAATAGCGGCAAGTTTTCTGTTCATGATCTGCTCCTTACGAAGGTCAGGAATAGTTGGTCCAGATGGTGCTGTTGGGTATTCACAGAGCCGTGAACTACAGGCGGTCAGGCACTGCATGCTGACGTCGATCATAGCACGAACAGGCCGAAGCAAAACGGATCCCAGGATAGATCTCCGGGTGAATGTTTCCCGTTCTGACCTTTCTGGGCAGCCGGCGGAGCTCACGTTTTTTTGCATAACAATGGAGACTGGACCTGCCAGGCTGATGTCAAAGGCTGGTGCTGAGGGGAAGGGAGTGATCTTCCGGGGCAAAATGCTTGGGGTCTTGAAGAAAACGCAGTTTTATCAAGTGATGAAAAGGACGGTAGAAAAATCTATAAATACTGTCAAAAATCACATGTATCTAAACGAGATAGGGCGGCTGGGAAAAGTTATGGTGTATTGGCTGAATTCCTCGCTTCATGACCGATTTGCTTAAACACGGGGGTATGTATGGAAATAAGTCTATGTTGAATAATGATTATATTCAACTGCAGTTAGAGTTCCTTAATGTCAAAGACATTCGTTCAGCGGTTGAATTGGAAATTACAGACATTAGAGCAAAATTCGGTTCCAAGTATGAAGATGCTATAAGAGATGTCATGAAGTATGTTTCTCAATTGGAAAAAATTTAATAAGTAAAGGACGTTTCATATGAAAAAATTTATATTAAACCCGAATATTTCTGTTGGACCTTTTGTATTTGGCATGGAACGTGAAGAAGTCTGGAAAATGATGAAAGATGAATTTGGGACAGAACGAGAACTACCCACTTTTGAAAGAGAATACTATACAAATCCTAACGTACTTTTGGAATATATAGATAATAAGCTCGTATCAGTAAGTTTTGTCGATGATCGTTACAGACATTAC
>FLNX01000224.1_pt1 | contig 13893 bp, 5 predicted proteins | sample 1140341 | NCBI WGS metagenome assembly FLNX01 (sample SAMEA3878208, study PRJEB12797) | bioreactor metagenome | biome: Moose rumen | place: Sweden | collected 2011-10
ATTACTGCTGCCGACACTGATGACGGCACAGCCAGCACAGCGAGAATACACCCCGTCGCCCGTAAGCGGCACCGTTTGGAATGCGCCAGGCAATATGAACCCCTTCATTCCCGGCTACTTCGCCGATCCAACCATCAGGAAGTTTGGCGACACCTACTACCTATATGCCACCACCGACGGCACGGGCAATGGCTACGGCCCCGCTCAGGTGTGGGTGAGCAAGGACTTCGTCAACTGGAAGAACATCGTGATGAACTGGCCCACCACCGAGGTGGTATGGGCACCCGATGTGGTGCAGCAGCCTGACGGCAAATTCCGCTATTACTACTGCGAGCCCTGCGTCGTCAGCATCGGTGAAAGCGACTCTCCGATAGGGCCGTGGAAGAACATCTTAGGCAAGGAAGATGCCGTGATGGTGCCCGACCGCTACATCCACAATGTCATCACCCTCGACCCCCAACTGTTCCGCGATGATGACGGTAGCGAATACCTCTACTTCACGACGTGGGGCATCTACAAAGGTTTCGGTTGCGGAGTAGCGAAACTCAATACACATTTTCAAATGAATAATGCACAATTCAAAGACGCCCGCTTCTGGAACGAGAACGCCCCCTACCCCATCGCTGCCGACGAGTTCTTCAGCGAGAAGCGACTGATACCGAACACCGAACTGAAGGACATCTTCGAGGCGCCCTTCGTCTTCAAGCGCAACGGCATCTATTATTTCACCTACAGTTCCGGCTCCTGCCATACCGACACCTACCGTGTGCAGTACGCCGTCTCGAAAGTCGGGCCGATGGGGCCTTTCGAATATAAAGGCGAACTGCTGACCACCAACGAGGACCAGACCGTTCACGGCCCGGGGCATCACTCCATCCTGGAGCAAGACGGGCGATACTACATCGTCTACCATCGCCACAACAACCCGAAGGCGGTTCACGGCTTCAACCGTCAGGTGTGCATCGACGAGATGAAGTTCGATGCAGAGGGGAACATCCTGCCCATCACACCGACCCATAACGCCCAGAACGTCACGGTCTTCAAGGACACCAAGCGCAAGAACCTGGCCTTCGGTGCGAAGGTGACTGCCTCCAGTTACTACAACGACTGGTTCAAGCCCGAATATGCCGTCGACGACAACAACGCCACCCTGTGGAAGGCCGCCAAGTGCAACTGGGACGGGAAGCAGCACGACGAGTGGCTACTGATAGACCTCGGCAAGACACAGCAGTTCAACGAGGTGTGGACGCAATTTGAATATGCCACCTTCTTCTATCAGTACAAGATAGAGACATCCGTGGACGGCAAGCAGTGGACGCTCTACGCTGACCGAACAAGCAACACGATGCAAGGCTCGCCGATGATCGACTATGGGAAGACGAAAGCCCGCTACCTGCGCATCACCATCACCGACACGCAGAAGAACGGCCACATGCCCGCCATCTGTAACGTGAAGGTATGGCAAAAGGCACCCAAGTTGCCGACTATCGACGTGGAGAGCAACGACGGCTACCCAGGCATGCACCAAAAAGACGTGGAAAGAGGCATCAGGGTGCAGGAGCCAGGAGTCATCACGCTGCAAGCAGAGTTGCTCGGTCAGAAGAGTGCCAACAAGCCCTTTGACGTGACAGAGGTGAAATGCGGAGATGATAGATTCCCCTCGATGACCTTCAAGGCCAACAAACCCATCCGTGCCCGTGTGAAGGATGGCAAATGGGGACTCTTCTTCAATGGCACACAGCAACTCATCAGCGAGAAACCGCTGCCCCAGTGCTACCGCTACAACGCGCCCTACACCATTGCCGCCTGTGTATTGAGCACCAAGGTGGGGCCAGTATCCACAGTAGCATCGCTCTCCACCTCGCACGCAGACCTGGCCACCACCGAGTTCCGTCTGGGCACGGATCCGGCAACAGGCCTCATCAACCACAACGGCTCATTCGAGAGTTGCGGTGCTCCCAAGGAAATTAAGGACGGCGAGGGTAAATGGCAGTTCTGGATCATTACTTACGACGGCTGGATGGAAAAGGTCTATCTGAACGGGAAACTGATTCGGGAGCAGAACAACTTCATCATGATTCGTCCCGATGGACATATCACCATCGGTGCTGACGGTACGGGAGCCAACAACTTTATGGGCTACCTCAACTTCCTGGGCATCTACCCGCAATCGCTGTCCGCTGAGGAGGTGGAGTTCCTCTACAAATCGACCTGCACGGAAAAGTATCCCTCGCTCAGCGATGATGACTTCGAGGAGATCGACCCCAACAGCAAGTTCACGCTGTCGCCCACGATGAAACCCGTCTATGAGCAGAAGGAGGCGTTCACGCTGTCCAACGGCACGGCCGCCTTCAACGAAGCCCCACTACAGAACGGTGGCACCATCTATCAGGAGGTGGAGGGCGACTTCGTGGTGATGGCCCGTGTCAGCGATATGGAGGGGCTGAAGGAACACGGCGTAAAGGGCTACAACGAGGGTGGCCTTCTCATTGCCGACGGACAGGGCACCTACTATCAACTCGGCGCCTTCCCGCTCTACAACTGCGGCAATATGCTGACAATCCTCCACAACCCGGCTCGCACGCAGTTCCCGAATCACAAGGGCTACGGATTCGACCCCATCATCCAGTTCGAGCGTCGCAGCAACCAACTCTTCGCCCGCACCAGTGCCGACGGCAAGACGTGGGAGAACATGCCCGGCTCGCCCATTGAGGTGAGCAGTCCGAGACTCGGCATCGGTGTCTACCAGACCACCTACTCCGACAATGCCTCGTGGGTGAAGTTGTCAGACTATACCATCTATCAATAGTCTAACCGCCGATAACGACCTGCAAGCCGTGAGATTCCAGCAGTGACTGACAGTGCTGCTGGCGTTCTTCCGACGGGGCCTGCATCAGCAGACCTTCGGGATTGTACTGGCTCCACATACGACGATGCTTGTCCTTGCCGACATCGTGATAGGGCAGCAGATTGACGGTACGCCGCTGCCAGGGGAGTTTTTCAAGGAAGCGGGCGGTTGCCTCGATATTCTCGTCGTCAGCATTGACACCCTCAATCAAGGGAATGCGGATGAAGAAGTCCTTGCCAAGATCGGCCAACAGACGGATATTGTCAAGAATGCGCTCATTGCCGACACCCGTATAGCGGCGATGCTTCTCAGAGTCCATCAGTTTCAGGTCTACGAGCAGCAACTCGCAGTTGTCTGCCACCTGGCGCACCACTTCCTCTGCTGCATAGAGCGTGGTGTCTACCGTACGGTGGAAGCCGCGCCTGCCCAGTTCCTTTAGTAGGTCAATAGTGTACTGGGGATGCATCAGCGGCTCTCCGCCACAGAGGGTCACCCCTCCCCCACTGTCTTCCATAATCGCGCGTTCTTTCTCCACCTCCGCCATCAGATCCTCCATGGTCCACTCACGGCCACAGAGTTCGAGAGCGGTCGTAGGACATTCTTCTGTACAAAGGCCACAGAGGGTGCAGCCCGAACCCATCACAATACCATTGGACGTCAGCAGCAACACTTGCTGGGGACAGACCTCCACACAGGACTGGCAACCAATGCACTTCGACTTTTTGTATAAGATCTGCTGGCGAGGGTTCCAACTCTCGGGGTTGTGGCACCAGACGCAGTGCAACGGACAGCCCTTCAGAAAGAGCGCCGTCCGTATGCCCGGCCCGTCGTTGATGGCATACCGCTTGATATCAAAAATCAGCGTCTCCAATCTCTCAATTTCTCAATACTCCTCGTTTTCCGTTCGGGCGATAATCTCGTTCTGCAGTTGTTCCGTCATATCGTTGAAGTAGTCACTGTAGCCAGCCACGCGCACCAGCAGGTCGCGATACTCGTCGGGATGCTGCTGGGCATCGTGAAGCGTTGCCGTATCGACGATGTTGAACTGGATGTGATGTCCACCAAACTTAAAATAAGTACGAATGAGCGAGGCCAGTTTCTTCTGATCCTCCTCCCGTTTCAGCAACTGGGGCACGAAGCGCACGTTGAGCAGCGTACCACCACTCTTCGTCTGATCCAGTTTGCCTAACGACTTAATGACTGCTGTCGGGCCGTGAGAGTCGGAGCCGTGAGCAGGAGAAGTACCGTCGCTGATGGCAAAATGGGCGAAACGTCCATTGGGTGTCGCCCCGCAGACCGAGCCGAAGTAGTTATGGCAGGTCGTCGAGAGCATATTCAGTTGCGTCTTGCCGCCACGGGTGTTCGGGCGTCCCTCGATGGCCTTCACCAGATCGTCGTAGACACGGACGGCAATGGTATCAGCATATTCATCGTCGTTACCGAAGAACGGGGTATGGTTTCTGATATACTGCCTGACCTTCTCCTCACCTTCCCAGTTCTTGGCACAGGCTTCCAGGATCTCATCCATCGTGTAGCGGTGATCTTCGAAGACATGTTTCTTCAGGGTGGTGAAGCAGTCGGTGATAGTGCCCAGGCCCGTACACTGGATATAGGTGGTATTGTAGCGGGCGCCGCCACTATAGTAGTCCTTGCCCTTCTCGATACAGTCGTCGATATAGAGGCTGAGGAAAGTGGCTGGGGCATAGAGCGAGAACATCCGCTCGATATAGTTGTTGACCGAGAGTTTCAGGTTCACGAAGTAGACCATCTGCCAATGCCAGGCCTCATAGAGTTCCTCAAAGGTCTTGAACGTTCGCGGATCGCCCGTCTCCAGTCCGAGTTTCTTACCCGTCTCTGGATCTATGCCGTTGTGGAGCGTGATCTCCAGGATCTTCGGTGTATTCAGGTAGCCCGTCAGCAGATAGGCCTCCTTACCAAAGGCACCCACCTCTATACAACCCGAACAGCCACCTTCGCGGGCATCCTCCAGTGTCTTACCCTCACGCACCAGTTCCTTGATGTAGGTATCTGGATTGAAGATCGAGGGATAGCCGTGTCCCTGACGGATCACCTTGATACCCGCCAGTAGGAACTCGTCGGGCGTATTCTCTGCAATGTGGATACTGAGACCGGGTTGCAGTTCGTGCAGTTCCTCCTGTATCTCTAAGATCATATAGGATATCTCGTTGGCGGCACTCTTGCCCTCGCGGTCCACGCCACCTATATTAATATTAGTAAAGTCATTATAGGTACCCGACTCCAAAGCCGTCACACCTACCTTTGGTGGGGCGGGCTGGTTGTTGAACTTGATCCACAGGCAGGAGATCAGTTCCTTGGCCTTGTCGCGTGTCAGCGTGCCGTTGGCGATGCCTTTCTGATAGAAGGGCCAGAGGTGCTGGTCGATGTGGCCGGGGTTCATCGAGTCCCAGCCGTTGAGTTCCGTCACCGTCCCAAGGTGAACGAACCAGTACATCTGGATGGCCTCCCAGAGGTCACGGGGTGCGTGGGCTGGCACCCATCGGCACACGTCGGCTATCTTCTGCAGTTCAGCCTTGCGCTGGGCGTTCTGTTCCTTGGCGGCCATCTGCTCAGCCAACGCCGCATGGCGCTCGGCGAAGAGGATGGCGGCATCGCACGAGATGGCCATCGCCTCCAGTTCCTGCTGCTTATCAGTCGCCTCAGGGTCGTTAATGTAGTCAAGACTGGCAATCTTCTTCTCGATGCGAGCCTTCACGTCGAGCAGGCCCTCACGATACATCTTGTCGTCCATCGCCGTATGCCCTGCGGCGCGCTGCTCCATAAACTCCGTGAACACACCAGCGTGGTAGGCCTCTTCCCACTCCTTCGACACATGGTTGAAGATACGTTCGCGCTGGGTCTTGCCTTTCCAGTAGGGAATTACCTCCCGCTCATAGGTGTCGATATCCACCTGCGAGATGGTGTAGCGCTGCAGTTCCCGCTCGTTCAGCGTGTGCAGGTCCTCGACTGAGTGGCAGGTCAGTTCAGGGAACGTTGGCACTGCCTTGGGCTGCGGCCCGCGCTCACCCACGATCAGTTCGTCCTCGCCGATATAGATCGTCTTCTTCTTGCAGATCTCATAGAAGTTACGGGCACGCAGCACGGCAATCGGCATCGTACCATAGTTTTCCTTATAGAAAGCGGTCTCTATCAGGGCCCGCTCAATACTCAATGTGGTGGGGGTGTCGAAGTTCTGCTGACGCAACCGCTTGATGCGGGCGTTCATGCCCCCTTCGTTTTCTGGATATTTGATGCTGTAGTTCATATCATCTATAAACTATAAACTTTAAACTATAAACAATTCTTCGCTTCATAGACCTCCTTGAGGGTCATTGGTTTCTTGATGGTTCCCAGAAGTCGGGCACCCTTGTCTGTCATCACATAGTTCAGTTCGTTACGCAGGCCCGTAAAGTCGCGCCAAGCCTCGAGCCGGTCGTAGCAGATGAAGTCCTCAAACTGGTGCTCCGCCCGCCACTTGTCCATCAACTCGGGGATGAAATAGATGCCCGGCTCCACCGTGAAGACAAAGCCCTTCTCCAACGGACGGGCCAACCGCAACGACTTGAAGCCGAACTGCTTGCTCTTCACCTGCCCCTCGGCATAGCCCACATACTGCTCGCCGAGGTTCTCCATATTGTGCACGTCGAGGCCCACCATGTGTCCCAAGCCGCAAGGGAAGAACAGGGCGTAGGCACCCGTCTCCGCAGCCTCTGCGGGATCCCCCTTCATCAGTCCGAGTTGCTTCATACCCTCGGCTATCTTCGTGGCAGCGGCTATGTGGGCATCACGGAAAGGCACGCCCAACTGCAACTTGTCGACAGCCGCCCGGAAACTGGCAAGATGGATCTCATAGACTGCCTCCTGACGAGCCGTAAACCGCTCACCGACAGGCATCGACGACGACAGGTCGCCGGCATAGTGCGACTTTGTCTCGGCACCGGCATCCAGCAGGAAGATGTCGCCCTCCTTCAGGTCGTGGATGAAGCCGTGGTTGTGCAGCACTTGCCCCTGAACGGTGGCTATCGTCGGGAAGGCCAGGGCATTGCCGTGCCGACAGGCCACCTCTTCCACGGCAGCCGCCACCTGCGACTCATGGATTCCCGGACGAACGGTGCGATAGGCCGCCAAGTGCATCTCCGTGCTCAGGTCTACCGACTCTTCGATCAGCCTGATCTCCTCGTCGTCCTTATAGTTGCGCTGGCTCACGATGGCCTTGATCAGCGGCACGGAAGCCTGCGTCGCCTGGACCTTTGGCTCCACACCGAGCAACTCCCACAGCCAGACACGGTGGTCACCACGATAGGGCGGCAGGAAATGGATTGGCTGCCCTTTGACTCTGGCCTTGTCGATGCAATTCTTCAGTTCGTCCATCGGCAGCGTCCGTGAGACGCCCACCATCTGCGCCTTCTCCTTCAGCGTCGGCTGGGTTCCCGTCCATACGATGTCGTCGATGGTCAGTTCATTACCAAACACGATCTCCGCGTCATTATCCACGTCGATCACGGCAGCCAGTCCGGCATAGTCGAGTCCGAAGAAATAGAGGAAGGTGGAGTCCTGGCGGAAACGATAGGTATTGTCGGCATAGTTCATCCCCACCTCGTCGTTGCCCAGGAAGAGCAGCAGCCCACTGCCCAAATCCCGCTTCAGTTTCGCCCTGCGGCGGATATATGTCTCCTTACTGATCTTCATCTCATTATTCACTATTCACTTTCCACTCCCAAACTTGTTCACCTTCTTGTGCTTGCTGATCTGTATCGAAGTCTTGGGGAAGTATTCCGCCAACAGGTTGTACAGGTCAGGATCAAACGCCTGTAATTCCTCACGGGTGTTGCACCAGTTGTGCTTGCCGTCGGTACAGGGCATCTCCGCATTCACGTTAAACCAGTCCTGCACGGCCTCAGCAAAGTATTCCTCCTTGTCTGTCTCGCGATAGGTGTTGGCAAGTATGCCCTTGGCCTTGGCGTTCTCATAGCACTGCTTCAGCCGGCTGTCGAAGTCGGGCACTGCCAGCATCAGTCCGATGAGATGGATGGAGTGGGCAAACTCGTGAATCAGGATGTCCTCGGCGTGATACTTGTCTATCTGGTAGGCCAGCACATTTTCCTCAGCGCAACTGGTCAAGGGCAGTTCCAGGTCTCCGCCCAGCCCACGGGCCCGCAGATCCCAGTTGAGGGTCGTATCGTTCACCAGATGCCGATGCTCAGGAATGTCCGTCGTTCCCTCATACCGTCCCATGATCGCCACACGGGTTCCGCGTCCCACCATCGAGTCGAGCACCGCCTCTGGTAGCATCGAAGTCATCGCATAGAGCGTACGGTGAGCCGCCACGAAAGCAGAATCAGGCACGCGCCACGATGAGATCAGCGGTATGCCGTTCACATCCACATATTTCGTATAGAACTTGTCGTAATGCAGGGAGTCCGGCATCGACGACACCACACACGCCGGAATCTCCAGCGTGTCATTCTCCGCCACCGCCTCCGTCTGTCCCTGCTTCTGGCACGAGGCCAGGATCACCAGCCCCGCAACAATCACCATCACTCTTTTCATACGCATCAATCCTTCATCGTTTTGTTATTTCAAGTTGACAAAGGTACGAAGATTTTGGCAGATAACGCAACGATTAACAGAGATTAAATGTTTTAGTCCCTTTTTAGTCGGATTTAGTCGCTTTTAGTCCTTTCTAGTCGGATTCTTCACTTCGTACCACGACAAACCTTTCAAAGAAACAGCGCCATCCTCTTTTAATTCCTTTAGGATGTTTCCCAACAAACGGAGATTCTGCTCTTTCGTCTTATTGCTCGGCATTGCGACTTTCAAATACTCATAGATACCGTCACGCATAGTTCCATCCTTACCTGCATTCTGAATAAACTGCAGTGCCATTTGTTTCAATTTAGAACGTTCCAGTCCGCTGACACGAGTATATTCTGGTAATTGGTGGGTCATCTTGGCAACGCCCAGTGAAATCTGAAAATTAGGATATTCGCCTTCAATTAGTCCCTTCTCTAATAATTCCTTTGCCGTATCTTCGTTAATCTGATGTCCTTTTTGAACAGCATCAAGTGCAATGCACTCCTGCAAGGTCAGAGTTTTATTATCTTTCAGAATTTTTGTGTATTTCTCATTGATGGCATTTCCATAAAGCCTCACGCCTACAACTTTATTTGCTGCATCAATTTCATAGTCAGGCATCGGGAAGTGGCGTCGCCATTGTTCATCGAAAATCTTCTTAATACCACGGCTCACTGTGTCAATCATATTGAAATGCACCATTGCCTTGCATAGACATTCGTTCCTGAAATGCCGCTGAGGCCCACGAATAGCAAGAGCCTTTTGCAACGTACCAGGAATGAAACTGCCTCCATTCTCATAATATACGTATCCAGGATTCTCAACGAAGTTGATACGCTCCTGCAATGTATAATCCTGATGGGCGATGGCATTATGCAATGCCTCACGAATGCTATAGTCGTCGTACTGTTTCATTGTATCAGGGAATAAAGTTCCTCCTGGCAACTCGCGCATAGTCAGATTGCGGATCTTTCCAAGAATCTCATCCACTGTCAATATGAATGGAGCCGTAAAATGCTCATAATCTATCACGTCTTCTTTTGCATCACGTAATGTCCACGTCACTTCCACAACCGCGGGTCTCAGTTTGAACACTGCCGTTGGTTTACCCAACAAGATGATGGCCGCACGTGTAAGTTTGCCCTCAATCATCACACCGCTGTTGCTCAGCAATTCTTCAACAGACCAACCATCTATCTCATTAGCAGGAATCTTTGAATGCACCTTTTTATACATCACACGTGCCTTCGCAACAGCCAGTTCATCCAAGTCTGCCAATGCCGCATTCTGCACAATCCCAGCAGACCAGTCGTCTGGGGCAAATAATTGTTCCTCCAATATGGTGTTCAAACGTTCAAGAGTCAGTTCCACTAAAGAATCCTCTATCCGCTGCCATGCTTTGTTGTGAGCATAGACTGGTAACTTCGGTTGATGCTTTGGAATATGAATCACCCAAACAGTTTTATGGGTATCCTCCGTGATGAACACCTCTATATCCAGCCCCTCACTCGAAAGGTTGGCACACAGATTTGTCAGCCGGAGTGTCGCCTGTTGAGTCGTGTAGTTGTATGTATCCGTTCCGACAATCTTCAAGGTCTTATCCTCAACACCAACGACCAGATGTCCACCCTCCATGTTAGCCAATGCTGACACATAGGAAATGACATCATCCTTTTCATGACCGCTAAAGTCATTTTTCAGGTTCTTGAACTCCTTCCACTCGCAACCCTCATCCTCTTTCGGGTATTGCTTGATGAGATATTGTTGTAATTCTTGTTCTGTCATACTTTGTACGCTAATCCAAAAATTATATTACGTCCATTATTTGGTATGCTCCTTTAGAGTGCCCCTATTTTTTAATACAGGTATGGAATTATGGAATCCTTCCGTGGACATATGCATTAGCAAGAGCAACGCTAACAGGGGTTACCAGCCCCGCAACAATCACCATCACTCTTTTCATACGCATCAATCGTTCATCGTTTTGTTATTTCAAGTTGACAAAGGTACGAAGATTTTGGCAGATAACGCAACGATTAACAGAGATTAAGTGTTTTTCGTTCAATTGCGTACTTATAGCAAGCGTATATGCATTCTTGTCTATCAAGGTCTCCGTATTTGCGGTAAGATAACAGCAACCACATACCCAACAGTATGTAGTTGCTGTTATTACAATCTCGTTTATATCCGACACTATTATCTTATGACATACTTTTTGCCTTTACGTATATACAACTTCCCTTTTATAGGATTCTCCACCTTTCGGCCATACAGGTCATAGATGTCAGATTGTACTGCGTCAGACCTTACGTCAAGAATACCATCAACTTCTGTCTTCTTTATCAAAATAGTATGCAATGATTCATCATACTTCCACTCATATCCATCAGGCAGTTCTATCGTCAAGGTCTTTAACCATTCCTCAAGAACATCATAGATGACTACATCACCTACCACAATACGTTCCCCTTCAATAAAGATGCGGACGGTATACGACGGTTGAGCAATGAAGCGGATCACACCACCCTTACAGATATGGATGAAACGCAAGATTTCAGCAAAGTCCACGTTGGCATCGATATACAGCGTACCATACACGTAAATATGGCCAGTACCCTTGAAGTTAATATTCTTCAACCAAAGGCTTGCACCATCATCAATATAGATGTCGCCACCATTCATCGTGAACGTGCCGCCGTCGAATATCAGGTGATAGTCTCTCTTGACATGCCAGTCGATATCGATGTCGATATTTGTCGTGTTATAGACGAAACTCCAAGGATTGCCAGGCGTACCCTTCGGACCGAAATACTCAAGGTATTCCACGATTGTCGTTACATTGTATGGTATACGAACGATGACCACACTGCCCTCATAGAATTCCAGACAGTAGCCTTCAGGCAGACGGATCTCCAAGCGTCTGAAATCATCTTCAGTCATCTCGTAGCCCTCATCACCGAAGATGAACGGAACATACACGTCAAAGTCGTTGAAATCGAAGAAGAATATGCGCCAAGTAACGTTTAGTTTGCCAATGACATGGATGCGGGCACCACGCTTGATATAGATTTCTGCTATGCGCACTCCTCCACCAATCCAAATATCGGTTTCGCTTCTGAGACAGCCTGTTCCATTGTCGCCTACACAGGCACCATCATGCAATACCATGTTACCGCCCTCGTGGTTCTCTATCTCATAAATAGCGCCGCCGTCACACTTGATGACACCACCGTCAATCGTTGCGGTTCCGCCATCATAATTGGTTAAGCCCGGTTTTCTGCCGCCGTCTATCGTACCACCTGTGACAGTGATGGTACCATAGTTTTCGATACCGCCGAGAATAGTGCCACCCTCAACAATAACAGTCCCGTGATTCTCGATGCCACCATTAAACGTTCCACCTTTTATTATTATGGTGCCGCCTTCTGGGTTCACGAGAGTCTTACCGCCATTGTCGAAGTCACCGTCAATCTCAAGCGTTCCACCCTCATTATAGACAATCTCATCAACATCTTCCACATGGCCACCACGCCAGATGACATGGCCACCAGGCATTATGTGGATGAAACGAATAAATCGGTAAATATAGACGTTGACATCAATTACCAATGTGCCGTAAACCAGGAAATTCTGGTTCTCAAACATACTGGATCTAATGTTGAAGTTGCGAATAGTCAGAGACGAATATTGATTGATGCGAACAATTTGAATTACTGGTGTTGGGGCACACATACAGATAACCTTTTGGGGCCTACCATTATCGTCCTTCTCGTCTCCGCCGTCCAAGGTACGATCTACTGCGCACTGTAACGGATCCTCTTGGCAGCCAATGTCCACAGGGTCTTCGGGTATAGGAACCTCTTCACCAGCATCACATAGTCCATCTATTAAACTTTGAAGGTCACACTCCACCTCCTTCTTCTGGAGTTGCACCACGTGAGACTCCATATTGTATACTGTCTCCATATCATCAGGCAGATTAGCGAACTGCATTCGGCTGTAATCTTCCTCTGTCACAGTGTATCCCCCAGTCCAGCCATCATTATAACCAGAAATTAACACATAAGGCTCAGTCAAATCAAAGTCAGCCCAGGCACCATCAATAATCCAAGTATTCGTCAAGGATGAAGTAATGTCTATCTTCACCCCATTCATCACATACAGCCGAGGCAAATTAGCATTACCTGCTATAGTAGTTACAGTATGCATATCTTCATATGCCTCACCTGTCAGTATTAACTGATCTAACGTTGATATATCAGTAATATTTGCCCCATTTATACTTGCTGTTCCAAACTTAGCCTCACCTCCTTCCAGTTTTCCATACAAGTGACCGGATCTCGCATTTACGACAAAACCATAGTAATCTGCATGAATCAACGCATCTTCGCTCAACATATTTACCAAGCCTTCAGGGATGTCAATAACAGCAGTAGCCTTTCCATCACCATAGACTTTTGCGCCTTCATACATCACCACAGAACCCTTTCCTGCAATTGTGGGAACACCTCCTGTACTCTTCAAATAACAGTTTCTGAGATAGCAACTAAACTCTGAACCATAGATCACGCTCCCTCTCGGTACTTCAATATTACCACAACCAAAAATATCGACTTGGTGGTTCACCCAGAAAAGGCCTCTATACATCACTTTCTGGCCATCATAAAAATTCAGGAATTCAGTTCCTTCACCTACATATAGGAAATTGTCACTACTGGGGCTATAAACAAATGATGATGGCAGATAAACCTTCCGCAAGTCGAAATTAATGGTATTGAATGACAGATGTGCATTATCCTCGATATAAAAAGCAGCATCATCATTGAAAGTGTCCGCAAGCGAGATAGTTCCGCCAGTAAGTGTAATGTCTGTCTTACTCCTCACATAGACACCTTTTGTGAGCATAATGCCTTGCTCGGTTATCGTCAGTTTTGCTGTCTTCTCATCGTTTTCAGCAATCTCATCAAGACGCTTTTGCAAGTCATCCTCAGATTCAATAAGATTAGGATCATCACCTAAGTCCTCAACTATATTAGGAAAAGCTTTCCAACTACTCTCCCTATATAGTTCTCCAGATCCATATGGTACATGGACAATGCAATTTTCGTAGTCTATATTATAAAAAGACTCGTGAGGCACCCCAGAAGACATTATCAAAAGATCATTTTCTGAGGTGCGTGACGCTATCTCTGGTGGATCTGATGAATAACAATAAATGTTTCTTATTTCAGAAGAAGTAAAAGCACTGTATCCTATTTGCTTCAATGTAGAAGGCAATCTTAATTCGGTTATATTGTTATCGGCAAACGCACCATTCCGATTACCATAATAAAAGTCTGGATACCTATTAGTGTAATAACGTCCTGTTATCTTTTCTATTTGCGTATTACTCAAATCAACCATTTTCAGATTACAGCCTGCGAATGTTCCATGATCAATAGAATGCAATTCTT
>FLNX01002423.1_pt1 | contig 13809 bp, 15 predicted proteins | sample 1140341 | NCBI WGS metagenome assembly FLNX01 (sample SAMEA3878208, study PRJEB12797) | bioreactor metagenome | biome: Moose rumen | place: Sweden | collected 2011-10
CCAATGCGTCCGCAGAGTCATTCAATGCTAAAATCAAGGCACTCAGAACACAGTTCAGAGGAGTGGGAGACATCAAGTTCTTTATGTTCAGACTCGCTACACTTTATTCTTAATTAGCCCAGGCTTTATCAACTGGGGAAATCCGCTGAGCCCGATTTTGCGGAATGCTTCAGTGTGCAACAAACACTTCCTATGTCCTTATGTCAAAGTTACGAAAATATATTTTGATGAATGAAAGGTATATTAGTAGATGATATGAAAGTATTTCATTGCGACAAAAGTACATAATTCCACATAAATGTACTTCTTCTTGTTAAAAGAAATCACACCTTAATCATTTTCTGACCACTACAACCGGTACATTACTTTGTGGTTTTTTACTTCCATCGAAAGGTGTGTACCATATAGTCTAAATCTTTCTCCCAGTATTTGTCTTGGTTCTCAGGGTATCTTATATGTACGGCTGCACATCTGTCTTTATCAAAAAAGAGAAATGAAAGACCTTGCTGTGTACCCCATATCTCCTGTTTGGGATAGTTCCATCGGCTTTTGCCTACAAGAGCCCTAATGCCACCATAGATGCGTATGGCCTTAAATGATGGTTCACCTACCATATACTGCTCGTCTGAACCGCCCAGAAGGAATTTGCGCCAATGTTGTATGTGATACTTTCTTGTGTCAGGTTTCTGGTAGGCATAGGGTTCTTTAGAAAGTTCTGCGGAAACCTTTGCTGGAAGCATAAATACTACGTTGCACATTAGTGTGTCGTTTCGGTTATCGAACCAACTCACAGGAATGAATACTCGAAAGTCTCTTAGGACTTTTTCCTCGGCTATTGTTTGTTCTTCGTTTTTTTTATAGAAAGATTGGTTCTGATCGTATTCTTTCAATGTGGGCGGTATGGCTATTATGTACTCATCAAGGTCAATCACGCGCCACCCCGCTGGTAAACTTGCCGTCATCTCTTCTGCCCCGCTGCAACTTGTAACAGCGAGCAGGAAAAATGAAGCCAAAATGCTATACCCAAAAACCTTAAAAGTCGTCAAGGGTGATACTATCGTGTTCATTTGTATTCAAGAAATCGTTATATTGAATATGCACACTATAATTATACGGATAATTGATGTAGCTTTCATCTTGACGAATGTAGATAGTAATGAAGCCTAATACCTGTTGTTTCGTACTATCTAATATATAATAGGTATCGTCGTCATCTATTAACAGACAATCGCCATATTTTGTTTTTATACTTTGTTCAAAATCTGTTGCGATACTATTAGCACGATCTTCCGTCACAATATCAATGTATGCCTTTGCAGCATAGACCTGTTTAGTCGTTTCATCGTAATAAACGGCAATCTTCGCAGCATAACCAGCAAAGGTGCCTTTGAATACACGCGTTCCCACGGGTGTTATGGCACTGTCTTGGCGGTCATAGCGTACACCTTTAGCTTGCAACTTTTGTTGAAACTGATTGATTGTACCATTTAGCGGTATTCCCATAAACTGCAAATGTTGTTGAGCAAGAACGCTTACAGTAAATAAAGAGAGAAAGAATACAATAAAAAGACGCTTCATCATTTGTTCGTTTTTTTGTTAATGATACAAAAGTAGAAAAAACCAACGTAATGATGGCTTTTTTATAAATTTCTCTCTGACAGCAGGGATACATTACCATCATAGAGTCTGCTTTTCAAGAAACAGTATGAGTAATAGGGCAATCTTGGTGTTCTTCTTTTTGTGTTTATTGACATTATTCATATTATTCTCTACTACGTTGATTACCGCCTAATGCGCCGAGGACGGAAGAGATACTAAATATCCAATAGAACACGTTGTATGCTGTAGTGTAGTCTGTGGCTTTATACGCACAACCAGTAAAGAAACTACGCACGCAATTAGCTACAAAGAATGTGCCGTGCCATATACCATGATACCAAACATAATGTTTCTCTGGATTGATGTCGCACAACAACCAGCCTATTAAACAATAAATGAATAAACGTGTTATCATGATTAAACGAAAGCAAATCTATGTGACTATTTGCTTTTCTTTTCAAAGAATATGAGTCCGATGAGCAGTAGTGCGCAAATGACATCAATAACATTCCATAACTCTCTGCCGAGAGCTATTTTAAAGAAAGGCTGGAACAGTATGGCCAAAGCCACAAAGAGAACTCCCAAAGGCTTGCTATTACTACTTAAATAGTTTAATGCTAACACGGCAAAGACTATCATCGCTACAAAGCGGACAAACAGGTAATAACCATAGGGAAAATGAACGAGGCATAGAAGCAATAACAATGCTGTGATGCCTGATGTAATTTTTAGGCTTGTTGATTGCATACGTTTGGTTACAAATTAAAAATGACGATAATGATCCATTGTGTAATCTTCCTGCATCTCTTCTATTTCTTCTTGTGAATACCTTTCGTCGTTGTTCCTGCTACATTCCATAAAGTTTAACAGAACAAAGACACCAACAAATGCCAGCAACAGGATACCACCGCTGACATAAAGCATTATTAATCCTATTTTCTTAAAAAACTTCTTCATTATATTTATTTGATGAAATCATAACGCACATTTCATACATGGTCTTCTGCCACGTTTTTGGGCTGTGCCGATATATACCGCTAATGGGTTATAACGTGCCACACAGCCATATTTACGGTGGTAGCACTCTCCGTTTCGTGTGATATAAACAGTCTCGCCGCTTTCATCCGGTTCATTGTCTCCCGCATACGGTATATTGGCAATGCCTTGTACTATCGTATTGTTTTGCCCTTTGTCTTTTCTATTTCCACTGCATGCCGTAAAGCCTACGGAAAGACTTGTACAGATGAAAAATGCTATCAGAATAAGGAAAACTTTGCGGATGTAAGCAGTCTGACGTTTCATTTGAGGATTCTTTATATAAGGTGTTATTTTCTTAGATGAGTATAATCTTTAGCACATTTCCCACAAGGTTCATAAAATTTCTACCCTACCTTTACTCTCTTCTCCAAAAATCGGTTGATACTGATAGTCCCCTATACCTAATTTATCAAGAGCCATAAATGGAGTCTTACCAAGCCAATTTAATCCCTCAAGTGTATCTTCAAATCCTGCTTCTGCAGTATTAAGCAGATACTGACCAGCATGTTTCAACATGTTCCAAAATCCACTAGATTCTTCCTCTTTCTGCTGCTGGCGTGTATATGCATTTACTTGCTCAATAGTTGGTATATTTCCAGTAGCTTCTCGTAGAGAATCTCTTTTATAGTACAGGTCTTTTTGTTTAGGAGATAATGCCATAAATCTCTCCAAGCCAAATTTATTTACATAACTTTTTTCCCAAGTATTTCTATCCATAATTTTATCAATTAAAAATTGAATTTGAGTAATAATCTTCAATTAGAGCTCTTTGAGCACTCTCACTAAGCCATTGTTCATTCTCTACATATAGATTATAAGGATTATTATAATGAACTACTGGTAAATTAAGATTACTCTGAAATTGTGTATCCTCAATAGCTGTCCAACCTTTGCCCTTACCTGCTATAATAGGTATATAAGCTAAGTTAGGATTTTCTACAACATCTTGAGGAGTAATACCGTTAGGTAGTAGCGTAACGATAGCTCTCACATCCTCTGGATCTTCAAGTGTGTAAATTCTAAATTGTTCTGCTACTTGCTTTTTCTTCCATTCTAGTTGTTTTGCCATATCTGCAACAGCATTATTTACAGCCTCCTCGACATCATTTATTGACTTTCTACTAAACCACCTGTAGTTACTCCCAAGCTTTTTATCTATATGAGCGATTGAGCTAGCATTGTGATACTTACCATTAGGTAATGCACTCCAATAAACATTTACCCAACGTTTATAATTATCTGGAGTTATAGCATTACCATCTATAATAGCCACGTCAGCACTAATAGGAGACCTCTTCTCATTATTATAATAACCTAAATAAAAGGTATAATCTTTCATCCAATTGTCTCCCTCTTCACTATAAAAGGTATTATCTTTCATCCCACAGTCTTCCTCTTCACTATACATAAATTTTATTCTACTCAGATACTGCCTATTTTGTTCTTCTGGAATTGTTGGCAATCCTTTAAAATTAATCTCCTTAGTGTAGCTTACGTTCTTTCTTTTTTCACTGCATGCTGTAAAGCCTACGGAAAGACTTGTACAGATGAAAAATGCTATCAGAATAAGGAAAACTTTGCGGATGTAAGCAGTCTGACGTTTCATCGTATTTTTATTCCCAAATAATCTTGTCTTCATATCAAAGCTTCTTTATATAAGGTGTTATTTTCTTAGATGAGTATAATCTTTAGCACATTTCCCACAAGGTTCATAAAATTCCTTTGCATCATCAAGCGACATACTTTTTATTTCATGATGCTTCACACAGTCCTTTTTCAGATGAAAATGTGTGCCTTTGGGTGTAACATATACAGTCTGATCACATGATATATATAAAGAGGATACCAGAACATACGCACACACTGTTAGAAACTGATTGAATCTATATGTTTTATGAACTTTTGCGTTAAGCCAGAAGAGCAAAGCGAAACTTGTTTCAGCTTTACCTTGTGGAGCATAAGTCTGTTGAGAACGAACGTTGATTTTCACTGTGCAAAAATACGTTTATTAGGATTTTATGTCTAACGATGCTTACTATATGCTGTAAACGCCCTATTTAATAATGTTTGGTTTTAGCACACGATGCTAAATCTCTCACACAAAAAGCGCAGACTTCTCACCAAATCTTTGATTAGAGGTCGTAGGAGAACCTTTGTTGCAGGAATTGGTTTGGCAGTCCACGCTATTAACGTGAACCACTAAACATCATACTTGGCAACTGAAATTTCCTACGTTTCTAACCACAAGTCGGAGCTTAGTGCTTCAGATATCTATGTTGGTGTTCAGACCAGGAATGTTGTGGTTTTGAACGTTGCAAATATAGGGCGATTTTTTTGTCAAACCAAATGAAAAGGTAAAAAACCTTTTGTTTCACACCTTTGGCGTGCTTAATGCCGCAGATGCCGGGGTGCTACTACGTTTCCTGTGGCTTTTGTCGTTCGGCGGCGAACTGGAATATTTCGCTTTTTTTCCAAGAGAGTTCCTTGAATCCTTGTTGTTTTGTGCCGCGGGGCAGTTTGCCATCACGCACTAAGTTATCAAAGGTAGCGCGACTTATGCCGAGTAGTTGGCAGGCTTGGTATTTGCTGATGCGTGGTTCGTGGATGGCTTTGAGGGTGTTGAGTAGCTGGAGTGTTTCTTCCTCGGTGAGGTTGGAGTTGCCTGCATCAATCTCATCGACGAGTTGTAACAGGATTTTTTTGATGGCGTGTAGCATAGTAGTAAATGGCGATTATGAGTGTAGGAATGATGAGTAAGAGTCGCAGATGGAGTAGTGCATCGTTGGTAATAGGGATGCCGTAGCCTTGTTCCCAATACTCTATGATGTTAGAAGAGAGTATGTAGTGGAGGAATACGCGGTGGTAGGTGCAAAATCTAAAGGCATAGGAGCAAAGATACATAAATATGAGAGGCAAGAGCGAGACATCGCAGATGCGATAAAGTTCCAGTAATTCTATGTTGAAAGAGAGCAGGAGGTAGTAAACTGCATATCCCATGGCGAGCATTGCAGGCATTACTTTTAAGGTGTAGATGGTGGCTACTCCGAGGTGTGTTTCGCGTGTTATCTTATGTGTGGCTGTCATAGTGCAGAGTCGTTAAGTCTTTCTAAATTATTCACTTTAATCATCATCAGAGGGAGTATAGTGAACAAAGCGTTAATGAGCAAGAGTTCGTAGGAGAAAGTGTAGTGCCAGAGGCGTGGGGCTAAGTAGTCTAATACAGCACAGGCAATAGGTGCGGCGCATGCTATGAATGGGATTAACGCATCGGCACGTGTGTTGGCGTGGGGTGGGGCTGCGTGTTTATGGGCTGCGAGTTTGTCGGTAGTGATGCCGTAGGCATATAGTCCGAGGAGCGGCCCGTAGGTATAGCCTGCCATCCGATAAATGGTGTCTATAACCGTGCCATTGCCTACTGTGTGGAAGACGGCAATGCATAGAGCAAAGGCGATTGTCACAAGCAGATGCACGCGGTGGCGGTGGCTTTCGGCTCGGCTTTCGCCATAATCCTTTCGTTCCACTCCAAGAAAGTCAACGCAGATGCTTGTGGTAAGTGCTGTAATGGCACTGTCGGCACTTGACAATGCTGCGGCTGCAACACCGATTGTAAAAGGAAAAACGACAAACGAACCCAACGCGCCGCTACTTACTAAATAAGGCAACACGCGGTCGCCCTCTGTGGGCAGGAGGATGCCTTCGTTGTTGGCGAAGGAGTAGAGCAATACGCCTAAGGAGAGGAACAAGAGATTGAGCGGCAAGAAAGCTGCTCCATAGAGGCACATATCTTTCTTAGCATCACGCAGACGCGGACACGTCAGATTTTTTTGCATCATATCTTGGTCAAGTCCTGTCATTACAATGGTGATAAACATACCATTGATAAACTGTCGCCCAAAAAACTGTTGGCCGTGAATGTCCCAGTCAAATACACGCCCCATAGGGCTTCTACTAATGGTGGCTACAATAGCATCGGGTGTTAAACTCATTTTTTCTGCCACCACCCCCACGAGTGCTATTGTGGCTACTATGAGGCAGAGAGTTTGCAGGGCATCGGTGCGTACGATTGTGTGGATGCCTCCGCGCCGTGTATAGAGAAAAATGGATAGAAGCACGATGCCCACTGTTGCAGGGAATGGCAGTCCGAGAGGTGCCGCCGCGAGTTCGTGGAGTACAATGCAGGCTAAGTATAGCCGTGCAGCCGCTCCGGTGAGTTTGCTAAGCAAGAAGAATGCTGCCCCCGTTCGTCGGCTCTTTGGCCCGAAGCGTAAGCCGAGGTAGGCGTAGATACTGGTAAGTCGTAGCCGATAATATAGCGGTAGTAGCACGGCAGCAATGACCAGGTATCCGGCAAAAAAGCCTGCACACATTTGCAGATAGGTCATACCAGTAGTGCGTACCCAGCCTGGTACACTGACCAGCGACACTCCGCTAACACTTGCGCCAATCATTCCGAAAGCCACGAGCCACCACGGCGAGCGGCGGCCAGCGCGAAAGAAGGCATCGTTGTTAGCCGCGGGTTTGCTGCTACGAGCGGCAAAAAAGAGCAACAGTATATATACGGCCAAGGCCGCGAGGACGAGTTGGGAGGTCATTCCTGCCTAATAAAGCGTGAACGTTTGAAAGTGGACGGTGCTTGCTGTTTTTGGCTTTTTCAAGAAGAAATCGCTGAAAAAAGCTGTTACACCAGCATCTTTTCCTGTGTTGCAATAAAGAGAAAATGCAGAAACAAGTTTTTCATTTTCTATTAGCGATTTCTTTTCAGCGTGTGCCACAGGCTGTTTGCCTACGTCTTTCAAGTTGCAAAAGTAACTTAAATTCGCTTAACCACTATTCATTGTGTCGGCAAAAAGGTTTTTAAGCCAAAGTTTTTGGACGCTACTGGGGGTGCGCACCAGTAAAAGATTGTATTTTTGCCCTTGCAATCCTTTAGGTGGGTTCTATTAATTCGCTTTGTCAGAAAGATGACAAAAGGTTAAAGCCCCATCTATGTCAAACTTAACCGTGGAAATAAATAGAACCCACCTTTAGTTAAACTTTTCTTCGTGACTTTTCGTTTGTTCCTATATCTTGTTTGGTTTAGCCTGTTGGCGACAGCCTCTTATGCTCAGCCTACGCGTTGGTGTTTTTCGGCCAGCGATGTACTCCCTACTGTGGAGCAGCCACGTCGTGAATTGCGTGGCGTTTGGCTCACCACGCTTTCTAATCTTGATTGGCCCTCGCGCCCTGCCACCACGTCGCAAGGCGAGGTGCAGCAACGTGCAGAACTTTGTAGAATTCTTGATGGACTAAAGGCTTCAGGCATTAACGTGGTGTTTTTCCAGACTCGCGTCCGTGGCACAGTGGTTTACCCCTCGTCAATAGAACCTTGGGACGCTTGTATCACTGGCACGCCTGGCCGTGCTCCTGGCTATGATCCGTTGCAATTTGTGATAGACGAATGTCATAAGCGACAGATGCAGTTGCATGCCTGGGTCGTGGCGTATCCTATTCATAAAGCCGCTACTGCCAAACGCCTCGGGTCACAAGCCCTGTCAAAATGCAAACCGTCACTTTGTCAACTTTGTGGCGATCAGTGGATGATGGATCCTGGCGTGCCAGGCACAGCAGAGCATATTGCTGCCGTATGTGCTGAGATAGTCCGGCGCTACGATGTGGACGGCATAAACCTCGACTATATCCGTTATCCAGAGAGTAGTATCCCTTTCCGTGATGATGCCACTTATCGCAAGTATGGCGCGGGACAAAGTCGCTTACAATGGCGTCGTGAGAATGTCACACGCACCGTTCGTGCTATCCACAATGCTGTGCGTGCTATCAAGCCTTGGGTGTGTCTGAGTTGTTCGCCCGTGGGCAAATATGCCGACCTTCCGCTTCATAGTGCACGCGGCTGGAACGCCCGCGATGCCGTGGCGCAAGATGCCGTGGCGTGGCTCAACGAGGGAATAATGGATTTGCTACTGCCTATGATGTATTTTACGGGTGAGCATTTCTATCCTTTTGCCGTAGATTGGAGCGAGCGTTCCCACCAGCATACGATTGCTCCTGGCCTGGGTATCTATTTCCTCTCGGCGCGTGAGAAAAACTGGCCTCTTGAAACGATAACGCGTGAGATGAACTTCTTACGCTCGCTTGGTCAGGGGCAAGCCTATTTTCGTGCAAAGTTTTTATTAGCCAATGAAAAAGGGCTTCTTCGCTATTGTACCAATCGCTTCTATAGCCGTGAGGCTTTAGTGCCACCTTTGGTGAGTACCCGCGAGCCACTTCCTGCTATGCCGCGTGCCGAAATTAGTGAGCAACGCTGGACGCTCCATCTCTCGTGGCCGCCTGTTGAAGGCGCAGAATACTACAATGTTTATCGCCTTTCCGACCAGTCGGACGATTTGGAATATGCGCAACCCTTGGCCTATTATCTTCGCGAAACACACTACGACTACACCCCCGCGCTTCCCACGGCGTTGTGGACACGTATAGCTGTTACCGCCTGCGACCGCTATGGGCGTGAGAGTGTACCGGCTATACTTGCTGCCGCACAGAGCGATACGCTCCCCACACAAGATACTCGCCTTGTCGTACCCGACACGTTAAATTGTGCCGTGCTTATTGTAGATAAAACGGGGCGCACCATTCGCCGCCTACCGCGTGGACGTCACGAATTATATATAGGCCGCCTCGAACCTGGCTTTTATCAGGTACTCACCGATGAGCGCCAGCCACAACTCCTAAAGCAATTCTGGAAGAATTAGCCATATTACCTTACCGCTCAGGATGGATGGAATAATAATTATCCTGATAGCCTTATGAAAGAAGAACGTCGCTATAATCGTTATGAAGACTATGACGATGAAGAGAATTTCTACAACCAAGAAAACGCTGATGATCGCGAGCGTCCGTAGTGCGTGTGGCTCTTTCTCGTCCCTTGGCATACAAGCCTCGTCCCGAAAAGCCTCTGTTGCGGCGCGGATTATTTTCAGATTTATTGCTCTCTTCTTTGTAACTCCGTCGAGTTCGCTTTGTCTTCAAGCACAAACCGATACACTTCGCCTCTCTGCTGCCGAAGTCAGGCACACACCTGCACACAACGGAGATATGGTGTCTGCGAACAGCCTCAGCGGTGAGCAGTTGCAGGAGTTGCGCGCCCATAGTGTAGCCGATGCGTTACGCTATTTTAGCGGGGTGCAAATAAAGGACTACGGTGGTGTGGGAGGCCTTAAAACCATCAATGTGCGTGCTATGGGTTCGCAACACGTCGGCGTAGTACTTGATGGTGTGGCACTCTCGCAGGCACAAAATGGTACGATAGACCTTGGACGTTTCTCCTTGGAGGAGCTGGAGCGGTTGACACTTTATAACGGCCACCACACTTCGCTCCTTCAGCCTGCGGCCAATTTTGCAGCGGCCTCGGCACTTTTCATAGAATCACGCCGCCCCACTTTTCCGCTTTCTGACACCCGCCGCTTCTATCATACACGTGTCGCGGTGCGTACAGGTTCTTTCGGTGCGCTGCAAACCACCCTGCGCACCGATGTGCGCCTTGCTGAAAATATCGCCGCCAGTGTGGGTGGTGGATATGTGCATAGCGATGGGAACTATGCGTTTCGCTATCGCGTGGTAGGGGCGTACGATACTACTGGTGTTCGTCGCAACAGCGATATTGACGCTTTACGTTTAGAAGCCGCCCTTTGTGGCAGTAGCCTGTGCGACGACTGGCGCGTTAAAGCATATCTCTACGCTTCCGAGCGAGGATTGCCAGGTGCCGTAGTGCGAGGCAGGACAACAAGTGGCGATCGCCAATGGGACGCCAATCTCTTTCTGCAAGCCTACTGGCGGCATCAGATCTTTGACAACTATCAAACACTCACTACTGCTAAAATGGCTTATGACCGCCTGCGTTTTACCAACGATCCTATAGCCGACCCTGCTACAATCTATGTTGATAACATCTATCGTACCGCCTCGTTCTATCTTTCCTCTGCCCACCGTCTGACCTTGCATCACTTCTCACTTGCCGTAGCAGGCGATTATCGCGCGGAGCGTATGTTAGCAAATCTATATGATTTTCCTAATCCCACGCGCCATACGGCATACCTCTCCGTTGCTGCTGAAACACGTCTTTCTGGGCTTCGCCTTCAAGGCAACCTGCTTTCCACATTGGTTTATGACCATACGAGCCAGGCCTCATCCGTCCCCCGACGCACTGAACTCTCTCCTTTTTTATCCATTTCGTATCGCTGCACCGAGCATTCTCCTCTTGTGGTTCGTGCTTTTGCTAAACGTATATTTCGTATGCCTACCCTCTGCGACCTATACTATACACTTGTTGGCAACAGTGCATTACGCCCCGAGCGAACAGCGCAGCTTGATATTGGTAGTACGTGGGAACTATTTCCTACAGGTCTCTTTCGCCGAGGTGAAATATCTGTTGATGCTTATTATAATAAGGTACACGACAAAATTGTGGCAATACCCGGTGCTTCTATGTTTCGCTGGACAATGCTTAACCTCGGAAGTGTAAGTGTTCAAGGCGTAGAAATGTGTGCACAGTCCGATTGGCAGTTCGGCAACGTGTGCCTTGCCTTGCGCGCTACATATACCTACGAGCGCGCACGTGATGTCACAGATCGTGCCGATGCTTTCTATGGTCATCAAATTCCCTATATCCCGCGCCATAGTGGTAGCTTTATAGCACACATCGACTGGAGAGATTTTTCCGTTCGCTATAGTTTTCTCTACACTGGTAAACGATATGACCAGCGAGCCAATACGCCCGAAAACTTCTGCCCCGCTTGGTACACCAGCGACATCGCTATCTCATATAACTATCGTGCCTTCCGCCTTACTGCCGAAGTCAACAATATCTTTCAACAACGCTACGAACTCGTCAAAGGCTACCCCTTACCAGGGCGAAACTTCTTCCTCTCGCTTTCGTGGGGATACTAAAGGTGGGTTCTATTAATTGACCCCATCTATGTCAAACTTAACCGTGGAAATGAATAGAACCCACCTAAAAGCAAAAGACACAAGAGGGCTACGCACGCTGCGTAGCCCTCTTGTGTCTTTTGCTATTTAGTCGGTATCGGTCTTTATACCGAAAGCGTGGGATGCTTAAAGCCCAAGTACCCAGCTGACGAAATAGAGTACCAAGGGAATGGTTACGAAAGCAATGCCGACAAAGTCTATTATCGCCCCGCTCTTTATCATCTTTGTAATGGGTATGTATCCACTGGCATAGACAATGGCATTCGGCGGTGTGCTAACAGGCATCATAAATCCGAGACTTGACGATAGTGCAATACCTACCGCTACGGGTATAGGGCTAAAGCCTGCACTCAGCGCGGCACCGACAGCCAATGGGCCAATCATACCTACCGCAGCGGTGTGAGAGGTGAGTTCAGACATCAACAACGCTGCAACGCAGAACACACCTACAAAGATGGCTTCATTCGGTTCGCCACCCATCATTGCTATTATTTGGTCGCCAATCCAAGCGGAGAGCCCTGTGCTATACATCATTCCGCCCATCGCTAAACCGCCGCCGAAGAGCAACAGCGTACCCCATTCAATACCTTTCACGGCATCTTTCCAGCGTAAAGTCATTCGTGTGAAGTGCCGATTTGTAGGCAAGAAGAACATTAAGAGACCTCCAATCATTGCAACCACGGCTTCGGGGAACACCTTGTTGTATGCTTTCAGTTCAACACTCTCATTACCGAACACCACGCTCAGCACACCAGGTGTCACCCACAACACCACAGCCACTAAGAAAGCCAAGAGCGTGTTTCTTTGCGCGGTAGTCCAACTTCCGAGTTCGCGTTTCTTGCTGCGGATAAAGTCTTGCGCACCTTTAATATGTTTTACATCGGCAGGGAACATTTTCCATAGCACAATGTATGCAATGATAAAATATATCACCATAGCCAGAAGACCCCACGTCATCCACTGAAAGAACGTGATATGATAGTCGGCACTTTTCTCGGAGAGAAACCCGAGCATCATAATGTTTGGAGGTGTACCGATAGGGGTGAGTACACCACCGATGGAACACGAATAGGCCGTCATAAGCATCAATCCCGTGGCGTATTTATAAGAATGGAGATTTATTTCGCGTCCATTGTTTGCCATCATTTCACGAATGGCTTCGAGCAATCCTAAGGCGATAGGAAACATCATAGCAGCTGTAGCAGTATTGCTAATCCATCCCGAACAAAGCATACAAGCCATTCCTATGGCAATGAAGATGCGTCGCGGGCTATCGCCCACCCACGGCATAGAAATAATGCCGTAAGCGATGCGTTTGTCAAGACCGTTGACCATCATTCCCTTGGCTATGATAAAACCGCCCATAAAGAGAAAAATCATCTGGTTGCCAAAGGCAGCAAAAGCCTCTTTCATACTTACCACACCAAATACTACGCAGAGTGTGGGGCCTATGAGTGATGTTACAGGAATGGGTACTGGCTCTGTTATCCACCAGAGTGCCACAAGCGTCATAATAGCAAGAAGCGTGTGAGCCTGGTCTGACAACCCTGGAATGTCCACGTACCATACTAATAAGGCACACAGGGGAGCACAAAAGGCACCAATGAGGCGTCGCCAGCGGTCAAACGATTTGTCACCTGTGAGTTCGTCTTCACTAACTTCGGGAGCGTGTTTAATCTCGTCCATAAGAAAAAATGAGTGTGTTTCGTTTTGCGCGGCAAAAATACGTTTTTCTCTGCGCAAAGTCGTGCAGATTGGTAAACATTATCTATATTTGCTCGCAGAATATCAAAACCATAAACAAAAAGACTATGCCAATGCCACTTATCATTACTACAACAACAATTGCCATCGTGCTTGGTATCGTTGTCTTTCTGCTTGTACTCTACTTTTTCAAGCATCGTGGTCATAGCAATCTGGCTGGCGACACAGAGCGTCTTGCTGGAGTACTCCGGGAGGTTTTTACCGAGGTGAAGAAGCCCGTCATCTCTCACAATCGGCTTATCAAAGAACTCAAGGCTCGTTTGCATGTGGGCGAGAAGATTGCCCATATTCTTGTAGGTAAGGCTAAGGCCAGCGGCCTTGTACACACGGATGGCCAAACCGTAAAGCCTGGCCCCGCGCTCGACCTATCTAAAAGCTAAAAACGTCCACTGCGGGCGATAAGACCACGAATTTTCTCGGAAAATCCTGTGT
>FLNX01003875.1_pt1 | contig 13786 bp, 10 predicted proteins | sample 1140341 | NCBI WGS metagenome assembly FLNX01 (sample SAMEA3878208, study PRJEB12797) | bioreactor metagenome | biome: Moose rumen | place: Sweden | collected 2011-10
TGCATCAGGAAGTCATAGGCCCCTGCAATGCTCCTTGCCCACTTCCTTCTGCTCATTGACAGGGCACATACACCCACTCCGAGGATGGAGCCTAGAAGGATGGACAGAAGGGTGATGATGATGGTGACAAGAAGGCCGTCGGTTATGAGTTTCCAGCGCTTGTCCACAAGGAAACTGCGGGTGAAGCTGTCTTTCATCCGGGACAGGAATGTACCCTCCTTTGTGCTGCCTGTGTCACGGACGAAGAAGCCCGGATGGCAGTAAAAGTATGGCTCGGAGAAACTAACGCGCTCTTTGCGCTCCTCTGTTATGAAGAGGTTGGCTGTCACCATGTCGGCCTGCCCCGTCTGCAGTGCGACTATGGCCGAAGCCAGGGCGATGTCCGTCACCTCCAGCGGCCTCCCGTACCATGCGGCAAACCGCCGTACGATATCCACGTCGAGCCCCGTCCACTCCCCGTTTTCGAGGTAACTGATGGGGGCGACGGTAATGCCTATCATCTGGCGGATGGGAGAGGGGTCACGGATGGGCGAGGGTTCCGGATAGGGAACCGGTTCTCCACCTTCCATCCAGTATCTGACATATGCTTCAAGTGTGCCGTCGGAGCGCATCGCAGAGAGGAACTCGTTGAATGCCGGGAGAAGTTCATCGTCCCCTTTTTGGAAAGCGATTGCGCAGGGAAAGGCCTCTGCCGAAGAAAAGGCCTTCCTCAGGCCCATGCGTTTCTGGACTTCTGCATTAACCGATACTTCGTCAGTGATTAAAACATCCGCATTCCCGCCTACCACGGCCTGGATGGCATCGGCGTCAGAGTTCACAAGAAAGGCCGTAAGATCCTCTTGCTGAGAGTACTTGCTGTCGTAATACGAGCCGGCAATTGACACGAAAGTGTGGCCGGAAAGGTCCGCTTCAGAGGTCGGATTCCAAGTATCTCCCCTGTTCTTTGAGCAAGAGGAGAGCATAAGGAGGGCCGCTGCTACGATCCAAATCTTTCTTGTTTTCATCGTTTACAGTTCTGTTTTCAATTATCGTGCGTATGCGTATCTGAGAATGCAAATATACGTATTTTCTTCGCTTTCACGGTCGCCCCAGCAAAGATAAGGCCCCTGAAAACAGCGCAAGGGGGCACACCCCGGCGGCGCAGGGTCCCAATAACTGGGACATTGGACACACAGTGAGGGGGGGAGCCTCTATTGTTTTCAGTGTTGATATTCGTAGCCTATCTTTTGGGTGGCCCACTGGATGAAGTACTTCATGTTGGGGCCATCCGTATGGCCTCCGGTGTGCTGGCGCCAGGCCAGTTCCCCGTCCAGCAGATTGGTTTCCACGGGTACCATGGGCTCGTTCCTGTAGTCGTTGGAGAGGCCCAAGTCCTTGGCTCCCACGAGCTTGAACACCTCGCCGGCGGCGACGGTGGCCTGCCAGCTGCCGTACTGGTCCAGCCACAGGGCGTCTCCCTGCTCGGGCACGCCATAGCTGATGAACACCAGGCGCGGGGCGCAGAGGGCAATGAGTTCGTGGCTGTCTACCGGAAGCTGGTCGGCAGTTCCGGGACCGAAGTCGGAATCGATTGCGTCGTACTTGATGTAATTGCCGGCCATCCAATGGTACTCACCTGAGTTGGAAAGGTTCTCCAGCCCTTCCCCGAAGATACGGCGGTGCAGCGTGGCGCCGCCCTTTCCGGAAGATCCGATGAGGCCCATCGCAAAGCGCTCCTCGAAAGCCAGCGTTACAAGGGCGGCTTTGCCATAGCGGGAAACGCCCTCGATACCAACATGCTTGGCATCCACATCCGGATCCGTCTCCAGGTAATCGAGTCCCCTGGCAGCACCCCATGCCCAGGCACGAAGGCTGCCCCAGTCGTCCGGTTTACGGGGCTGTCCATGGTTGCAAAGGCCGATGATGCCCAGGGTGAGACCGGCACCATTGTCGGCCTGGATGCTGGAAGGATCAATTTGGCAGTAGCCCCAGCCGGCGGCTATGAGCTGCTGGGTGGAAGGCGGGTCCTGGCCAGGCTGCTGGCGCTGTGCGTTCATGAAGGCGGCGAAAGGATTCGCCGGCTCAAAAGGCTGCCAGGCAGGATATTTCTTCAGGAGTTCGGCGGTTTCCGGATCGGTCTCCAGCAACCTCCGCAGCGTCTTGTTAATTACGGCCATGTCGTCCCGGTTGGGCGTAACGGGGGCGGGCAGGCTGGCTCCGCCGAACATCATGAGCACCGGCACGGGGCCTTTTGCATTGGCCGGAGTAACCAGCACCATCTTGATGTCTACGTTAATCTCCGGGCAGGAGGAATTATCCACATGCCCCACCAGCTGCTTGGCCTTCACCGGTGTAAAGCCGACGTACTCTATTTCCTCCACTTCCACCGTCCAGGTCACGTCCGGAACATGGGCCGGAACCCGGCCGTACACCTCGCGTTCAAAGTCTTCCTTGATTTCCGGACGGCGTTTTTCCCACCAGTCCTTGGCAGTTTTCACCCGCTTGCCGTTTTTGAGCGTAAGGGCATCCGGGATGACGGGATAGGGGTTGGCCTTGCTCTCGTCGTAATTGGCGGCGAAAGGGCTGGACGTATCGGAATCGAATCCGCGGCGGATGGTGCGGATGCCCAGCTGGTCCAACATGTTCTGGTGGTCCTGCTGGGCTGTGAAGGTAACGGGCTGCTGGGCCTGGAGGGCTGTGCCGACAGCCAGCATGCAAAGAAGCAGAAGGAACTTTTTCATATCTTTGAAATTGTGTTCATGTAAGGATTAATGACACCAGCCCGTTCACCGGGCCGGAATGTATTCGTCGATGTTATTCGCGATGGACAGGATGGTCTGGAAAAAGAGGATGTTGGAATCCTTGAGGGGCATCCAATGCTCGGCCGAAGCCTTTCCCCTGAGATAACCGTCTGTGTAGATGGTCCCGAAAGTGCCGATGTAGGCCTCCAGAACGCCTTTGTCATTCACGCGGAGCGCCCGGATGGGAAAGCTTTCGGAATAGCCCTTGTCCCCGTTGAAGACAAGGGCCTTCATGTCCCTTTTTTCCTTTTTGTTGTTGGAGGCGTTGATGAATCCTCCGGCCCCAAGGACTGTATCCCGGATGGCCGAAAGGATATCGTCCCCGGCCTGCCTGTAGCTGTTGGCCAGATTTAACAGTTGTTCTTGCATGATAGGAAACGTTTTCTATAAATTGACAAAACTAGAACTGCGGGGCGCCAATGATGATAATACTCTGCAAATAACGCTCCGGGACCGTCCAACGGATATCCTCCGGACGGATTTCGCGGCAGTCCGACAAGTCTTGCAGGTAGATGTCCTTGCAGCGGAGCGCCATGTCCCGGTCGTAGATATAAAGATTGCCTTCCAGATTGGTATAGAAACTCCTGTAGTCGATATTGGCCGACCCTATGCACGCGAAGCAGTCGTCCGACACGAAAGTTTTGCTATGCATGAAGGCGCCGGAACGCTCGAAAATGCGGACGCCACCCTCCAGCAGGCGCTTGTAAAAATAATGGTTTAACCAAAGCATGACAATGACATCCTGCGTCTCCGGGAACATCAGCTGCACATCCACCCCCCTCTGCGCGGCATCGATCAGTGCCTGTATAGTGGACTCCGGGGGGCAGAAATACGGATTCTGGATATAAAAATAGTCTTTCGCCCGGGACAGGGCCAGCTCCAGTCCGTCCTTGATGATGCTCTCCTGGGTAAACACGCCGCCGTCGCCCACCAGTTGCATCAGCCCGGCGCTCCCCTCCCGGACGGGACGGGCTTCCGGGCGGGAGACTTCGGGCCCGGAGAAACGGTCCCAGTTCTCCTGGAACAGCAGGGACAGCGCCTCCACGATGGGCCCGGTTACACGGGCATGCGTGTCCCGCCAGATGGTATGGTAGCGGTCCTGGACATTCATCCCGCCCAGATAAGCGGTTTTCCCGTCTATGACCACGATTTTCCTATGGTTCCGCCAAAGGAGGTTGGAGAGCGTTCCCGACCAGTCATTCCGGGGCTGCACTTCCTTCAGATAAAGCCCTTCCACCCCTTTGAAGCGATTGTAAAAAGAGGGCTTGGGAGGGTTGGTGCGGTTCTCCAGGAGAATGCGCACCACAACCCCTTCCCGTGCTTTCTGCAGAAGGAGTTCCTGGAGGTCCCGGCCAATGGTGTCCGGGGAAAAACGGTAATACTCCAAGTCTATTGAAACTTCGGCCTTGCGGATATCCTCGAAGAGGGCGTCGAACTTGGGCCGGCCATAAGTGAAAATTTCCAGGCCGTTGCCGGATACGGGCAGGGACTGCGCCCTGGAGGCGAAGAGCCTGGCCACCGGACGGAACTGGGGGGAAATGCTGTCGAAGACCGGGGCTGCCGGATCCACCGGATTTCCCGTTTGGAAACGGCTCATATGCCGGCCCGAAGAGCAGGAAAACAGGGCCAGCAGCGAGCCCAGGACAATCAGTGCTTTTCTCTTTTCCACAAAACAAAGTTACACCATTTCGGGCACACTTCAAAACCGGGAATCGGCACTTTTCCCAAATATTTTTTGCGAAATCATACTAAAAAGTGTAAATTGCGGGAAATAACGCTAAAATACAGAACCTCCGGCCGGCAGCCGGCATAAATTGCCATGGATCCAGTAAAAGTCATCGAAATCAAGAAAAGCGTCTTCGCCAGCAACGGGAAGGATGCCGACGAGCTTCGGCAAGACCTCAAGAAACGGGGCGTTTTCCTCCTCAACCTCATGTCCTCGCCGGGCAGCGGAAAAACCACCACCCTTATCCGCACCATCGGCCTGCTCAAGGACAAACTGCGCATCGCCGTGATGGAGGCCGACATAGACAGCGACGTAGACGCCGTCAAAATCAAGGAAGCCACGGGCATCCCCTCCATCCAGCTCCACACGGGCGGCATGTGCCACCTGGACGCGGAAATGACCCGCCAAGGCCTGGACAACGTAGATTTGGAGGCGCTGGACCTGGTAATCCTGGAGAATGTGGGAAACCTGGTCTGCCCGGCCGAATTTGACACAGGAGCCGTCAGGAACGCCATGATCCTCTCCGTTCCGGAGGGGCACGACAAACCGCTCAAATACCCCCTCATGTTCTCCGTCTGCAGCGTAGTGGTGGTGAACAAGACAGACGTGCTGCCGTACTTCGACTTCGACCTGGAGAAGTGCAGGGAGTACGTGCACATGCGGAACCCGGAGGCCCGGGTAATTCCCATCTGCGCCAAGACCGGCGAGGGTGTGGAAGCCTTCGCCCAGTGGCTGCTGGAAGAGGTGGAAAAATGGAAACAACAATAAAAGAACTGTATAATGCCTGAAATGTCCAAAAAATTTGTCCCAAAGCACTTTGGCGACAAGAATCCCAATCCCAAGCTTATCAAGCTGGTGAAAAAAATCACCGACCGCATCCCCGGCAAGATCAAGATGACCACCGAGGCCCCCGAATACTGGGGACTGGCCTGCATCTTCGAGGACGAAATGGATGCCGCAACCCGCGAGGCTTCGCTCGACTTTATGCTGGACCTCATCAGCCACAAGCCTCTCACCGTGCGGGAGCACCACCACTATCCCGAAATCCTGGAATGGAACCGCAAGAAGCATTACGTGCCCACCGACGAGGAGTTTGACGCCCTGCTGGACAAGCTCGCCTACTTCGGCATGATAGAGTACGGCTACGGCGACAAATACACCAAGGACGGCCCCGTCCCCGGCACCACCTACAAGAAGGAGGACCGCGAGTACTGGGTTCCCATGTTCGTGCCCGGCAGCGCCGAGTTCACCAACATGAACACCGACCTCATGGACCGCCACCCCGAGCTTTCCATGTTCTTCGAGCGCATGACCTTCCTCCCGCTGGAGAAGATCACCCCTATGATCCCTCCGGGCGGCTCCGGCGTCGGCATGCACGTGATTCCCGTGGAGAAGGCTATCTCCATGGAAAACCAGTCCATAGACATAGAACACATCTCCTACTGGCTCAAGCGCTACGAGGGGCATCTGAGCGTGGGCATCTGCTCCTGCCGCTACGGCCGCAAGCAGATGGACGAAGGCTGCGCCGACGACTACAGGGACTGGTGCATCGGCGTCGGCGACATGGCCGACTACTGCGCGGAGACCGACCGCGGCCACTATATCACCTACGACGAGGCCATGGCCATCCTCAAGAAGGCCGAAGACCACGGCTTCGTGCACCAGGTGACCAACATCGACGGCGAGAACAAGATTTTCGCCATTTGCAACTGCAACGTGAAAATCTGCAACGCCCTGCGCACCTCGCAGCTTTTCAACACGCCCAACATGAGCCGCAGCGCCTACGTGGCCGAGGTGGACCCGAAGAACTGCGTCGCCTGCGGCCGCTGCGTGGAATACTGCCCTGCCGGCGCCGTGAAGCTGGGCCAGAAGCTCTGCACCAAGGAAGGCCCGCAGACCTATCCCAAGCAGGAACTGCCGGACGCCGCCAAGTGGGGTCCGCACAAATGGAACGAGGACTACAGGGACCGCAACCGCATCAACTGCTACCCTACCGGCACCTCTCCCTGCAAGACCGCCTGCCCGGCCCACATCGCCGTCCAGGGGTACCTGAAAAAGGCCGCCGAAGGGAAATACCGCGAAGCCCTGGAGCTCATCAAACGGGAGAATCCCTTCCCCGCCGTCTGCGGCCGCATCTGCAACCGCCGCTGCGAGGATGCCTGCACCCGCGGCACCATCGACAAGCCCGTCGCCATCGACGCGGTGAAGAAGTTCATCGCCGAACAGGACCTGAATGCGGAGACCCGCTTCGTCCCGGAAGTGAACATCTGCTCCAACGTCCAGAAGCGCTGGAGCGAGAAGATTGCCATCATCGGCGGCGGCCCCGCCGGCCTCAGCTGCGCCTACTACCTGGCCACCATGGGCTACTGCCCCACCGTGTTCGAGAAGAACGAGGAGCCGGGCGGCATGCTCCGCTACGGCATTCCCTCCTATAAACTGGAGAAGGACGTGATCAAGGCCGAGATAGACATCATGAAAGAAATCGGCGTAGACATCCGCACCGGCGTGGAAGTGGGAACGGACGTCACCATCCAGCAGCTCCGGCAGGAAGGCTACAAGGGCTTCTACGTAGCCATCGGCTGCCAGGGCGGACGCCTGCCGGGCGTTCCCGGGGAAAGCCTTCCGGGCACCGTCACCGCCATCGACTTCCTGCACAAGGCCAATACCGGCAAGGAGAAAGTCTCCGGCAAGGTGGTCGTGGTGGGCGGCGGCAACGTTGCCATAGACGCGGCCCGGGTGGCCCTCCGCAGCGGCGCCTCCTCCGTGACCATGCTCTCGCTGGAAACCGAGGACATCATGCCCGCCTCGCTGGAGGAGCGCATGGAAGCCCGCGAAGACGGAGTGGTGATCAACCCCGGCTGGGGCCCAAAGGAAGTACTTGGTACAGACAAAGTTACAGGCATCGTCTTCAAGCGCTGCACCTCCGTTTTCAACGCCGAGCACAAGTTCGCCCCGGAATATGACGAGAACGAGACCATCACCCTGGAGGCCGACCAGGTCATCTTCGCCATCGGCCAGACGGTGGTGCTGAAGAACCTCCTCAAAGACACCAAGGTGGAATTCTTCCGCGGGGTGTATCCCATCGCCGACAAGCTCACCTACCAGACGGCGGAGGAAGACATCTTCGTGGGCGGCGACGTGTTCACCGGCCCCAAGTTCGCCATCGATGCCATCGCCGCCGGCAAGGAGGCCGCCGAAAGCCTGCACCGCTTCGTGCAGCACGGGCACATGACCATCGGCCGCAACCGCCGGGACTTCGTCGAGCTGGACAAGACCGACATAAAGGTGGAATCCTACGACAATTCCTCGCGCCAGGATCCGGGCGTGGCCCCGCAGAAAGACGCCTTCAGGGAATACCAGAAGACCCTCACGGAAGACCAGGTGCGCATAGAGACGGCCCGCTGCCTCTCCTGCGGCGCCTCCGTGGTAGACCAGAACCGCTGCATCGGCTGCGGCATCTGCACCACCAAGTGCGGCTTCGACGCCATCCACCTGCACCGGGAGCATCCCGATGCCTCACACATGAGAACCGCCGAGGGCAAATTCGGCGGCATCCTTCCGTATATGCTCAAACGTTCCGGTAAAATCCTGTTCAGCAAGAAGTAATGCACGAACTGGGAATAGTCTTTTACATTATCCGCGACGTGAAAGCGGCCGCAGAGGAAAACGGGGTGAACCACGTGAACGCCGTTGTAATGGACATCGGCGAAGTCTCCACCGTTGTCCCGGAATACCTCCAGGACTGCTGGTGCTGGGCGGCCGACAAGGAGGACCTCCTGAGAGGCTGCGAACTCAAGGTGAATGTGCTCCCGGCGGTTACTTACTGTGAAGACTGCAAGACGGAATACCCTACTGTACAATATGGAAAAACTTGCCCCAACTGCGGGAGTGAAAACACTTTCCTGTTAAGGGGCAACGAAGTGGAAATAAAAGAAATAGAAGTATAAATCATGAGTTGTTTCATCGCTCCTCTGGTGCAGGCCATAGCTACCAGCACCTACAGAAAACTTAACAAAAAGGCCATAGAAAACCCTTCGGCCAATCCCTTCCTGCACCAGCTTCCCACCATGGAGAAGATGCTGTGGGGCGGGTCGGTCATGCTTATCGCAGACCACGTCATCAACGGAGAACTCACCTGGCGCTTCCCCTTCTTCACCGCCCTGGACCAGGCCGGCGGAGGAGCGGTGATGCTGCACGAGATCCTTACCGTGGGCATCCCTATATCGCTGGTCCTTACCGCCGTCTGGGCCGTATATGCCTTGGCCAAGGAGCGCCGGACCAACAAAATGACTACAGTTTAATCACTTAATAACTAAAACCTTCAATTATGTTACCTTTAGCTTCTGGATTGTTCTTCCAGGTTTGGGGCTCGCACGCCCTCGCTCAATGGGGAATGATGCTTCTGGTCCTCCTGGGCCTCATCCTCTTCAATGAATTCGCACGCCGCACCAAGGCCGGCGGCATCATCACCTTCCTGGTAATCCCCCTGGCACTCACCGTCTACTTCCTAGCCATCGCTATCGGCGCCAGGACGGGCAAGGCCTGGGCGCTCGAGAACCCCACCCATGTGTACATGGCCGGCTGGTTCCACTACGCCAAGCTCTACGCCGCCACCGCCGGGTGCATCGGCTTCATGATGATCAAGTACAAATGGGGCATCGGCGCCAAGCACTGGTTCAAGCCCTTCCCGTTCATCATCGTGGCCATCAACATCCTCATCGCCGTTGTCTCGGACTTCGAGAGCGCTGTGATGGGCTGGAACAAGTGGTGGCTCACCGCCGAAGGCGTATGGCAGTACGGCGGCTGGCACAACGTATTCAACGGTGTCGCAGGTCTGCTGAACATCTTCTGTATGACGGCCTGGTGGAACGTATATCCCTCCAAGGACAAGAAGGACATGATCTGGGCCGACATGACCTGGGTTTACATCCTGGTCTATGACATCTGGAACTTCGCCTACACCTATAACTGCCTGCCTACCCACAGCTGGTACTGCGGTGTGGCCCTCCTCCTCGCCCCCACCGTGGCAGCCCTCTGCTGGAACCGTGGCGGCTGGATCCAGAACCGCGCCAACACCCTGGCCATCTGGTGCATGTTCGCCCAGGTATTCCCGCTCTTCCAGGAGACCTTCATGAACGGCAAGCAGTGGTTCTCATGGGCCACCCTCCCCGTCCTCTATCCTCAGGGAGCCGATACAATCTCCAAGCTGTATGAAGTTTCCGGCATCACCAGCACCACCGTGACTCCCGAGATAATCGGAACCACCGTGGATCCTTCGCTTGTCGCCGCCAACCCGAGCATGATGATTTTCATCAGCGCCCTTGCACTGGTCACCAACTGCGCAGCCCTCTGCTGGATCATCGCCATCTCCCGCAAGCGCCACATCAATCCTTACAAGGAAGACGTGTTCACCTTCCAGAAGTACTACAAGGATTCCATGGCCCGTGCCGACGTGAGCTAAGGTTTTCCTTCCTCTTTCAAGGGGGCCGGTCCTTCGGGGCTGCCCCCTTTTTTGTACCGCCCCGCGTTCAATTCGCGGTCAATTATTTCCATTTAAAGGTCAAACGGCGGCAAAGCGGCCAAAAGGATTTGCGTTTTTGGGGATATCGGCGTAAATTGGAATCGAATTCACAAGCGGACAACTGTAATAACCAAGTACCATATGAAAAGAATCACCGTCCTCACCACGCTGCTGCTTACCCTCTCCCTGGGGCTGCAGGCGCAGAAACCCATGAAAGCCCCCTCGGGCGGGAAAGCCATCAGCGACCATCTCATCGGCATTTTCTTCGAAGACATCAGCAGCAGCGCCGACGGCGGCCTGTATGCCGAACTTGTCCAGAACGGCTCGTTCGAATACAGCCCGGCGGAGCGGGACGGCTGGGGCCCCGGAACCGCCTGGCGCGTAGTGCGTCCCGGCCATTCACTGGGCATGCTGGAAATCTGCAAGACCGACGGAATCCACCCCGACAATCCCACCTACATGCGGCTGCACACAGAGCGCGTAAAGGAATATTACGACTACAGGGGCTGGAAAGGATTCGGCCTGCAGAATGACGGCTTCGACGGAATCAATCTGAAGGCCGGAGAGAAATACGACTTCTCCGTGTTCCTGCGCAGCAACGCCCCCAAGGAGGTCAGGATAGTGCTGGCTGAACCCATTCAGGGCCGGGCCTGGGGCCGCAACCCCAAGGTGATTGCAGAGGCCACTCTCCGGGCGGACAGCGCCGGATGGACCAAGTACGAGGCCGTTCTCACCGCCGCCGAAGACTGTCCCAACGCCTTCCTCCAGATTCTCGCGCTCACGGAAGGGGATCTGGATGTGGACATGGTGTCGCTGATGCCGGAAGACACCTTCAAGGGGCATGGGCTCCGGAAAGACCTGGCCCAGGCCCTGGCCGACCTCCACCCGGCCTTCATGCGCTTCCCGGGCGGCTGTGTGGTGCACGGCGGCGGGGACGGCTTCTGGGACACCTACCGCTGGAAGACCACCATCGGCCCCAAGGACCAGCGCCGCGGCATCAAGAACACCTGGGGCTACCACCAGTCCATGGGCCTGGGATACTATGAATACTTCCAGTTCTGCGAAGACGTGGGTATGGAACCGCTGCCCATCCTCCCCTGCGGCGTAAGCTGCCAGGGCACCAACGGCGGCTGGGGCATGAAGGACCAGGCGCAGGACGTAGTTCCCATGGAAGACATGGACGAGTGGGTGGCCGAAGCCATCGACCTCATAGAATGGGCCAACGGAGACCCTGCCACGAACAAGTGGGCCAAAATGCGGGCCGATGCAGGCCATCCGGAGCCCTTCAAGCTCAAATATCTGGGTCTGGGCAACGAGGAAAAGATTACTCCGGAATTCATCGAGCGCTTCAAGTACATCTATGAGCGGGTGACCAAGGCCCATCCGGAAATCATCATCGTGGGCACCGCAGGCCCCGGTTCGCATTCGGACAACCCGGATTACCAGGCCGGCTGGAAACTGGCCGAAGAAATTGGCCTTCCCATCCTGGACGAGCACTATTACGAGCCCCGCAGCTACTTCCTCTCCAACCGCCAATACGACAACTACCCGCGGAACCGCAAGACCAAAGTGTACCTGGGTGAATACGCCGCCAAGGACAAAAAACTCATCGACGCCCTGGCCGAAGGCCTGTACCTGCTGCACGTAGAGCGGAATGCCGACGTAGTGGAAATGACCTCCTACGCTCCCCTCTTCGCCCGCAAGAACGCCACCAACTGGAATCCGGACCTCATCTACTTCGACAACGAGCGCCCGTTCCTCACCTGCAGCTATTACATCCAGCAGATTTTCGGCCAAAGCCCGGGCCAGTACTACTACGGGAACTGCGTCAACATTGCTGGCGCCACCGAGCTGCAGGGCCAGTCCGTAATCCTGAACACCAAGGACCGCAAACTGTTCGTGAAGCTGTGCAATGCCAGCGAAGAAGCCAAGACGGCCAGCTTGAACCTGGGGCGTTTCGGCAAAATCCCCGGCACCGCCGCCAAAACCACCCTCAGTGGCAGTCCGGAGGACGAAAACAACTATGAGAGCCAACCCATCGTCCCGGTGAAAGAGACGGTTTCAGCCTCCAGGAAGATGACCGTGGAAATGGCCCCCTACAGCTTTATAATGCTGGAATTCCAGCTCTAAAACTACAGCAAATCCTCGATGGCGTCTTCCAGCTCTTCCGGCGACACGGTGGGCTCGGAAGAGCAGGCGGAAATTACAATGGCGGCGCAAAGGGCCATCAGGGAAGATACTTTCTTGAGCATAGAGGCAAGTTCTGTTATGTTTGATACGAAGGTAAATATTCCTGCCAAATAAACAAAACGCTACGAATCCTGAGGCGAATTGAAATTCAGGTAGTTGTCGAATTCCGTACTGCGGACGAAAACGGGTATGGAATGAAGGTCCACCGGAACCTCCACATACTGTCCGCCGCGGTACCACTGCCCGGTACGGAAGTCCTTCCAGCCGTCTTCGTTGTCGGGAAGATAGGTTCTCCAGCTGCTCACACCGGCTTCCAGGACGGGGTTTACCAGCAGAGCCGGGCCGAACATGTATTCGCAGTCCTGCTTTAGGGCCTCGGTATCCTCAGGAAAATCGAAAATCAGCGGCCGCATGAGGGTATAGCCTTCTTCCGACACCTTCCCGGCGCAGGCCACGATATAGGGTTGGAGTTTCTTCCTCAGGTTCATGGCCTCCGTGAGCAGGGAAAGCGTCTCCGCACTGTAGTGCCAGGGCTCCGTCTCGCTCATGTAGCCGTGCACCCGCATGAAGGGGGCGAACACGGCCGCCTGCACCCAGCGGACCATGCGCTCCTGGTATTCGGCCGAGATGTACTGGTCTCCGGGGCGGAAGAAGCCGCCAGCGTCGAAGGTCCACCAGGGAAGGCCGGTGGACATCTGGCCCAGGCCGCCCACCAACTGGCGGCGAAGGGTTTCAAAGTCGTTCCCTACGTCGCCGGACCAGGTTACCACGCCGTAGCGCTGGATGCCGGAAAAAGCGCTCCGGGTAAGGATCACCGGCTCATGGTCGGTTACATCCTTGAGCCCCTCGTACATGGTCCGGTTCACCATGAGAGGATAGACGTTACGGTAGAGTTCCCCGGGAAGGCTGTTTCCGGCAATCTTCCTGCCGGCCAAGTCGTCGTTCTCGGGCTCGGTGGCGTCGAACCACCAGGCATCAATCCCGTATGGGATGGCCAGGCTGTCGCGGAAACTCTGTACGTAATAGGCGGCGGCCTCCGGATTGAAGAAGTCAATCCAGTCGGTCCCGTCTATGTAATAGCCCAGCTCCTGCAGCCGCTGCCCCAGCCTGCTGGGTTTGTCCACCTTGGACCACACCGAAATCATGAAACGGGTATCCTGTTCATGCAAGGCCGCGGTAAGGGCGGAAGGGTCCGGATAGAAGTCCCGGTCGAACTCCATGGAGTTCCAGCCGGTCTTTCCCCACCACTGCCAGTCCTGCACAATCACATCCAGCGGGAGGTTTCGGGCACGGAACTCGCGGGCGTTCTCCAGAATCTCCTCCTGGGAGTGGTAACGCTCCCGGCAGTGGATGTAGCCGAACATCCAGTCCGGCATCTTCGGCACCGGCCCCGTGAGGGTTCTGTAGGCCGATATCACTTCGTCGGCCCCGCCGGAAAAAACCGTATAATCCAGCCCCTGGGCGACGGGCGAACTGAAGACCGTTTCGTCGGTGACTTTGCGCCAGGAAAGGACCGGCTTGTCTCCCCTGACGCCCTCCACCTTCACGGCATGCGTTCCGGCTTCCAAC
>FLNX01001201.1_pt1 | contig 13670 bp, 7 predicted proteins | sample 1140341 | NCBI WGS metagenome assembly FLNX01 (sample SAMEA3878208, study PRJEB12797) | bioreactor metagenome | biome: Moose rumen | place: Sweden | collected 2011-10
CCTGCTCCTTCAACCAGGACATCAGTGCCTGGGACACCTCCAGCGTCACCGACATGAGCGGCATGTTCCATAACGCCTGCTCCTTCAACCAGGACATCAGTGCCTGGGACACCTCCAGCGTCACCGACATGAGCGGCATGTTCCATAACGCCTGCTCCTTCAACCAGGACATCAGTGCCTGGGACACCTCCAGCGTCACCGACATGAGCGGCATGTTCCATAACGCCTGCTCCTTTAACCAGGACATCAGCGGATGGAACACCGGCGGGGTGACCGACATGAGCGCCATGTTTAAAGACGCCCTGGCCTTCAACCATGACATCAGCTCCTGGGACACTCACAGGGTGACCAGCATGAAGCAGATGTTTTTGGGAGCCGTGTCCTTCAGCCACGGGGAAAAAATGAAGCGTCCCCGCCGGCGCAAAGGCCGGAGAAGGAATGTGAACTACCGGGATCTCCTCACCGGGGCCAATCTGATCCCATGACAGGGAACAACGGCACGGGATCAATCGGTAAGGAGAACAAATATCCGGCGGCCGGCGCCGGCAGGAAGAGCTTAGAACGGAAAAAAAGAAAGTTCCGGCACGGTGCCATGACAGACGGCTGAAATCCTCAGAATTCCTCGCAACCAACCACGGGAAAACCAGACACCCGCAGGTCCAGGCACAGCGCCCTGCTCGGATGCTGGACGATCCTCAGCAGGCGGATCAGCCAAGGATAACCTCTGGATCACACCAGAGAGGAGTTGTTCCGTGACGGCGTTTCCATCCGGACAGTGCCCTGCCCTGGAACTTCAGATGAGATCCCATCCCCGGGCATCAGATGAGCCCCTGCCATGCCGGCGGTTCATAAGTGCGGCTGTACTTCCCTTTGTCCGGAAAGTCCGGCCCGGGTTTGCCGGACAGAGGCGGGAGATCAGATCCCTGCGATCCCCACCAGAACCGGAGCCGTTCTGGACGATGCGGCGACAGGGAGGAGATCATGCCAGAACAGGGATGACGGGCGCAGGAGGCTCAGCACAGGCAGACAGGGAATTCCGGCGGAAGGCAAGGTCAAAGTTTGAGCATGAAAATGAAAATGAGCATGAACATGAAAATAAGAATGAGCATGAAAATGGCCAGGATCAGGATCCGGCTCCCGCTCAGACCGCAGGAGAAATGAATTCCGGCAGGATCAGGAGAAAACGCCGGCAGAAGCCTGGATCAGCGCCGGATCTGGACCAGAACAGGATATTTCAGGAGCACTGCCGGATCCGGCAGGTTCCGGAGAAAGAGAGGGGATCTGATGCGTAATGACACAGAGCCCCGCACACCAAGACAACACCGCCTCAGAGTCAAGGGAGAAAAAGCCATGGAAGCCACCGGGAAGCACACACCCAGAGACAAGTCAGAACTCATGGAACTTCTGGCCGTTCCCCAGATCTGCCTGGGAGACATCGACACCAGTCTCATCACCGACATGAGCGGTCTCTTCCGGCACTCAGCCCGGGAGGACTTCAGCGGCATTGAGACCTGGGACACCTCCCGGGTCACCAGCATGCGGGAAATGTTCCGTGAAGCCAGGCACTTCAACCAGGACATCAGCCGCTGGAACACATCCCGGGTCACCGACATGGGCGGTATGTTCAATGAGGCATATTGCTTCAACCAGGACATCAGCGGATGGGACACCTCCCGGGTCACCAACATGCGGGAAATGTTCCATGGCGCCTCAGCCTTCAACCAGGATATCGGCAGATGGAACACATCCCGGGTCGTCTCCATGCGGGAAATGTTCCATGACGCCTCAGCCTTCAACCAGGACATCAGTGCCTGGGACACCTCCAGGGTCACCAGCATGAGTGAAATGTTCCATGGCGCCAGACACTTCAACCAGGACATCGGCTCCTGGGACACCACCCGGGTCGTCTCCATGCGGCAAATGTTCTGCCTTGCAATGGACTTCAACCAGGACATCGGCTCCTGGGACACCTCAAAGGTCACCAACATGAGCGGCATGTTCTACGGCGCCACTGCCTTCAACCAGGACATCGGCGGGTGGGACACATCCTCCGTCACCAACCTGATCGGCATGTTCAGCAGTGCAGAAGCATTCAACCAGGACATCAGCTCCTGGGACACATCCAGCGTCACCAGCATGAAAAACATGTTCAGCGAAGCCGCATCTTTCAACCAGGATATCAGCAAATGGGACACCCAAAAGGTGACCTCCATGAGGAGCATGTTCTGGTGTGCCTGGAAATTCAACCAGAACATCAGCGCCTGGGACACTTCCAGTGTGATCAGCATGTGGGGCATGTTCTATAACGCCGTGTCATTCAACCAGGACATCGGCGGATGGGATACCTCCAGAGTCACCAACATGGGCCGCATGTTCGAAGAGGCATTATCCTTCAACCAGGACATCGGCTCCTGGGACACATCCTCCGTCACCAATATGGGGTGCATGTTCCTGAAAGCAGCATCCTTCAACCAGGACATCGGCTCCTGGAACACATCCTCCGTCACCCGGATGGATCAGATGTTCCAGAAAGCCAGCTCTTTCAGCCAGGACATCGGCAGATGGGACACTTCCAAGGTAACCCTAATGCGGGAAATGTTCCAGGGAGCCAGTTCCTTCAACCAGAATATCGGCGGCTGGAACACTTCAAGGGTCACTGACATGAGCGGCATGTTCTGCGGCGCCACTGCCTTCAACCAGGACATCAGCCGGTGGGACACCAGCAGTGTGAAGGACATGAGCCTCATGTTCCATGGCGCTTCATCCTTCAACCAGGATAACGGCAGGTGGGAAACATCCAGGGTCACCAGCATGAAAGGCATGTTCGATGGCGCTGTATCATTCAACCAGGACATTGGCTCCTGGAACACTTCCAGCGTCACCGATATGACAAGAATGTTCAACGGGGCCATCGTTTTCAACCAGGACATCGGCAGGTGGGACACCGCCAAAGTCTCGTGCATGGTCCAGATGTTCCAGAACGCCCTGTCTTTCAACCAGGACATCAGCTGGTGGGACACATCCGGCGCCACCAACATGAGAAGCATGTTCCATAACGCCTGTTCCTTCAACCAGGACATCAGTTTCTGGGACACATCCAAGGTCACTGATATGAGCATCATGTTCAAAGACGCCCTGGCCTTCAACCATGACATCAGCTCCTGGGACACCAGCAGGGTGACCAACATGATGCAGATGTTTCTGGGAGCAGTGTCCTTCAGCCACGGCCGGCAGCTGCAGCGTCCCCGCCATTGCAAAGGCCGGAGAAGGAATGTGAACTACCTGAACTTCCTTACCGGTACCAATCTGATCCACTGACATCAGAATGGCGGTCAGGATCCCGGGAGACCGGCCGGGGCACCAACAGAACGTCAGTGGGTTATACCCCGGGAAAGGCCAATCTGACCTGATCGTCAGCGGGACTCCCGCATCCCGGCAGATGGCACACAAAGAAAAGATCGGTCTGGTCTGGTCGGCAGATCAGTCTCCTGACCGGCACCGGCTTTTCAGCAGAAAGCGGCCGACAGAAGATGATCAACCGAAGCCAGCGGAGAGACAGCCAGACAGCCGCTATGGAGAAGGAAAAGTTATGTGCACAGGCAGAAGACACAAGCCCCAGAACCGGGATGAACTCCTGAAACTGGTCAATGACCCCTCAGTATGCCTGGGGGATATAGACACCCGTCTCATCACCGACATGAGCGAACTCTTTTTTCGGTCTGCCAGGGAGGACTTCAGTGGCATTGAGACCTGGGACACCTCCCATGTCACCTGCATGCGGGAAATGTTCCGGGAAGCCAGACACTTCAACCAGGACATCGGTCGCTGGGACACATCCAATGTCACTGACATGAAAGGCATGTTCGCCGCTGCTGACGCCTTCAACCATGACATCTGCCACTGGGACACATCCAAAGTCACTGACATGAATCATATGTTCTATGGAGCAGAATCTTTCAGCCAGGACATCAGCCGCTGGGACACTTCCAGAGTCACTGACATGAGATGCTTGTTCCATTACGCCAGTTCCTTCAACCAGGACATCGGCTCCTGGGATACTTCCAGTGCCACCGACATGAGTTGCATGTTTAGTGGCGCCTCAGCCTTCAACCAGGACATTGGCTCCTGGGACACTTCCAGGGTCACCAACATGAGTGGCATGTTCCATGACGCCAGTTCCTTCAATCAGGACATCGGCTCCTGGGACACTTCCAGGGTCACCAACATGAGTGATATGTTCCAGGAGGCCAGTAACTTCAACCAGGACATCAGCCGCTGGGACACTTCCAGAGTCACTGACATGAGATGCATGTTCTGCTTCGCAGCATCCTTCAACCAAGACATCGGCTCCTGGGATACTTCCAGGGTCACCAACATGAGTGGCATGTTCCATTACGCCACGTCCTTCAATCAGGACATCGGCTCCTGGGACACTTCCAGGGTCACCAACATGAGCTGCATGTTCCAATACGCCAGTTCCTTCAACCAGGACATCGGCTCCTGGGACACTTCCAGGGTCACCTGTATGTACGGTATGTTCCAGGACGCCAGTTCATTCAACCAGAACATCGGCCGGTGGAACACATCAAAGGTCACCAGCATGACCAAAATGTTCCGGAATGCGGTTTCTTTCAATCAGGACATCGGCAGATGGAACACATCCAATGTCACCGACATGATCGGCACTTTCAGTGAAACCGCCGTCTTCAATCAGGACATCGGCCGCTGGGACACATCCAGGGTCACCAACATGAAGCATATGTTTCATGACGCAAAATCCTTCAACCAGGATATAGGATCCTGGAACACATCCAATGTCACCAACATGAGTTGCATGTTCCAGGATGCCATTTCATTCAACCAGGACATCGGATCCTGGGACACATCCAGAGTCACCAACATGAACTGCATGTTCGACGGCGCCGGGTCATTCAACCAGGATATTGGCTCCTGGGACACTTCCAGGATCAGCGGCATGATCAGGATGTTCTGCGACGCATCAAAATTCAACCAGGACATCGGCCGGTGGAACACCTCCTCGGTCACCTGTATGACCAAAATGTTCCAGAATGCGGTATCTTTCAATCAGGACATCGGAAAATGGAACACCTCCTCAGTCACCTGCATGACCAAAATGTTCCAGAATGCCCTGATCTTCAACCAGGACATCAGCGGGTGGGACACCAGCAGGGTGAAGGACATGAGCGGCATGTTTAACAATGCCATTTCCTTCAACCAGGACATCAGTTCCTGGAACACCGGCAGGGTGAACAACATGAGCGGTATGTTTAACAACGCCCTTTCCTTCAACCAGGACATCAGTTCCTGGGACACTGGCAGGGTGATCAGCAAGAAGCGAATGTTTCTGGGTGCGGTGTCCTTCAGTTACGGAGAAAAGATCCAGCGGCCACGCCGGTGCAAAGGCCTGGGGTGGTGTGTGAAATACCGGCATTTCCTCACCGGATCCAATCTGATCTCCTGACGGCCGAAGCAAGGGATCAGATGGTGAAGAGGTCAGAGGCTCTGTGCCCAGTCAGGCAATGAGAACAGCATGGAGACCGGGAAAGTTCCGGATCCGGAGCCCTGCCCCACAGAGCCATAACGGACGGCAGAAATCCAGAGCAGTTCCCTCAGTCAGCCCCGAAAACCGTGCCACCCGCTGGTCCCAGGCACAGCGGTATGCACGGAGACATGAAGCCTTCAGCAGCGGATCTGCCGGAGGAACACATCCGGCTCATGCCATGGACGTGAAGTTCCATGCTCCGTCGCTCAGATGTGTCCCTGCCCCGCCGGATGCTCACAGGTGCGATTTTCACCGCCCATGTCCTGGAAAGGCGGTTATGGAAGCCGAACACATGCGGAAGTACAGATCCCGGAATTCTAACGCCGGAACAGGTACTGTACCGAGCACCGCCTATCATCCGGTGGGCGGTAAGCCAGATCAGAGATGTCAGAGATGACGGACACACAATGATCCCCAAAGGAAAACGGGGAATTCAGGCAGAAAACTGGAACAGCAATGAGCAAAGCAAAGCCAAGACCATGACCATGACCAAGATCATGACCAAGATCATGACCAAGATCATGAACAGATTTAGGCTCCGGGAAAAGGAGACCCAGCAGTCAAGAAAACGCTGCAGACCAGCCCAGGATCCCTGCCGGCGCAGCGCCAGATCCCCCGGCCGGACACGGGAAAAAAATCAGGGATCTGACGCAGTCCGCCTGTGAACTGGCAGTTGCACCGGAACACAGCAGCAGATCATACAGGAGCAGCAGCCATGGGAAACTCCAGAAAGCACACCCCCAAAGACACATTAGAACTCAGTGAACTTGTGACCAACCCCCAAATATGCCTGGGAGACATTGACACCAGTCTCATCACCAACATGAGAGAACTCTTTCTTCGCTCCCCCCGGAAGGACTTCAGCGGCATTGAGACCTGGGACACGTCCAGGGTCACAGACATGAATGGCATGTTCTGTGATGCCCGTTTCTTCAACCAGGATATCGGCAGTTGGGACACATCCTCCGTCACCGACATGAGCGGCATGTTCTGCGGGGCTGTATCTTTCGACCAGGACATAGGTCGCTGGAACACCTCCAGAGTCGTCTTCATGCAGGAAATGTTCCTCGCAGCTAAGGCCTTCGACCAGAATATCGGCTGTTGGAACACGTCCAGTGCCACAGATATGAGCCGTATGTTCCAACAGGCCAGAAATTTCAATCAGGACATCAGCCGCTGGGACACGTCCAAAGTCACTGACATGAGCATCATGTTTTATCACGCCAGATCCTTCAACCAGAACATCGGCTCCTGGAACACTTCAAGTGTCCTCAACATGAGGGGTATGTTCTGCGGTGCCGCCTCCTTCAATCAGGACATCAGCGGATGGGACACATCCGCCGTCACCGACATGAGCGGCATGTTCTACGGCGCCACTGCCTTCAACCAGGACATCGGCGGGTGGGACACCTCCAGTGTCACCAGCATGCGGGAGATGTTCCGGGAAGCCGAAAGATTCAACCAGTACATCGGCCACTGGGACACTTCCAGAGTCACTGACATGAGCCGCATGTTCCAATGCGAAACTTTCTTGAAATATACATTTTTCAACCAGGACATCAGCGGATGGGACACGTCCAAAGTCAAAGACATGAGTCACATGTTCTCTAGCGCCAGATCCTTCAACCAGGACATCGGCTCCTGGAACACTTCAAGTGTCCTCAACATGAGGGGTATGTTCTGCGGTGCCGCCTCCTTCAATCAGGACATCAGCGGATGGGACACATCCAAAGTCACCGACATGAGCCGCATGTTCCAGAATACCGATTCCTTCAACCAGGACATCAATCCCTGGGACACGTCAGGCGTGGACAACATGAGCTGTATGTTCAAGGGCGCAGAAGCCTTCAACCAGGACATCGGATCCTGGGACACCTCCAGAGTCACCAACATGAGCGGCATGTTCCAGGAGGCCGTTTCCTTCAACCAGGACATCGGCCAGTGGGACACATCAAATGTCACTGACATGAGCCGCATGTTCCAGGATACCGAATCCTTTAATCAGGACATCGGATCCTGGGACACATCCAGCGTGAGCAAAATGAGTCACATGTTTGACCATGCCGAAGCCTTCAACCAGGACATCAGCAGATGGGACACCTCCTCAGTCAGGATCATGGAAAGCATGTTCAAATATGCCAAAAGCTTTAACCGCCAGATCAGCACCTGGAACACCTCCAGAGTCACCGACATGAGCCATATGTTTGAAGGCGCCGCCGCTTTCAGCCAGGATATCGGATCCTGGGACACCTCCCGGGTGACCCATATGGAGTGGCTTTTCACCTGTGCCCGGGTTTTCAACCGGGATATCAGCAAGTGGGACACCTCCCGGGTCATCAGCATGAGCCGCATGTTCGAAGGAGCCACATCCTTCAACCAGGACATCGGCTCCTGGGACACCTCCCGGGTTGTATCCATGCGGGAAATGTTCCAGGGTGCCACGTCCTTCAACCAGGACATCGGCTCCTGGGACACCTCCAGCGTCAACTGCATGGAAGGTATGTTCTGCGATGCCACGTCCTTCAACCAGGATATCAGTAGGTGGAACACGGCAAAGGTGGGCAACATGAGAGAGATGTTCTACGGCGCCCTGTCCTTCTGCCAGGATCTTAATTGGTGGGACACCTCAGGGGTCACCGACATGGGTGGCATGTTCCGGGAGGCGGCATCCTTCACCGGCGGGATCAGCAGATGGAACACCTCCGCAGTCACCACCATGGAGGAGATGTTCCGAGACGCTGTCTCCTTCAAAGACAGCACCCTATCCTGGAATATGGAGCACTGCGGCAACGTCTGCAGAATGTTTATGGGAGCGGTGTCATTCCCCTATGTCAAAGAGGCACAGTCGTGGGCCGGGCACATACTGCGGCGGCCGTCCCGATCCCAGGAATTTCTTACCGGGGCCGGCACAGTCTATGAGGAAGATCTTCCGGGTGATGACGGGAAAGCAAATCCAGAGGATCGGTGAAAGTTCAGGCCACTGTTCCAGACAGGTGAGGATCCGGCAGGATAGCGGAGGATCCGGTTCGGTGAGTAGAGACTCAATTGCAGACAGTCAAGGATCCATGGGACAGCCGTGGATCCTGCGGTACGGGAAGCCCGGATCCGGTGCAGACACCGGGATCAACCGAAGACAGAGCCCAAGATCCCAAAAGCACTACACATACTCGATGGGCAAGGCCACCAGATTGTCGCTGAGAAAGGTTTTCCTGGGTGTCAGGCAGAGGATCACCCCCAGCCCCCGCTTTTTGTCCGGGATCCGATCCAGGATCGGATTGGCGCAGGCCATACTTGCTTTGGGATCTCCGGTCATTTTGATCGCAACCGGATATAACAGGCCGTTTTCCTGAATTATCAGATCAATTTCATTTTCACCGGAGATATGGCGATCCTTGCCCCGGTAATAGAAAATGCTGAACCGGTGATCCATGCCCTCATTGCTGTAGGATTTCAGAATTTCCGCAACCACAAAAGTCTCAAACATGTTTCCAGCCACGGCCGAGTTTTTCAAGGCATCCGCAGTCAGCCACCTTGTCAGATAACAGGCCAGGCCAGTGTCGCGGAAATAAATCTTGGGAGTCTTAATTGCCCTGTTGAGAACACTGGCACTATAAGGCTGAAGGATATACACAATCCCAGTGCGTTCCAGAACTGCAATCCATTTTTTGACCGTGGGCTCGCTTACCCCGACCTCAGTTGCAATATTGGCATAATTAAGCATGGCACCTGTTCTGGCCGCCACAGAAGTCATGAACTTCGTAAAGGTGAGACTGTCTGCAGCAATAAGTTCATTAATGTCCCTTTCAAGATAGGTGGCAACATATGAGGAATAAAAATCCTGCCAGTCCCGGTCAATATCATAGAGTTCCGGATAACTTCCCTTATGAATAACCTCCCAGATATCAGAATACGGGGCAAAATTCTGCTCTCTTTCCCAGAGATATTCATCCGTGGGCACAAAATGCCGGTTAAAGGACACGCCATTAATTTCCCGGAGAGACAATCCGGCAATTTCAGTTATAGAAACCCACCCCGCCAGAGAATTGCTCATCCCTTTCATCAGTTCCAGTTTCTGGGATCCTGACAAAATAAAAGCGCCCCTGACATCTGAATCATCCACAATCTGCTTGATCTCTTCGAGGATGCCGCACTCTTTCTGGACCTCATCAATAAAGAGGGGCCTGGGGTTGTTCAGGAAGAAAAGCTTAGGCTCTTCCCTGGCCTGAAGCCGGGTCAGACGATCGTCAAAATTGACCCGGTTGAATTGAGGGAAAACATGCCTGATGAGGGTGGACTTGCCCACCTGCCGCGCTCCTGTCAGCAACAGACATTTACTTGCAGACACCCTCTGCCTGATGATCCCGGTAATTGCACGCTCAATGTACGCCATAGCAGCCTTCATCCCGACTAATCTAAAGTGCGAATTTATAATAGTCACGGATAGATAACATGGCAACATGAAAACGGCTGATCTGAATTCACACTTTGCTTTAGTCAGATGGCTTATGCCTTCAGTGTCTGAACAGACCAGCCCCAAGATCGGGATGAAAAGAGATGAGATGTGAGGTGAGGTAAGGTAAGGTGAAGCGAGGTGAGGTGAGGTGATTTGATCCGATGTAATCCGATGCGATGAGACGTGATGGGATGTTGAAGAGATGAGTTGAAATGTGCAGACACCTGGCCAGCATGGGAGAACTCGCTGCTGCCAACCTGGCCCACGGGCTGACACATTAAGCAACTCTGCTTCAGACAGTGGCAATAAAAGAGAGCATCAGGATCTCCACCACTTATAGGTGTCTGACACCAATAATGAAAATTGGGATCACAAGTTTAATGAACCGCCTTTGAGGACAGAAATATCCCCAGATCCGAAAACAATTATTTTCATAAACATTCCAGCCATATCATCAGAAACAATGACCGCCTCAGCAACTGAACGCAATTTTTTGAAAAAGCAAAGGAAAATATTTAATTATTTCACATCTGATCCAAAGAACAACATGCCGCAATATTATTCACCTGTCTGCTCCCAATAATAATACAGATCGTAGTGAAACATAGCCGGCAAAATCGTTTTGATCAGATATTCCTGCAAGATGCGCAGCAACCCTGGCAGAACTTCTGGATTAAATTCAGATCCTTCATCACCGGAACATCACAAAAGTGTTGCAAATTTGCGCAAAACTCCATAACATCACTAAAAGATATTTAGAACACATATATACGACACCTGGGAACATAAATTTAACACCGTGGCTGTACATCCCAAAAGACTGACTATTTTGACAGGAAGCTGTTATGTCAGAAAAGCAAATTAAACTGATGAACTCCCCCTACGGCGTGGTTTCATATGCAAGTTTCAAACGGCAAAACCGCGCCTGGGCTGACAAAAGCGGAATGATCAGCCTTCTTGATGACAACACCATGACACCTTATCCCGTTCTTTTACGTCCCAGAAGATTCGGGAAAAGCACCTTTGTCCAGATGCTCAAGTGCTTTTATGACCTTTCCAACAAAGCCAGATATGAGGAGCTGTTTTCCGGAACGGCCATATACGAACAGCATCTGGAAAGCCACAATACCTATCATGTGCTGGATTTTGACTTTTCGGGAGTGTCCGGAACAGATATGGAGACCCTGGTGGAAGGCTTTACTGTTGCCATCAGGACTGGCATTGCTGATTTTAAGGAGCGGTACGCTGATTTTGCTTTTGTCCCCCGGAATGATGAGGAGAAAACACCCTCAAGCCTGATCAAATCATTTTTCAATGCTTACCGGGGATATCCCGCAAGAAAGTCACTCTATGTGATGATTGACGAATATGACAATTTCGCCAACAGCGTGCTCTCACAGGATCAGGAACTGTTCAAAGCCATCACAGGCACAGGTGGTTTCGTCAAGGACTTTTATGCCGCCCTGAAGGAAGGGACCAAGAACTGCGTTACTAAAACCTTCATCACCGGGGTGTCATCAGTTTCCCTGGATTCTCTGACCTCGGGCTTTAACATTGCCCTTAATGTGACTGCCCGAAAATGCTTTAACGAATATGCGGGCTTCACTGAAGGCGACCTTAAACTGCTTATTCCGGAACTGGTTGATCTGCGCCCCATTGGCGTAACCGCGGGTGAGGTGATAAGCCGGATGCGGCCGGTGTACGACGGCTACTGCTTCAGCAGACTCGCCGAACACACCGTGTTCAATTCATCCATGTGTCTGTACTATCTGGATGAAATGCAGCAGGCAGGAGAGTTTCTCGCCCCGGAAGACTATATGGATCCCGCATCAGATCATGACGGCTCCAAGCTGCAGCAGCTTTTCAGCCTTGCCGAAAAAGATCTGGCGGACAGGATCATCAGTTCTTATCTCACCGGCAGTGCCTTCAGCATAAAAACCCTTGCCCAGAACATCAATTTAAACAAGTCAGACCAGTACAGTGAAACGCAGCTGCTCTCCATGCTGTATTACCTGGGCTATCTCACCATCGATCCAAAGCTGTCAGGCAGCAGCAGGTTATATCTGAAAATTCCCAACCTTTTCATGTCCAAACTCTTTGCCCAGTGCACCGTTGACCTGAAGCTGAAGCCCAGCCCGGTGTTCACCGATCAGGTGCTGGACATATCCTCCCTGCTGGAAGTCCGGGATGACATCTCCTCCTTTGCCCGATCCTGCACTGAATTTCTGAGCACCATCTTCACCAACCAGGTTCTTGCACACATGAGTGAAATGGCGCTGAATCTCGTGCTGCACGCCAAACTTGACTCCCTTTCCGGCGTTTTTGCGGAAATGCAGAAATCCCTCCGGGTTGTGGGCAAGGAGGAAAAATATGCGGATCTGGTGATAACGGTCAATGACGGAACCGCCAACGAATGCATCTACCTGATCGAACTGAAATATACAGCCAAGCATGATGCCACTGAAGCCAAAATTGCAAGTCTGAAAGAGGAAGCTGCCGATCAGGTGGCAGCTTACAAGACTGCCCTGGAATTCAGGAACCAAAGAGTCAAAGCCTATGCCATGATCTTTGCCGGTTCGGAATGCGTATATTGCGGATAGGAGATTTGATTCCCCGCATAACCTTATCTGCACTGCCCTGACGCCAAATCAGTCTGAATATCGATTTCCCCAGTCCCAATTCAGAGAAGCCAAATGAAAAGAATAGGGAAGAACCAAAAAGGACAATTCACTCCCCGGACCAATAGTCAGTTGAAAATACTGGCTAATAAACCATCAGTATATCTCGGAGACATAGACACCAGTCTGATCACCGACATGAGTTATGTTTTCTGTGGAAGCAAAAGAAAAGACTTCAGGGGAATAGAAAACTGGGACACTTCAAATGTCACCGACATGAGTCTCATGTTCAGTGGCGCAGCAGCATTTAACCAGAACATAGGTGGATGGGACACTTCAAATGTCACCGACATGAGTCTCATGTTCTGTGGCGCAGCAGCATTCAACCAAAACATAGGTAGATGGGACACTTCAAATGTCACCGACATGAGTGGCATGTTTAGTTGCGCCTCAGCCTTCAACCAGGACATAGGTGGATGGGACACTTCAAATGTCACCGACATGAGTCTCATGTTCTATGGCGCAGCAGCATTCAACCAGGACATAAGCAGATGGAACACTTCAAATGTCACCGACATGAGTCTCATGTTCCGGGACGCAACAGCATTCAATCAGAACATAGGTGGATGGGACACTTCAAATGTCACCGACATGAGTCTCATGTTCCGGGACGCAACAGCATTCAATCAGGACATCGGATCTTGGAATACGGCCAAAACCAGGTGGAAAATCTACAAAAATCTAAGCATTATCAATACAAATTTCTGATCGTCCGTTCCACAAAAACGTGATCATCAATTCTCCTTTTTCGTGATCATCCCCCCTCTCGCCATCACCCCCAAGCCCCCACCCACCGTCCATCCCACCACCAAATTACCATTCTCCATCCTTCCCGGGCCATTTTTACCATAAACGTCCCCTCGCATCCCGATCCTTGGTAAGCAGTGCTGACACCAGGAGCCAGACGGTGTTCTCCCTGGTCAGAAAATGAGCTTAAATTTGATGCGGGTGTCAAAACGGGCACGGGCACGGGCTC
>FLNX01003186.1_pt1 | contig 13668 bp, 14 predicted proteins | sample 1140341 | NCBI WGS metagenome assembly FLNX01 (sample SAMEA3878208, study PRJEB12797) | bioreactor metagenome | biome: Moose rumen | place: Sweden | collected 2011-10
TTGATGATGGGCAGCGCGACCGCCTTGCCGACGAATCCCTGCAGGGCGTGGGGTTGGGGCAGCGTCTGTCCGTCGAGTTGGTCAATCCACTGTTCAGGACGGTCGGCCGAGATCACCACCAGCGGTATATGCTGGTAATAGGCCTCTGCTACGGCTGGCAACAGGTTGAGTAGGGCCGTGCCGGATGTCACGCAAATGGCAACTGGCGAGGGTTCTCCTTCGTTTAAAGCCAGTCCCAAGGCAAAGAAGCCTGCCGAACGCTCGTCGGTGACGGGATAGCATTCGATGTCCGGGCATTCGTTCAGATTGTGCACGATGGGGGCATTCCTGCTGCCGGGACATACCACAGCCTGCCTCACATGGTGCTTCACCAGCAGGGCAGTCAGGATGTTGATGTTCTCTTTGTTGCTATACATAGTTCCTGTTGACAAGTTGAATCATAGCTTGCATTTTTGCTTCGGTCTCGTTCCACTCCATCTCTTCCTCGCTGTCGGTGAGCAAACCGCCACCCGCATAGAGCCGAAATCCGTCGCTGCCCATTTGCATGCAGCGGAGCGACACGAACAGTTGGGTGGAGTCCTGCAGCTGGAAGGGGCCAGAGAATCCGCTGTAATAGCACCGACGGGATGTCTCGTTGTTCACGACAAACTCCCAGGCTTCGTCCTTCGGCAGACCACAGACGGCTGGTGTGGGATGCAGAGCCTGAAGGAGTGTCCCGATTCTGGTGTGGTCGGCGAGTGTGAAATGGAAGTCGCTGCGCAGGTGAACCACATTGGCAGCCTGCACCGTTGTGGGACCTACCTCTTGTATCTGATGGCTGAAGGGCGACAGTTGCTTCATGATATAGGTGGCCACATAGCGTTGCTCCTGAATATTCTTGATGCTCCAACTGGGGTTCTGTTGGCCTTCTGTAGCCTCCATCGTGCCGGCCAGAGCCATCGTGTGCCACTCGCTGCCCTTGCCGCGAAGCAGCACTTCTGGAGTCGCCATCAACCAGTCGCCGCTCTGAGGGGTACTGATCCAGGCCACGAAGGCATGGGGATAGAGCTGGCAGGCTTGTTGGAACAGCGCAAGGGGCGACTGCTTCTTGCCTGCTACATATTTCGAACGGGCCAGCACTAACTTTTGGAAATGGCCTTCCTGCAACTGGGTATGAAAAATGGAAAAATCCCTCGCATAGTCCTCACGTGTTGGGTGTTGGGTGTTGGGCGTTGGGCATGATGCTTCTGAGGGGAAGTTGAAATCCGCCCCCTCCTCCAACGACTCGATGGGGATGGTTGATAGTCTTTCCGGCTGCAGCAAAAGAAGCGGACAGTCGTCGCTCACGGCGAAGGGAGCCAGCACGAATCCACTCCTGCCGTTCAGCTCTTCTGCCGACGGCAGTTTTGTAGGCTTGCCCCTTTGTGCGATGAGCGTACAAACGGTTTCGTCGGGTAGCCGATAGAGCGCAAAACTATTCATCATTTCTTCCTTTCGCATTCACTTCGACTTGGGTGTGATGATATAATTGGTCACGTGGATGGTGGAAATCAGCTCTCCTGCGCTGTCCTTGATGTGCACATCCCACACGTGGAGTTTCCGTCCTTTGCTGACCAGACGGGCAGTAGCCGTCACGGTGTCGCCTTCGGCCACAGCCTTCACGTGCTCGCCGCTCACACTGATGCCCACGCAAATCTTACCGGGACAAAGGGCGGAACTGCCCACACCAGCTAAGTTCTCAGCCAATGCCAACGATGCCCCTCCGCTAAGAAATCCGAAGGGCTGTCGGTTGCGTTCGTCCACTTTCATCGTTGCCTGGCACACATCGTCCTCAGGCGTATTGAGGAAGTTCATACCCAGCGCCGTCGATAGGTTTGGCTGGCGTTCTATAATCTCTCTGATTCTATCTACATTCATAGGTTACTCGCTATTTAGCGGCAAAGGTACGAATAAGTGAGTGAAAAGAAAAGAAAAAACGAAATATTTTTCAGTTTTTCTTTCTTTTCCGAGCGCAAGTACCTTATTCAAAGGTACGAATAAGTGAGCAAAATGCAAAAGGAAAACTTGTTTTTCTTTTCATTTTCGAACGGGAGTACCTTATTCAAAGGTACGAAAGTTATGGTTGTCAAGACTTTTGGCTGAGTAGGAGGCGACGTGTCCTCACGTCGCACCCGGCACTGGTGTCACGTGAGGACACGTGACCTCCTACATTGTACCAACTTATTTTTTGCACATTCCTATTATTTTATAATACACAGTACCAAATGATGGCAGCATAAAATGTCAGAATGCCCCATATAATCCACAAGATACATTTCTCTGTCAGGCTTGTTCCAGATATATCATCAGGAGTCTTTTGTTGTCATCCGATGCCGAGTCTTGCATGACAACAGCCGTGTTGTTATGATGATTGGCAACAACGATGCTATATCCCTTGTCCGAAAGCAATGGTGCCCGGAGGCGTATTTCCATTTCAATGCCAGTCTCCGGATGCTTCATCATCACTCCGGGATAGTCGCCGCCAGCGTCTATCACAGCGACTTGTCTATACCCTCGAAATTTCAATTCGCTGATCACCCACTCCAAGTTGATCTTGAAGTCGTAAGGGTACTTTTCCCTGAAACAACCGGCCAGTCCGGCGTCTAACAGTCTGATGAATCCTTTTACTGCTTTGTAAAACATCCAAACGAGTGTGATGGCACCGATGACCATCAGAACAATTTGATAGATTTCCATATTTGATAGTTTTAATGAATAAAGACAATAGCAAATAAGTATATTCAGTCCGAAGATGATCAGATAGAAGAGAATGAAAATGAGCAGGTTCACGATCTGATAGGTGGTATGCCATTTCTTGGCCAACCGCAGCAAGTCGTCCACGCAAAGGTCAAACGCTGCATCGAAGGGCAGATGATAATGCCCAGCATTTTGATGAACGCATACACGTAGGCGATGCCATAGATTTCTAAGACTGCCGATAATGCCAGCCACCCCACCGAGAAGGACTCCATCATCTTGCAGACTGCTATTCCGAAGGGGGCCAAGCCCGACAAAGCCAAGATGCCCCCCTGCACCCACAGGTTGAAGACTACGGAGATCTGCTTGTAGGTCAGCCCGAAGAGCTTGCCCAACAAACGCAGGAACATCACACAAAATCCGAATGGCATTAATGCCAGATAAATCATTGCTTTCTTCAGCATACGAATAAGTTAAGTGAAAATGCCTCAGGAGTTTCCTGAACGGCGGGTGCAAAGGTACGACATTCTTTTGAAATCTCCAAATCGGCTTTCTTGCCTGATAATCAACCACTTAACTTGCTGGCACACTTTTTGCTGTACTTTCGTTTTGGAAAGAAAAAGTCGGAATGGATCAAGTTTTGGGTATCTCGGCGAGGGTGCAATTACTCATGATCCACCATCCACTCCACGATACCCTTGAACACCGGGCCAGCCATTCCGCCGCCGCTGGCAGGAAGTCCCAGCTTGTTCAGGCTCACGATGATGCTATACTTGGGATGGTCGGCGGGGAAATAGCCGCAGAAACTGAGCTGGTACTCATACACATCGTGGTCGCCTTCGCTGTACACGACATCCACTTGCGATATTCCCGTCTTGCCGGCAACACGGGTCTTCTCTGTTTCGGCTTTCTTCCCCAAACCGTTTTCTACAACACTCCGCAGCATACGCTGCATCTCCGCAATGTTCTTCTTGCTGGCAATCTGCTCGTTGACGATGTCCACGCTTCCTTCGTAGAGCGTCGGCCGGGAACCGCGTTTTTTTCTTCAATCTTTCTCCTTTCTTTATTGTTAGTGGTTATTCTTTTGGGTTATTCTTTTCGCGCTGCAAAGGTAATCACATCGTCCGGAATCGCCAAAATCTTTTCCCCGCCGTTGTATGAACTGCCCCCTTGGTTGTACGAAATGAACATCTTCCCATTTTTGTCACCAAAATATTTGCTAACTCAAAAAAAAGTCGTATCTTTGCAGCGAATATTAAACCCCATGGAAGGTATGACGATAGTAAGTACAAGAGATTTCCGGGCCAATCAGACTAAGTATCTCGAAATGGTTGACCGTGGTGAACACGTAGTGCTCCGCTCACGCCGCGGGTCTTATCGTTTGACCCCAATGCCTGCAGATTCTGAGAAATCATACAATCGTGATATAACCGCTGAGATTTGTCAAGGATTGAAAGATTTCCGCGATTATCTTGATGGTGATAAGTCAAAAATGCTAACATGGGAGGAAATGATGGATGAGCTACGAGATTAACCCAAGTCATACATTTCTGACGGAAGCAAAAAGACTGAGAAAACGTTATCATAGTTTCGTAAACGACCTTGAAGATTTCAAGAAAAGTCTTGAAGAGAATCCATACCAAGGTGCAGAACTTTGTCCTGGCATTCGTAAAATCCGAATGCCAATAGAATCTAAAGGACGTGGCAAGTCTGGTAGTGCCCGCGTCGTCACCGCCAATGCTATCATTGCCGAACACGAAGGGCGAATCGCATTGCTGACTATTTATGATAAATCCGATGCTTCCACCATCCAGTTGAATGTCATCAGACAAATGGCCCGTGAACTTGGATTTGAAGTATGACCCTTTATGGCCTGTCATCTATTACTTCTTAATTATTCCATTCAAGACCTTTTCTGTGTCTCATGATAAACCATATTGTCAATTCTTCATCTTTAGCTGATCGAGCGTCATTCCGTGTTCAAATCTTGACAGGTGAGCAGCCATATTCTTCCTTCGTCAGTCGGCAAAACTCTGAAAGAATTTCGCGTAGCCTTTCCGGCTTCATGTTTCCGATTCCCTTCTCCTCAACATCAACCATCGGCAACAAGGTTAAGTCTTTTATTGGAAAAACCAAACGCAAAACAATGATTGCAAAGACCAAGGCCCCAAACGTAGCGAGGCATCCTTTCATCACCTTCTTCTTGAAATCCTGTCGATTCTTTGTAAGTGACTGATATACAACATAGTTTTATTAGAAGAAAAGGCAGAAGAAACAAACTGGAAACAAAAAAATGAGAAACTCTATAATGAAAACATCAGCTTAACAAATCTTAACGTGGAAAGCAACGGCAATTTTCCGATTTTGGCAGTTTGAGTTGGCAGATGATACAGATGAAAAGTTGTTAAGTATCAATCGTCACTAAACAGAATTTTGTCACTTGTTGGTTGCAAAAGCGTGAAAAATCCTCAATTTCTTGCAAATCCATTAAATAATATGCGGAAATCGCTTGAAGTTCGGCAGAAATTATGTATCTTTGCGCAATAAAGTCGCAATTTATGGAAGAAAACAGAGACTTAAACCGTTTGAAAGTAGTGCTTGCAGACAAAAAACGTACTAATAAGTGGTTGGCAGAGCAGCTGGGTAAAGACCCGGCCACCGTTTCGAAATGGTGTACCAATACATGCCAGCCAGATTTGGGTAATTTGATGAGAATTGCTCAGTTATTGGAGGTGGATGTTAACGAATTATTGAGATTCAACAACTAAGGTTTTTAACTTTAGAAATAATATGTCGCAGAAAAAAGAATTCATATCGAGCCGTAAGGCTGTTACATATCTTGATTTGTTTGCTGGAGCTGGAGGTTTCAGTGAAGGATTTATGCAAGCATATACGGAAGACAAGTACTATGACTTCCGTCTTGCAAGTGACATCAACGAAAATTGCGAATTAACGCATCGAGTACGTTATAATAAAATGCTTGGTCTGGACACTAAGTTTTTGTGTCAAGACATTATGGATGATTCTTTCTTGCCGAACTTACTGAAACAGATTGGAAGACAAAAGATTGATGTAATTACTGGCGGGCCGAGTTGTCAATCATTTAGTCTTGCAGGGCGGAGGAAGAAGCTGGATAAGCGGGACGATTTATTTTTCCATTATCTGAAAGTTATAAAGGCACTTCGCCCCAAGTACTTTGTGATGGAGAACGTAAAAGGCATCCTGACAAAGGATGAGGGACGCATCAAGGAGCGTATCATCAGGGAAATACGCTCTATCGTTGATGACATGAAAATGTCTCAATTGTTCGCGTTCCTCGATGACACATTGAAACCTATGCTGCCGATGGCAATATATGAATCAATCTACCTGCGACTGAATATGGAAACAACAGATGAAAGTCTGGATAAGACTTGGGAAATGTACTTTAATAACTTAGACCAGCAACTAAAAGACGTAACCAAGGATCTCCCATACAATGTCAGCAAGAGTGACGAATCCGTGAATACTGTTCGTCATGGTCTGATTCTATTGAAGTTGAGACAGCAGCGAGAATCTATCCGTAAACAGGTAATTCAGTTAAAAACTACGGCACACATAGACAACGATGTCTTTGTTGACGGCTACAATGCAATTGTCGAGACCGTTTCAGATGAGCAAATTCTCGATAAGACGTTAGAGGCTATCGGGAAAATAGCCAAGATGGGAAACTGCAAACAGGAGGCAGAAAACCTGAAAAAGTCCTTGGAAATACTTGTTGCGACTTTTGACGAATGTATTGAATTCATCAGAGAGAAATTCAAGGGGCATAAAAATACCTTGGATAACTTTGAATCCATAATGAAGGAAGTTCGTCTTTACGATATTCAAGCCCCCATAGTTGTTTTATCAGCTAACTATGGTGTTCCTCAGAATCGAGAGAGAGTCTTATTTATCGGCTGTAGAAATGACCAAGAACTGATAACAGAAATACCATATACCGTTACCGAAGAGGAAAAAGTAAAGGTTTATGAAGCCTTATGGGATATGGATATGGTAGGTAACGGTGATTTTGCCAAGAAGTATAAGAAGCCACATACGATAGCAGAATATGAGTCTGTAAAACTTCGACGCGGTTTACAAGGCAAACCAGACGAAAGAGGTCTGTTGTTTTCGGAATGGTCTCGGATTGGCAGACTTGCACACCGTTTTACATTCGACGAAGAACCTTTCTATGTGGCAAACATGGCAGAATTGGACGATGAAAAGAAGCACCAACATATGGAGCTTTTTAATCACCAGACAAGTTTGCAAAATGACACCGTCAAAGAACGATTGGAGATTATTGCCAAACATGGTGATTATGATGCTGCAAAGCCCGAACTGAAAGAAAAGGGATTGGAATCTCAAAAACGTAATTATATCGTTTTGAATCCTATGGGGCAAAGCCCTACTGTATGTACAATGCCAGATGATTTCATTCATTATTCGGCTTGTCGCCCAACAACAGTTCGAGAAATGGCACGCCTTCAAAGTTTTGACGATTCTTTCGTATTTCAAGGGAAACGACAAACAGGGGGAAACAACCGCCAAAAAGAGATACCACAGTATACTCTGGTCGGTAACGCTGTTCCGCCATTGATGGCAAGGGCTATTGCTAATACATTATTAGAACATATAAAGTAAGAAGCGGATATGGTTAATATGCGTCCATTTACTGCGTTTGAGCAGAAAAACTTGAAATTTCTCGTTAATCACAACGTGAAGTTCACCCAAGTTGAGATTACGCCGACAGGTCTGGGAAAAGGTATTCTTGATTCCACTGCTTCTATGCGTGCCTACTTCATTGAGGAGGGTATTCATAACTATGAAGAGCAACTTCAAGGTCAGGAACACAAGGTGATGCGCGATGCCGTTATCCTTACCGAAACGAGTCAGCTCCCTACTCTGGCATCGTTTTATCGTCCCACTACAAAGAAGGGCGACCCTCGTATGTGGATTTATAAACTTGGTTCATATACAGAAGGGAATGACATTCACGTATTATTTTACTTCGAGCGTAAATTATATTCTATCAATATCACCCATATAGATATTGCTGCCTGTTACAATTCTCCAATAATCACCCCCATTAAGGAGGTATTGATGGAAATATATCAGCGTGGCAATTCGGTTTCAGAAGAATTGCTTGGCAAGTTCCGTTCTGTAAGTGGTCAGTGGTTTGAATCCGAAGTGATGGCTGATACTGGCATCGGCAGAACGATTGAAACATTCTTGGGTATCAGTATGAATAGTGACAAGACACCAGATTACAAGGGTATTGAACTGAAAAGCCACCGAGAAAAGAGGTCATCCAAAAAGAATGTCCTTTTCACCCAAACACCAGATTGGGATATAAGTGCTTTGAAGTCTGGACGTGAGATTGTAGGCAAGTATGGGTATCTGACGGATGACGGTAAAAAGACATATCAAAATACTGTGCAATGTGCACCTCCTAACAGCCAAGACCTGTTCTTGAATGTGAATCAGCTAAAAGCGCTGCTGGAACTTCAAGCACAAAAGTCCAGAGTGGAAGACGTGGCTGCATGGCGATTACTCAAACTTCATCAAAGATTATCAACCAAGCACCATGAGACATTCTGGATTGAAGTAGAAAACGCTATCCACGACAACAAGGAATACTTTTGCTACAAGCAGATAGAGCATACCAGAAACCCTAATGTCGGACAGTTTGATGTGCTACTGGAACAGAATCTTATAACTGTTGACTTGCTTCTCTGCCGCCCCAGCGGTAACGGAGATACATACTCTTTCAAGATAAAGAAAAAGGGAATGCCACTCCTCTTCCCTGAAAGTATCATCTACAACATTTGAAAATACAGAATGTAAAATCAAAATCAATAGCCCTATGAGAAATCTTTTAGTTTTGTTGTTGCTATTATCTTGTGCATTTTCTATTTATGCGCAGGAAGATAGATTTTCTAACGTCAACCAGACCAAAGGCAAGGAAATTTATGTAGCGGATAATTTTCCGATTTTGACATTTAGAGATAGCAGTAAAACCTGTAGTTGAACAAGATGGAAGATGTTAGATGTTTATATAGTTCTTGACTTTAGTACATGAGTTAAATAGCAATCAGAGTTGTCACATATCTCCTGAAAACATTAAAAAGCGTAAATTATGACGACTTTTTGATGTCTAAAGATGGAATACTCAAAATAATTGTGTAATTTTGCACAAGATTTAATTATAAAAATATGAAGTTAAACCGTATAAAAGAAGTTCTGGACGAGAAAGGTATCTCGCAGACATGGCTTGCAAAGAAGCTGGATAAAAGTTTCAACTCGGTTAATTCGTATGTTTGCAATCGAAGTCAACCTAATCTTGAAACTCTTCTTCAAATATCTCAAATTCTAAATGTCGACATGAAGGATTTGATAGCAGACCAAGAACAAAAAAACGTATAATCGCAAATGATATACAACGTTGATTATTTTCGTGAACACGAGGAGAAGCTTATTGCTATAGAAATAGCAAAGGATTTCTCTAAAGAAATGAGTTCCACATCGACATCGACCGAAATAGACGTTAATAACGCTTTTAAAACGGTTCATGCAAAGATGGTAAGCACTCTTATATCGTATTATATGAGTAAATACTGCTTGAATTATTCACATAGCAATTTTTCAGACTTCTTTGAGGGAGAACAGGTTCAAGTAGATATTCTGCCTCCCGATTTAGAATGCGAAAGCATTCCTCAAATCTGTGAAGCATTACATATTGCTTACCTCAATTCATTGTACACATATAAGAATGGTAGGATTACAAGAAAGAAATCAAAAACTAACTTATTAGAAGCTGGAGCGGTATATACCCAAGAACAGATTGCTTATGACATAGTATATAGAACCCTTGCCAATGTAAAGATTGACAATCCTTCACAAATTAAGGTTTTAGATTTTGCGACAGGTACAGGAAGATTTTACAAGCAAGTGGTCATTTGTCTTAATCAGATTTTTGGACTATCCAAAGAAGATATTGTCTTGAACAATATTTATGCTGTTGACATTGACCCGATAGCATTAAATGTTTGTAGGATAAATGCGTTATCGCAAATCGGGAACCTTGACACAAACAAGGCCGCTATAGTGGCAAGACATATTGTACTTAAAAATGCTTTAATGAAGGAAGAGCTGTTTGAAAACGAAATGGCTATAAGTCAAAAGGATTTAGATGGTCTTTTCTTCAACGGGTTTCATGCAATAGTATCAAATCCACCCTATTTGGTGTTGAAACCAAACAAAAACAAAATGGATGCTGCCACAGTTGAGAATATCAACAATATGGCTAAGTATTTCCGAAATTCAACATACTACAAGTATTCCATTGAAGGGATGCTTAACCTTTATCAATTGTCATTGGAGGCTATGCTCGGAATGTTGCAAACTGGTGGAGAGATGGGAATAATCTGCCCTTCTACTTTATTTGCAGACATTTCAGCATCATCATTAAGGAAACACTTACTATCAAAGAATAATGTAACTTACATAAAGTTCTTCACAGAGGACGATCCTTTGTTTGACAACGTCACACAAGCTACTTGTATTTTCCACTTAACAAAGGGGGAAAGTACAAACACAATAGACATTGTTCAAGGTGGAAAAGAATACAAAATTTCATTGGAAGATGTAAAACAAGTCTTCAAATCCAATTGGGAGATTCCTTCGATTGAAAAAGTCGAATGGGACATTTTGAAAAAACTGCTTAAATTCCCTTTATTAAAAACCCTGTCGTTTATCAGAAATAAACGAGGTGAGTTAGACTTGTCATTGTTCCGGGACTATATTACTTCTGAGCCGACAAATCTGAGATTGGTAAGAGGAAATATGCTCTCTGGAGATTCTATCAATGATGTTAATCATGAATATGTAAAGCCAGAGTTTCTTGATAAAAAATCAAGTGATTACATGACGTACGACCATGGAAAGATACGTCTTGTCTGCCAGCAAATTTCAAACCAACTTCAAAACATACGATTGAAGTTCGTTGAATGCGAAAAAAACGATATATTGGGAAATTCTTGCAACTATATAACAGTCAGTGAAGAGCAAATCCCAAGGATGAAAGTTTTACTCAATAGTGCATTGTTAAATTGGAGATTTAAGGTTACAAGTACCAATAATCACATCAACAATTACGAGTTAGACGAATTACCCATAATTGAGTTATGTCTGATAACTGATGAATTATTGGGAAAAGATGAAGTCAAACAGAATAAAGCAATCTGTTCTTTGTATGGGCTTAATAAAGAGGAAATAAACTTTATAATTAGACAACATTATGAAACTATATAATCATGTAGCTTATAAGATGTGCCAACATGAAGTAGATATGGCACAGCATATACCAGCCGGAGGCAACTGGAAGGATATACCAGAGGATATTACGGATAACAGACTTGCTAATATTCGAGACGGTGGTGGCAGAACGACCTATTACGGGCGTTTGACATGGGACAAGCCCAGTTATACCATAAACACATTTTTCAATCGTGTACCCAACGGTTGTAATCTCCATCCTGAACAGATGCGTGTTATTTCGACTCGTGAAGCAGCTCGTTTTCAGTCTTTCCCTGACGATTTTGTATTTATAGCAAAAACAAAATCTGGAATATACAAACAAATTGGGAATGCCGTTCCTCCATTGTTGGCAAGAATGATTTCTACTCTCATTAAGCCACATTTGGATGGCTATAACATAGTTGACCTCTTTGCTGGTTGTGGTGGATTGTCAGAGGGCTTTATTCAAAATGGATTTAAACTTTTGGCAGCTAACGAGTTTGATGCAAGTGTATTTGAAACTAACATATTTAATCATTCCAAGTATGCCAGTGAAGACAAGTTTATCCTTGGAGATATAACAAAGGATGAAACCAAACAAAAGATTTTCTCCGCATGCGGAGAAAATCAGGTTGATGTCATCCTTGGTGGCCCTCCTTGCCAAGGTTTTTCTTATGCAGGGTGGCGTGACCCAAACGACAAACGTAATCAGTTATTCAGAGATTTTGTTGACATTGTAACAACATTGAAGCCCAAATTCTTTGTGATGGAAAATGTGCCTGGCATTCTCACAATGAGGAAGGGTGAAGCAATAAAAGAAATCATCCAGGCATTTGCTGATGCGGGGTATCATGTTGGAGTTCCTTTAAAGTTGACTGCCGCAGATTTTGGCGTACCTCAGAAGAGGAAAAGGGTTATTTTGATTGGATGCCGTGAGAATATTACAATCAACCAACCTGCACCCTTATTCACTGATAAACAAGAAGGATTGTTTCCTTTGCCTAAGTACGTTTCTGTAAGAGAGGCAATAGGCTCTTTCCCACCAATACCAGATGGAGGCGGAGAAGAAGAGATAGAAGTGACATTTGAAAATCCCTCTGCCTATGATAGGTTGATGGCAAAAGAGATTTCATTTGATGATTTTTATCAAATTAAGTTAAACGAAATGTAATACGCTGGAGGAGAACTTGTTCTCTTCCAGTTGTATCTAATAAGATGATATTGTATAATCACATTGCTCACAAAATTGGCAACTATGCTATAGAGTTGGCAAGCCATATTCCAGAAGGAGGAAATTGGAAGAACATTCCATTATCCATATCGGATAGGAGATTAGATGGTATACGTGCAACAGGCGGAAGAACAACATATTATGGTAGGCTAAGGTGGGATGCCCCCAGTTATACCATAGCAACATATTTTAACCACGTTGGAAATGGGTGCAATCTTCATCCTTGCCAACAAAGGGTAATATCAAATAGAGAAGCAGCGAGATTACAATCATTTCCAGATGATTTTGTTTTTGTAGGTTCAAAAGCATCACAATTCATACAAATAGGGAACGCTGTTCCTCCATTGCTAAGTAGGTTCGTTTCTACACTTATTAAACCGCATCTTGACAGTTATAATTTCATTGATCTCTTTGCTGGCTGTGGAGGATTATCAGAAGGTTTTATACAGAATGGATTTAATTTACTGGCTGCAAATGAATATGATAGGAATATTATTAAAACCAATATTTTAAATCATTCCAAGTATGCCAGTGAGGACAAGTTTATACTTGGTGATATAACAAAGGAAGGAACAAAGCAAAAGATTTTCTCCGCATGTGGAGAAAATCAGGTTGATGTCATCCTTGGTGGTCCTCCTTGCCAAGGCTTTTCTTATGCTGGATGGCGTAACCCGAATGATACAAGAAATCAACTATTTAGAGAATTTGTTGCAATAGTTCGAGTTCTAAAACCGAAATTCTTTGTGATGGAGAATGTTTTAGGTATACTAACCATGAGGCATGGAGAAGCCATAAAGGACATAATTCATGCATTTAAAGATGAAGGCTATCATGTATGTAGTCCTCTAAAATTAAATGCCGTGTGGTTTGGTGTTCCACAAAAAAGAAAACGAGTATTCATTATTGGCTCATTAGACCCTGACATAGATTTTATACAACCACTACCTCTTTTTGATGATGATAATATGTTCCTCCCCAGACCCATAACCGTTAGAGAAGCTATTGGCGGACTTCCAGAAATTGAAAATGGGGGTGGTGCATTAGAAATGGAATGGGAGTTTGACAACCCCAGCCCTTATGATTTGCTAATGCAACGCAAAATATCCTTCAATGATTTTTACCAGATGATGAAAGACAAAGAAGGAAAATAAAAAGGATGAAGGGGAAGTGCCTCTTCATCCTTTTTTGTCAAAACTGAATATCTTCAGCTGCCATTAGCCTGAATATTTCATACTCTGCTTAACCCGTCCTTCGACGACCGAATTATTCTTTACAATCATAAATTTGTGTCCATCTATGCAATAATTGGGCATCGAGGTCTTACAGATTTGCTCAAAGAGACAGGTTCTGCCATATAGAGGGCACACCCATGCAGCAGCTGTTTCCAGTCGCGTCGTGTTTTC
>FLNX01001202.1_pt1 | contig 13655 bp, 7 predicted proteins | sample 1140341 | NCBI WGS metagenome assembly FLNX01 (sample SAMEA3878208, study PRJEB12797) | bioreactor metagenome | biome: Moose rumen | place: Sweden | collected 2011-10
CAGAGCCGCGGATGACAGGAATTTCATCGCCAGGGAAGTCGTAGGAAGACAGCAGCTCGCGCACTTCCATCTCCACCAGCTCCAGCAACTCCTCGTCATCAACCATGTCGCACTTGTTCAGGAACACGATGATGTAGGGCACACCCACCTGGCGGGCCAGCAGGATATGCTCACGGGTCTGGGGCATAGGACCGTCAGTTGCGGCCACCACCAGAATTGCACCGTCCATCTGGGCAGCACCGGTGATCATGTTCTTCACATAGTCAGCGTGGCCCGGGCAGTCAACGTGGGCATAGTGACGGGTCGCGGTGTCATACTCCACATGGGAGGTGTTGATGGTGATACCGCGTGCCTTTTCCTCAGGAGCGTTGTCAATCTGATCAAAGGCCTTGGCCTCGCCGCCGAACTTCTTTGCCAGCACATTGGTGATGGCTGCAGTCAGGGTGGTCTTGCCATGGTCCACGTGGCCGATGGTGCCTACGTTGACGTGGGTCTTTGTACGTTCAAATTTTTCCTTTGCCATTCTAGTCCCCAGAAATGAACATTGTCTCAAGAAATGCGGTGTTTTCGAGTCCCTGGTAAAACCGCTGGGATAACCAAAATGCCACCGTTGAGCCCGCATTTTAGCACAATTGACGCCCCTGGCAAAACGCGGAAAACCTGCCTCTTGCCCCCAGGTGCACATGCGCCGGAAAAGGGGAACGGAAAGACAGGATTGCAGATCGCGCTATACACCAATCCTGATCTGAACTGCCAACTGCTTTGAGTGTAGTGGGGGATCTTGGGGATGGGGTGCGCGGACTGGAGCGGGCAGCGGGAATCGAACCCGTGTCTTAAGCTTGGAAGGCTTAGGTATTACCACTATACGATGCCCGCCAGGCATCAAAAATGGTGGAGAGGGATGGATTCGAACCATCGAAGGCAGAGCCGGCAGATTTACAGTCTGCTCCATTTAGCCACTCTGGAACCTCTCCGTAAAAAACGTGTGTATGATAACGAATGGATCTGGGCTTTGCAAGCACATTCGCGAAAAATCTACCCCCATCCCGCCTAAATGGCGTTTTTTCAGCCAGAGACGCCTCCCTCACATCACTCCTCAAAGCACAAAGGAGCTAATCAGTTCCGGACTGTCCCGGCTGATCCGTGGCAGACAGCCCGGATCCGGGCGCCGTAGCCTGACCGGCCCTGCCCTGCCCTGCACCGGCCGCCATGCTCCGGCAGGGGGTAGGATGATTTGTGCTATACTCGCGACGCTAGAAGAGTCCTAACCCCGCCCAGGTCCCAGACCTTTCAGCCGTCTTATAAGATCTGCCGAGAGGCGTCAGCCTGGCATGAAGAGCCCGACCGGGACTCCACTTTATTTTCAGCGATCAGACTTACAGGAGAACCTCACAGACATGTACTGCGAACTTGCACTGGACAGGACGGAAAACGGTTACCTCTTAAGCGAGATCCTGGAGGATCCGGATCTGCCCCCATGCTTCAGGCCCGCAGACATAGCCAGGGGATTCATCCCGGCGGCTCAGCTCATAAGCGGACGCCGTCTGGAGCATCTCCTCCGGGTCCAGCGGGAGGATGATTTCTGTATCCGCCTCCCGGATCGCAGCACCTTTATCATTGCCCTGGCCGGATCTGTAGCCGCCGGCAAAAGCACCCTGACCCGGCTGCTGGCAGTGCTCCTCTCCCATATGGAAGGCCGCCCCCGGGTGGAAACCGTCTCCTCCGACTGCTTCATCTATCCCGCCGCAGAGCTCACCAAGCGGGGGATCATGGATCGCAAGGGCTTTCCCGAATCCTATGACTGGAATGCACTGATCCACTTCATGCAGGAGGTGCGCCGGGGACAGAAAGGGCTCAGGCTGCCGGTATACTCCCATGAGAAATACGACATCCTGCCGGATGTGCACACCGAGATCAACGCCCCGGATATCCTCATCATTGAGGGGATCAACATGCTGCAGACCGTGCCCTCAAGCGTCCGATCCTGCGGCGGGGAGAACATCGCCATGCTGGCGGACTTCTCCATTTACCTGGACGCTGCTGAGGACGATCTGCTGAACTTCTTCACCGGACGGATCCAGTCCCTGGCAGAGGAAGGCCAGGGCTTCTACCAGTCAATGCACAGCCTCTCCCGGGAGGAGGTGAATGAACGGGCACTGGATGTCTGGAACCGGGTGAACCTGCCCAATCTCCGGGATCACATCGCCCCCACCCGCAAGAATGCGGACATGATCTTCGCCATCGGACATGAGCACGAGCTGAGCTCCGTGCTGCTCAGATGGTGATGCAGAGCTGAAAGCCGGGACCTTGCGGGCTCCCCTGCCCGTCATCACACACCCAGAGCTGCCGGCTCACTGCTCCTGCTGCTGCTCACTCCCTGACCTGTCAGCGAGCCTGATCCCCTATCCCTGTCCTTCCTGCCCGTCCCTGAACTTCCAGCCCGTCCCCCCAGAGACGGGCTTGCTGATCCCGCCACACCGATCCTGCACCTGCCTCACCGATCCCAGGATGACTGTCCACTGCTAGGTCGACCCGGACGGAACAGATCCGGAATAAAGGCACCCGTTACACTGGACAGACCAAAAATCATGAACCGGGCACAATGTCAGATTGCGGCTCATACCGGAAGCGGTCCTAATGTGCATGAAAATGTGCATGAAGGAGATCAGTGCCTTCAAAATACGGAAGCGGCCCCGGAGGACCGCTTCTTCTGTTTTGACTTCTAAGGAGTTTGAAATCAGAGGTGAAAGGAGTCACAGGTCTTCTTCATGCTGCCAGAAAGCTTCTCCAGGGTAGCGGAGATCTCAGCCTGGTAGTTGGCCTGGTTGGCAATGCCCTGCACCGACTCGGTGATGTGCTGCATGTTGTTGGAGATGTCAGCCGTGGTAGAGCTCTGCTGCTCGGAGGCCATGGCGATCTCCCGGATCTGATCATTGACGCTGTGGACCTTGTCCAGAATGGCACTCAGGGTGACCTCCAGGGTGGCGGCCTGATCTGCCACCGAATCCATGGACTTCACGCTCTCGGACATGGAGGTGGTGGCATGCTCAGCCTCCTCATGGATGGACTTGACCATCTCAATAATCTCGTGGGTCGACTGGGTGGTGCGTCCGGCCAGGGCCCGGACCTCATCAGCCACAACGGCAAAGCCCCTACCATGCTCACCGGCCCGGGCAGCCTCAATGGCGGCGTTCAGGGCCAGCAGATTGGTCTGTTCGGCAATCTCCTGAATGGTGGTGACCACGGTGTCGATCCGCTGGATCTTCTGTCCCAGGGCCATGACGGCGGAGGAGTCGTCATTGTTGCGCTGGCTCTGCTGCCGGATCCGGGACACGGTGTTCTTCACTGCCTCCATGCCGGTCATGGTGACGTTCTTGGCCTCCTCGGAGTCGGCGGCGGCAGAGCGGCAGTTGTCGGCAATGTCATTGGTGGTGGAAACCAACTGGTCACTGGCAGCGGAAACCGCCATGGACTGGGAGACAACAGAACTGGCTGCGGAGGAGATGGCTGAGGCGTACTTGCCACTGCGGTGGGCGGAGTCAAAGAACTCGTCAGCCACGGAAGATGTCTGGCTCACGGAGCCATGCTGGCGGTTCACCACAAAGGCGACTGCCTTGGTGAGTTCCCCAATCTCGTCGGAGCCTTCCGAATCCTTGAGATCCACGGTGAGATCACCGTCAGCAATACGCCGGCATCTGCCGGTGAGGAATTCCAGCCTTGAAACGCTGGAAGAGGAAATAATGGTGATGAGCAGGAGGGAGAACAGGGTTCCGACTACCAGACCAAGAACCAGCCAGATGATCGCGGTCACAGACTCCAGGACCTGAAGATCCTTCCTTCCGATGTTGTCCGGGGCATTGGCAATGACATACAGTGCGCCGTCAAGGCTCTTCTCATGTGCCTGGATGGCCCTGTCCAGGGTTATTGCGGCTTCGGCAATCTTGCCGGCAGCGATAGCGGGAAGGATCGTGTTCTTCACCTGCCCCTCAAAGGTGCTGACAACCCGGGCGAAATTCTCAAGTTCTGCGGTGACATCGCTGCTGTCCAGTTTGCGGTATTCCTTGAAGGCTCCCTGAAGTTTGGCGGAAGCAGCGGTGAAACTCTCGCGGTTTCTGATATAGGCATCTGCATCAGTGGAGAGGATCAGGGCCTGGGCAGCCAGTTTGAGGTCACGCCAGCCGCTGTTCACCCGGTTCACCATGTTGCCGGTGTCCTTGGTGTGGACTTGGGCAATGGCAGCCACCGAAGCGGCACGATCTGTCTTGAACATGGAGTAGACAGTGATGGCACCCATGATCAAACAGATCAGCAGAGTGACCAAAGCGTACCGCATTTTCAGATTGGTTGAACTCAGCAGACTCATAAACAACCTCAAAAAGCCCGTGTCGGCACAAAATGCAGAATATACAAATGCGCAAATAAGTCAGTCTGATTTTAGGATCAGAGGAAAGTAAATGCCTTGATCAAGGTTAAAAAAAAAGAAAAATTTATGACCGGGGCTCCGGGATCTGTGATCTGATCCCAAATCGGCATCCTCTGATGCTGAGTGATGTTCTGCGTACCTGGCAACAGAACAGTCTGCCGACGGAAACCAGGATGAGGTTCACCGGCATGGAGTTTACGCACACATCACGCACCTGCGTAAAGTGCCGGGACGCAAGGCGCTACAATGCTTAGTGAGATATAGAACAGCCAACTGTCGAAGACCGCCACAATCCTTCCACTGCCCCATGTTACGCCGCCAGCGCAAACGGCGTAATATGCCGGAAAGCATGGCACCTCAAGGGTTTGTGAAGCCTTGAAACCGACCAACTGTCGAAGACCACCGCAATTCTTCCCCTGCCTGACTTTACGCACCCTAGGCAAACTGCGTAAAGTCCCGAAAACCCAGTCCCCGCAAGGCTTTGTTAGGCCTTGAAAACTGCCAACTGTCGAAGACCACTGCAATCCTACCGCTGCCCCCATATTACGCCGCCGGCGCAAACGGCGTAATATGCCGAAAACCCAGTCCCTACAAGGCTTTGTTAGGCCTTGAAAACCGCCAACTGTCAAAGACCGCCACAATCCTTCCACTGCCCCATGTTACGCCGCCAGCGCAAACGGCGTAATATGCCGGAAACCCAGTCCCTACAAGGCTTTGTGAAGCCAGAAGACCCGCCAACTGTCGAAGACCACCGCAATCCTTCTGTCAGTGCCCTTCCACTTTTTCCTAGATGTTGCTCCTAGGTGTCAGTGCCCTTCCACTTTGTCCTAGATCTTGCTCCTAGGAATGTCTAATACCGGTCTCCCTTCTCCCTTCTGTAGGGTTGATCCCTTCTTTGTAGATCCGGGTGTCTCACTTTAATGCCGGGAGTGGTTGCTCGGTTGTCCAAGACTCTCAGGCTGGGAGGGGTAGCCCCGGGTCTGCACTCGGCGTCGGGGTGGGATGTCAGGGGGGCGGCGGGACAATGAGACAGCAAAACTCTTGAAGTTCTGCTCATATGGTGTGATACCAGCGGGGTTTTGAATGAGGATGATTTGCAGGAGTAGCGTTGGATTTAGGCGAGTTCAAAGAAGTTTTTCTATACATCAAAGGCCAGGTGGACAAAGCGCTCTGCTTTGTCCTTACTTCCCCTGCCCGACTTTACGCACCCTGGGCAAAATGCGTAAAGTCCAGAAAGCCCTGTCCCCGCAAGGCTTTGTGAGGCCTTTAAAACCGCCAACTGTCAAAGACCGCCACAATCCTTCCTCCGCCCCCACTTTACGCACCCAGCGCAAACTGCGTAAGGTCCCGAAAGCCTGTCCCACAAGGCTTTGTGAAGCCTTGAAAACCGCCAACTGTCGAAGACCGCCACAATTCTTCCCCTGCCCCAAGATATGCAGCCGGCGCAAACGGCGGGATATGCCGGAAAGCCTGACGCAGCAAAGGTTTGTAAAACCCTGCGGCTGATGACCAGATACCGAAGAATGTGCAGAAATGCAGGAAGGGAGGTGACGCAGAGATCGGAAGCAGATTGGAGATCAGGGTGCGGTCCGGGCAATGATCTCCCTGGCGGGCGCAATCATTACCAGACCATCGCCGCTGCCGTAGTAACCACGGCGGAGTTTCTGAGGTGTGAAACCAAGTTTTCGGTACAGGGACAGGGCGGGATCGTTCATGGTGTCCACAGTCAGGTGGACGGTGCCAATCCCCATGCCCAGGGCGACAAAGGCCAGGTGCCGGAGCAGAGCCGTGGCTGCGCCCTGCCGCCGGCAGTCAAGGGACACTGCCAGCTCGCTGACATCCAGATAGCGGCGGTGGCGGACAAAGCCTGCATAACCCACTATCTGATCACAGGACACTGCCTTCAGCAGGGATCGCAGAAGGAGTTTCCGGGCGTAATAACGGCGGGTGCGCATGGAAGCTGGGTAGAAACAGTAGCGCTCAATGCGCCTGACTGCTGGAAGATCCTCCCGGGAGACCGGCAGGGCTTCAAAGGCAGGAGACCGGTTCACGATCTGTCACCGGAAACAGATGACAGGGGATCAGGCGTCCGTGCCCGGCGCCGATCTCTGAGAAGGCGGCGGATGGTATTCAGGTTCATGATGATGAAGGTGACTTCCATGATAGAGGGACCGATGGACACAGCAATGAGGTTGTGGGCCAGCCACAAGGAACTGCAGATCAGGATGGCAAAGCGGAGCCTGACGCCACTCATCAGGAAAAGCCCCACCGTGCCCAGGGAGGATCCAATCAGTGGCAGATAGCGGAAGGGCTCGGCCAGTAGGATGGCGGAGAGACTCCCCGCCTCAGGGGATTTCCAGGCCGCCCAGAGCCGTGGCAGATCAAAGCCCGCAATAGAAAGGATCCCCAGGATCCAGAGAGCGGCCAGAAACATCAGCATCACCCGGGGGCTCCGGGTCCGGGCAGAGGCAAAGGATCGCAGCCCGTTCAACAGGCACCCCAGACATGCGGAAGCGGCCCCCAATAGCAGGAAATGCACTGCCTCCACACTGCAGAAGAAGGTCATCTTCCGCTTGAAGGCCAGATCGGATTTCTGGGCAAAGGCCCCCAGACCGCACAGCAGGGCGACAAAGCCCAGCAGCTGGGCCACAATCCAGGTGGTGTCAGGATCAGGCATGCTCCCCGTTCTGCCCCCTGTCCTCCAGGATCCCCGCCAGGAGCCGGCGCACCGTGCCCTCATCCTGTCCGGTGCGGGCGGCGTAATCGCTCACCTGATCATCCCCAGCCCGGGACACGGCAAAGTAACGGCTCACAGGATTGGCAAAGAAGTAGCCGCACACCGAGGCGGCAGGGTGCATGAACCAGGTGTCGCTCAGAGTCATGCCGGTGCGGTGCTCCACATCCAGCAGGCGCCAGATCGCCTCCTTCTCCCGGTGATCCGGGCATGCCGGATACCCAGGCGCCGGGCGGATCCCCTGGTACCGGCCCTTTAGGAGCTCCTCAGGAGTGAGGCTCTCCTCCGGGGCATAGCCCCATCCCAGGGCGGCATCTGTCCGGATCAGCTGATGCAGGCGCTCCACGGCGGCCTCCGCCAGGCAGCCGCAGAGGATCTGAGCCATCATGGCGCTGTAATCATCCCCCCGGGAGCGGAAGTTCTGGACCAGCTCGTCGCACCCAAGCCCCGCCGTCACGGCAAACAGCCCCAGATGATCCCCGGCGGGATCCAGGAAGTCACTGAGGCAGTAGTTGGGCTCATTCTTCCGGGCCCTGAACTGCTGGCGCAGGAAGTGCACCGTCTCCTGCTTGCCCCCGGAGGCGGTGAGCACTGCATCATCCCCTTCCGTCCGGCAGGGGAAGATCCCGTAGACACCGGCGGCGCGGATCAGGTTCTCCGCTTCAAAGCGCTCCAGCATCCGCCGGGCATCCTCCAGCAGGAGGGTCGCCTCCTTCCCTTTCTCCGGATCCTGCAACAGATCTGGATAGCGTCCCCGGATCTGCCACTGGATCATGAAGGTCTGCCAGTCCACATACGGCACCAGATCCCGGATCCCCCATGCGGGCATAGCCCGGATCTCCCCGGAATGCTCCCGGGGAGGCGGCGCCTTGGCGGCGGCGGGATCCCAGGTGAAACGGTTGGCCCGGGCCTCCTCCAGGGACACAGTCTCCAGGATCGGCTTGCCACCGGCCAGGCGGCTGCGGATCCCGGCATATTTCTCCTTCAGGGATCGGGCATACTCCGGACCCAGATCCTTGGACAGCAGGCTCTGCACCACACCCGCCGCCCGGCTGGCATTGGCAGTGTAAGCCACCGGACCGCTGTATTCCGGATCAATCTTAAGGGCCGTGTGATCCTCGGAGGTGGTGGCCCCACCCAGGATCATGGGGATCCGCATGCCCCGGCGCTCCATCTCCCGGGCTATGCGCACCATCTCGTCCAGGGAGGGGGTGATCAGACCGGAGACCCCGATCATGTCAGCATGTTCGGCCTCCGCCGTGTCCAGGATCTTCTCGCAGGGCACCATCACCCCCAGATCGATGATCCGGAAGTTGTTGCACTGGAGCACCACCGACACGATGTTTTTGCCGATGTCATGGACATCGCCCTTCACCGTGGCCATGACAATGGTGCCCCCTGAGGCACCGCCGGAGCTCTGCTGCTGGATGAAGGGCTGCAGGTAGGCCACCGCCTTCTTCATCACCCGGGCGGACTTCACCACCTGGGGGAGGAACATCTTGCCCGCGCCAAACAGATCGCCCACGGTGTTCATGCCCCCCATAAGGGGACCCTCAATCACCTTCACCGGGGAGCCCAACTGCTCCAGGGCCTCCCGGGCATCCTCCTCCACAAACTCCGTCACCCCGTGCACCAGGGCATGCTCCAGACGGGCGGCCACATCCCCCTGGCGCCAAGAGGAGTCCGCCGCAGGCTGGGGCTTGGGCGCGGTCTTGCCGCCACTGCGGTAATGCTCCGCAACCGCCAGAAGCTCATCCGTAGCCCCGGGATGGGTGTTCAGCACCACTGCCTCCACCTTTTCCCGGAGCTCCGGGGGCAGTTCCTCATACACCGCCAGCTGTCCGGCGTTGACAATGCCCATGTCCATGCCCTTGAGGGACGCATGGTGCAGGAACACGGAATGGATGGCCTCCCGGACGGGATTGTTCCCCCGGAAGGAGAAGGAGACGTTGGAAACGCCGCCGGAGATCAGTGCATAGGGAAGCTCCCGCTTGATATCGGCGCAGGCGTTGATGAAGTCCAGGGCAAAGCTGTCATGCTCCGGCATGCCGGTGGCCACAGCAAAAATGTTGGGATCAAATATGATATCTTCCGGAGGGAAGTCCAGCTCCTGGGTGAGGATCCGGTAAGCCCTAGAGCAGATCTCCAGTTTCCGGGCCCGGGTGTCCGCCTGGCCCACCTCGTCAAAGGCCATCACCACCGCAGCAGCGCCGTATTTCCGGATCAGGGCGGCCTTGCGCCTGAACTGCTCCTCCCCCTCCTTCATGGAGATGGAGTTCACAATGCCCTTGCCCTGGACCCTCTTCAGGCCCTCCTCGATGACCTCCCACTTGGAGGAGTCAATCATGATGGGCACCCGGCAGATGGCCGGCTCCGCAGCCACCAGGTTCAGAAAGCGGATCATGCTGGCCCGGCCGTCGATCATGCCGTCATCCATGTTGATGTCGATGATCAGGGCGCCGCCTTCCACCTGCTGCCGGGCAACCTCCAGGGCCTCGTCAAAGTTCTGCTGCTCGATAAGGCGCCTAAAGCGGGCCGAACCGGTGACATTGGTGCGTTCACCCACATTGATGAAAGGAGAGCTGTCATTGATCACCAGTGGCTCCAGACCTGAAAGCCGGCACTCCCGGGGTTTTTGGGGCGGGATCCGGGGGCTCATGCCCGCAACAGCCCCGGCCATGGCCCGGATATGATCCGGCGTGGTGCCGCAGCAGCCGCCGATGATGTTGATCCAGCCCTTCCCGGCCCACTTCCGGGCAAAGACCGCCATATCCTCCGGGGTCATGTCATAGCCGCCGAAGGCATTGGGCAGACCGGCGTTGGGATGGACGGACACATACTCGGAGCAGAGACCACTGAGCTCCTCCACATGGTGCTCCAGCTCAGCAGGGCCCAGGGCGCAGTTCAGACCGAAGGTCAGGGGGCGCGCATGGCGCAGGGAATAATAGAAGGCCTCCAGGGTCTGGCCGGTAAGGGTGCGGCCGGAGGCATCCGTGATGGTGCCCGACACCATCAGGGGAACGGAGATCCCCCGCTCCTCCAGCACTGTCATCACCGCAAAGGCGGCAGCCTTGGCGTTCAGGGTGTCGAACACCGTCTCAATCATCAGAGCCTCGGCCCCGCCGTCCAGCAGCCCCCTGACCGCCTCCCCGTAGGCGGTCACCAGCTCATCGAAGGTGATGTTCCGGGCTCCGGGATCATTCACATCCGGGGAAATGGAGCAGGTGCGGTTGGTGGGACCCAGGATCCCCACGGCATAGCGGGGCTTGTCCGGTGTGCGGACCGTAAAGAGATCGGCCTGCTCCCGGGCAAGTCTGGCAGCCTCCCGGTTGATCTCATAGCACACAGACTCCATGGAGTAGTCCGCCATGGCCACCGCAGTGGCGTTGAAGCTGTTGGTCTCAATGAGATCCGCCCCAGCCTCCAGGTAGCGCCGGTGAATGTCCGACACCACGTCCGGCCGGGTGAGGCACAGGAGATCGTTGCAACCCTTGAGCTCCTTCAGGGATGAGGTGAAGCGGCCGCCCCTGAAGTCCTTCTCCATGAGGCCGTAGCTCTGGATCAGGGTTCCGGTGGCGCCGTCCAGCACCATAATGCGCCGGGCAAGTTCCTGCTCCAGGGGAGGCTTGACGGCGGGCATCAGTGCAGCACTTCCAGATCGTAGGGGGTGGCCTGGTACACGTAGTAGTTCAGCCAGTTGCTGAACAGCAGGAAGCCATGGCTCCTCCAGGTGGCCTTGGGCGGAATGGTGGGATCATTGTTCCGGTAGTAGTTCACCGGTATGGCCGGATTGATCCCCGCCTTAAGATCCCGCATGTACTCGTTGTGCAGAGTGTCGGCATCATACTCGGCATGACCGGTGACATAGACCTGCCGCCGATCGGGGCTCACTGCCAGATATACCCCCACCTCGTCAGATCCCGCCAGGATGGACAGATCGGTTTGGGTCTTGAACACCTCGGTCTCAAAGGAGGCATACCGGGAATGGGGCGCCCAGAACACATCGTCAAAGCCTCGGATCAGGGGCTCCTGCATGCTGGAGGTCTCATGGAGGTAAACGCCGGAGAGCTTGGTGTCCCGGGTGAGCTTGGGGATGTCGTAGAACACATTCAGGGCCGCCTGCACCGCCCAGCACAGGAACATGGTGCTGGTGACGTGGACCCTGGACCACTGGATGATCTCCACCAGGCGGTCCCAGTAGGAGACTTTCTCAAAGGGCACCAGTCCCAGGGGGGCGCCGGTGATGATCATGCCGTCATAGTTCCGATCCTGCACCTCCATGAAATCCTGGTAGAAGGTGTCAATGTGGGCCTTGGGGGTGTTCTTGGACACGTGATCGTCGATGCGCAGCAGATCGATCTTCACCTGCAGGGGTGAGTTGGACAGCTTGCGCATGATCTGGGTCTCGGTCTCAATCTTCTTAGGCATGAGGTTCAGGAGCAGAAGCTTCAGGGGACGGATATCCTGTTGCTCGGCCCTGGTCTCGGTCATGACGAAGATGTTCTCCTGGCGGAGGATTTCCGCTGCGGGAAGATTGTCCGGAATTTTAATTGGCATGGTTCAGCCCTCCTGGCCTGCACACGCGGCCTGCAAACTTGTGATCTTCTGCCTGTCCGGCCGTTTCCCCCGGAGCAAATCTCCTGATCTCCCGGAGGAATTCCGGCTTAAGCCATTATTTGATCATTATAACAAAAACAGGCGGCCCTGTTTGACAGAAAACCAGCCCCATCCAGAGGCCAGGGAAACGAGGCCCCGGGCTTCCCGCTGATCCCGGGATCCCCTCCGGCGCCGCCCCGGAAAGCTGCCTTATCCCCTGACGGAACGGTCCTCAGGTGTTGCGGACAAACCGCAATTGAACCTATAATTTGAGTGAATCAGGATTGTCCGCAGGCTGAGCAGTCAGCATGAAAATAATACAACGAGAGCACCGGAGACGTCATGATCATAGAGACCCTGTCCACCGGCGATGAGGTCATCACCGGCTTTGTAACTGACACCAATGTGTCATGGCTGTGCCAGCGGCTCCTGGACGAGGGGATCCAGCCCTCCCGCAGGCAGACCGTGGGTGACAATATAGATGATATAACCGCCATCATCCGGGAGCGCTCGGAGCATGCGGACATCATCATTGTCAACGGCGGCCTCGGACCCACCTCCGATGACAACACCACTGAAGCCGCCGCCCGGGCGGCCGGGGTTCCCCTGATCCGCCATGAGGAGCTGGTGGAAAGGATCAAGGATATCTGCCGCACCCGGGGGATCGTCATGGATCCCTCCAACGAGAAGCAGGCCATGCTCCCGGAAGGCGCGGAGATCATTCCCAACCCCTCAGGCACCGCCTGCGGCTTCCGGCTCCGGATCGGGAAGGCTTTGTGCTTCTTTACCCCCGGTGTGCCCTCTGAGTTCCGGCCCATGGTTGAGAAGCAGATCATTCCCCAGCTCAGGAACATCCTGAAGACCACCGCCACGGAAGTGCGGCGCTTCTTCTCCCTGGGGGTGGCCGAGGCACGCCTTGGCGGAATCCTCAGCGAGATCACCTGGCCCGGAAGCATCGTCCTGGGCTACCGGGCTGACTTCCCCACCATTGAGCTTAAGCTCATCGGCCGGGACGCCACCCCGGAGGACATGGCCGAGGCTGAGCGCCTCCTGTATGAGGCGGTGGGATCCTTCATCATTGCCCGGGATCAGTTCAACATCCCGGCCCAGATCGCCAAACTGGCCGGCTCCATTCCCCTGCAGGTGCTGGACTCCGGCACTGACGGTCTGATCATCAGCCGCCTGGCCCAGGAAATGCACGGGCTTCTGGGACACTACACCCGCCTGCCCTCTGATCCCGAGCCGCTTATCGCCAGGATCAAGAAGGAGAAGATCAGGACTCTGGCCATCAGCGGCGAGACCCAGCACGGTTTCTGCATCATCTACTTCAACGGCATGAGGGGCTATCTCCAGCGCCTGAAATCCCGCAGCCCGCGGGAAAAGGATCGAAAGCTTATCATTGCCACCGTGGCCATGGACATGGTTCGCCGGCTGCTCAGCGGGGAACGTCCCTTCGGCACCTATGAAAACCTAGTGCGCAACGAGCAGTTGTCTTTCCATATGTAGGATCCCTGGAAGTGAACCAGGGAATTCTCCAGTTTAATTAAATTCTGCGACTTAATTAAAAACCAGACCCGCCGCATGCCGCCAGGACGGCTCAGACCGATCCTGACCGCTCATGTCGGCGGGTCTGCTGCATTCTGGGCATGGGGAGGAGAGCCGGAAACAAACGGCAAGTTGGCTGGAAGACAGGCAAAAGAAAAGGGAGGACCCTGACAAAGGATCCTCCCGGAAGGGGTGCCTGACAATTACCTACTCTGACATGGCGAAAGCCACACGACCATCGGCGCAACGACATTTCACTTCTGTGTTCGGAAAGGGAACAGGTGGTACTGACGCGCTATGACTGTCAGGCGAAACTTGTAAAAAATCCGTAAGCCGAAACTCAGCTCTGTTTTCTGT
>FLNX01000521.1_pt1 | contig 13608 bp, 16 predicted proteins | sample 1140341 | NCBI WGS metagenome assembly FLNX01 (sample SAMEA3878208, study PRJEB12797) | bioreactor metagenome | biome: Moose rumen | place: Sweden | collected 2011-10
TGGTGCCAGGAATCAGGCTGCCAGAATGTTTGCCGGGGATGTTACAGGCAGACCTATAAAAAGCATTGCGTTCGGAACCAACGGAACTGCACCCGTCGTTACCGATACGGCAATCACAGGCGCATATACAAAAGATGTCGAGGGATTCTCATTTCCTGATATGGGACAGATCCAGACGAACTGGGAACTCGGAACAAATGAGAACAACGGAATGGCAATCATGGAGTTCGGCCTCTTGTCTGCTGATGGCACTCTCCTTTGCCGTAAGGTTCGCGAGAATCCGATTTACAAGGAATCGGACATAAGCATCGAAGGTCACTGGACTTGGATTTTCTAAGGGAGGAATAGAACATGGCAAATTTGGCAGAAGAAACAAAATGGGAAAACGGTATCTATCAGCTTGAAATCGATGATCCGTTGCAGGGCGGACCGGACGGAATTGATAATGTCCAGGCAAAACAGCTTGCGAACCGTACCCGCTATTTAAAGGCAAAAATTGAGCATACACAGGAGAAGATTGCTCCTGTAGAAACAAGCGATGAAGCTGCAAATGCCTATGCAATCGGAGAACAGTTCTTGCTGAATGATGTGCTTTATACTGCGACAGCAGCGATTGCCGTTGGCGATGCAATCGAGGACGGAACGAACTGCGTTGCAAGTGACGAGCTTGTAAAACAGCTTGCGAACCATAAAAAGAATACATCGAATCCTCATGGAACTACAGCTGCACAGGTCGGAGCTTATACTAAGGCGCAGGTAGACACGCTTCTTTTCCGCCATGCAAACGATTCGGGAATAAGCATCCCATACGGGAAAAAAAGATTCCTGACTTTTGACTTTACGGACAGTAACCACAAATCCGTAAAAATTAAAAAAGGTGTACACATTAGACTTGACATCGCATCAGAAAGTGTTAAGGAGAGCCGTTGGCTTGATGTAGAACAGGATACGGTTTTCAATTTTGCACAGGCAATGCAGAGTGCTGCCGATGCTTCTGCAACACGGACTGGAGAAATTAACGGGCGGGAATTTTATGTATACCTCGTCCCCGACTTCGACACGGCGGACGGCGTTAAAATCGTTGTCAGCTGCAACGCCACCTACCCGAACGACATCTCGGAACAGTACACGGGCGCAAACACGAGGAAAATTGGCTGGTTTGCCACGCTCTGTGCAAGTACGGGTAGCGACCTTCCGGGAAAAATCGCCGAGTCGCCATCTTGCGGGCTTGTCGCGGGCGACAAGGTTCTGGTCAAGCAGTATCAAGATGATGACGAGGACGGTTTCTTTGACTTCTACAATGTGCCTGTAATCAGCGTAAAGACAGACTCGAAGTATGATGTCGTTACCGTGCAACATCCGCTTGCGGGATTCCTTTCAGGTCAGATTCTTCCCGAATCGGTTTTCTGCATAGGCTTCAGACCAGAATCAGAGCCAGCTGGAATGGTCTACGACATCGACACAGACATTGCGGCTGATATTTACTTGCAGAGCGGAAAAGGAAGAAACACGGCGAGTGAATACGGAGCGACAATCACTGACACTCGCGCCCAGCAGAACCATCAAGACGACATGAGGCACATCAAAAAGCGTCTGCTTTTTGATTATGAGTTCAGCTCGATAGCAGCTGGAAGCAACGAAGGCACGGCGATAAAAGGTGCGTCAGACCCAGTGACTACAGGCGGTCATGTAGATACGGCAGAAAGACGGATGATTTCTTTCATCGGATGTGAAGATTGCTGTGGAGCCTTGTGGCAGTGGCTTGAAGAGGTTTCAGCGAACGGTTCTTCAGATTGGTCTACTTACGACGGGCAGGCAGATTTCGGTGGTACATACGGAGTTTCGTATGCTTTGTTGGCGGGCGCGTATTGGGGCGACTCTTCGCATTGCGGTTCTCGTGCTCGGCATGGTGACCACGCTCGGTCTTCGGTTCTTGCGTACTTCGGTGGTCGCGGGGCGAGCCGCATGAAACACACAAGCTGAAAACAGCAAAGCGGGAACAGAAAAACGGAAAACGAGCCGCGTAGCGGCAACATTTATGCGGCGTAAGCCGCTCGCAATTTTTTTCTTTTGGAAGGGCTGCTCATTGAAAGCAGCCCTTTTTTATGCTATATTCTAGTCGTGTCGCAAGGCATAAGTAACAGGTTGAATCCGTGCTTTGTTGGCGGGCGCGAATTGGAACAACTCTTCGCATTGCGGTTCTCGTGCTCGGAATGGTAACAACGCTCGGTCTACGGTTAATGCGAACATCGGTGGTCGCGGGGCGATACGGGGGTAGTAACTCCGGCTGAACCTGTCACTTTGGCGGAATGCCAGAACACTCAACGGAGCGGCAGTCCTACTGGTAGCTTGTCGAACGCAGGGCTGCCGATTTTTTTAGAATGAAAACTTGGTTAAATATTTGGCCGCCTTTTATAACAAAAGAAAACTTCAACATTGCTTCTCTTCATGCAAAAAATGGCAAAGGAAAGCAGAAACAGGTTCAGCGTTTTGAATTGAACCCTGTGGAAAATACGGAACGAATACGCCAATCCGTCATTAACGGAACTTTTCACACATCGAAGTATCAAAGCAAAATCATCTTTGAGCCTAAAATGAGAATCATCTACATCCTGCCTTATAATCCCGACAGGATAGTTCATCATGCTATCGTGAATGTCCTGAAGCCGTATTATGAGCGTTACTTCATCGCCGACAGTTACGCTTGCCTTGACGGTCGTGGTCAACAAGCCGGAAGTCTCCGTTGTATGGAAGCAGTCAGACGTAACAAGTACTGCCTTAAATGTGACATACACCATTTCTATCCGTCAATCAGGCATGACATTCTCTTCGATATGTACAAGGCAAAAATCCGCGACACGAAATTCCTTGAAATTTTGGAAGACAATATTTTCTCTTTTGGCGGCGGCAAGAATATACCTATCGGAAACCTTACAAGTATCTGGCACGGAAACTTTTTTCTAACATCGCTAGACTTTTTCTGCAAGCACGAACTGAAAATCCGTGATTATGTTCGCTATTGCGATGACTTTCTTCTTTTCGGGGATGACAAAGCCTACCTTCACGAGTGCAGAAAAAGAATAGACGACTTTATACATACAAGGCTTGATTTGGAGTTCAGTCGTTCTGATGTTTTTAATGTAAAGCAGGGCGTTGATTTCTTGGGTTACAGACACTTTGACAACTACATTCTGGTTCGCAAAAGCACGGCAAAGCGTATGAGGAAAAAGGTCGCCTTGCTTCCTGAACGCTATGAGTCAGGAGAAATAACAAAGGACGAATTCCGCTCCATCCTTGACAGCATATCTGGCTGGCTCTCCCACGCAAATACCTACCACCTGTCACAGAAAATGGGTCTTGCCGAAATCAGAAACCGCTACATAATTGAAAATTCGCAAAAAATGGAGTAGAATTAACTATGCACAAGTTTTCGGATTTTGCCGCAGACGAGGAGCACTTGGACGGTGCTAAGAAGGCCTTTCAGGAGCTTGTCGGGAAGCAAATAGTTATTTGGAACGCACGGTCGCTGCAATCACAGTTTGACTCGGACGGGTGCGTGATGCTCTAGTTTTCTTTTGAGGAAAATGGTGAGAAGTTTGTGACATTCACAGGCTCAAAGGTCATAATTGAACAGATAGAGAAATACAAAGCACAGATGCCTTTTGAAGCCACCATTGAGCAGAGGAAAAGCGGGAAGCATTTTTACTTTACATTGACATAGGAGCGAAAATGAGAGGTTGCCCGCGTACATTCGCAACAAAGCAGGATTTCCTTAACGGAATAGAGACATACCCGGAGGAAACTAAAGCTGAACTCCGCCGCCTTATCGCAGGGCGTTTTGAGTTCGTGCCGACAGGCGAACTTGCCGAAGGAGAAAACGGAATTGAGGATGAGAGCCATCAGGTAATCACCTCAACAGAAACAGACCTGAAGACTGGCGAACAGGTTCAGAAACGCATTCAGCTTGAGAAGCGTGAAAGCGATAATGCCCGCCTGTTCCGCTTGGGATTCACCCTTAAGGAAGCGCAGAAACTAGTTTCTTAAAAACGGGTTTAAAATACTTTTACAAAAAAAAGCCAGGATTGCCGGAATCCTTAAGAGTTTCCGTCAGTCCTGGCATTTTTTTTGTCTACAGGAACTTTAGAAAATGGGAAAGGAGAACAAACTTCTATGTGGGAAGCAATATCGAATGTCCTGACAAGTGCAAACGCCTTGCAGACCATCATTAGCATAATTCTTGTGCTTTTGATTATCGTCGTAATGATAAAAACCGGAATGATTCGCATAAGGACAAAGCATGTTCAAGTGGGGAATGGAATTATCTCTTCGGATATCGAGAGAAAAATAATACACGAACAATGCAAGTTTACGCGCATATATCTTTCGGGGCTTATCGGAAAAATTACGGAAGTCTGCCCTGACCATACTCTTATGCATGAGGGCTGGTTTACAAAATGTATTCTTTCTGATGCTTATGACGAGTTCGTGGAATGGATAACGCAGAATCATATCTCAACAGACAAAGCGTATGTATCGACTAAACAGAATACAATCTGTGCTTTGATTTATTCGTACCCTGTAAGACCGGAATTTAAAACAGCAGAGTTCCAGACAAGAATGAAAAATTGGGTTGAAGAAATAATTCGTGAACTGGTCCGAATCAGAAAAGTCTACACAGAACAGGCTAAGGAATCTCAAAATCCTATCCAAAGCCTTTATGCCGAAGCTTAAGCATCTTAGATAAAAGAGGAGGAATAAAATGGAGTTATCAGATTTTATCCGTAAGTATGATGGCTGCAAGGTTGATTTTGACGGCGTGTATGGAGCGCAGTGCGTGGATCTGTTCCGCCAGTACGCTAAGGAATGCCTTGGAATTCCTGAACACACAGGCTCATGCAGCACAAGTGGCGGAGCAAAGGACTTGTTCCTTGATTACGCCAAAATGCCGCTTGAGAAGAAGTATTTCATTAAGATAACAAACAAGTCATTCATTCCTGGCGATGTCGCAGTATGGGATGAAAGCGAGAAAAACAAATACGGTCATGTTGCTATTGTACTCGGCATACTCAATGATGACCTGATTGTATTCGAGCAGGATGGCCTTAAACAGAACGGAGCAAGAATCACACTTAGAAGCATGGAGCGGCTTCTTGGGGGCTTGCGCAAAAAATAGGGGAGTGAAATCGTATGAGGAGATTTGATTATGCGAAAAAAATTATTATGTCTTTTTGTTTTTTGTTCGTGTTTGCTGTGTTGTTTTCCGGATGCTGTACATGCGGAAAACTCCGAGCCGACGCTCAAACTGTTGTCAGCGGAAATTCACTCGCAGCTGGACGGCTTGAAGCAACAGTCACGGCACTTGACGGAACAGTTGCTGATAGCAGAGAGAGAATTGCAAATATCATCAAGACAAGTAGAGGAATTACAGACGGAGTTGAACGGGTTGAATACCTGTTTGAGCAATACGAATCAGAAGTTGAGCGAATACTCGGAGAAATTGAGCGAATACGAGACGAAGCTCAAAATCCGGGCGAAAATAATATCTCTGGCAGTTCTGATTCTATTATTGTTCATAGCGGTGAGGATAATTCTGCTGGTGTTAAAAATTAAATTCGGCGTGAAGATTCCTTATCTCATAAACCTTCTGCTTTAGGTGAAAATGAATAAAATTCTTTAACTCTTTACAAACGGCTGAAATAATCCGAAAATGAGAAGAGAAGGAAATAAATGACATTAGACACCGAAAGTCAGCACAAAGAAGCCCTGGATGTGTTCATCCGGTCATTGCAGGCCGCTCCTGATTCGCTGATTAAGTCGCTCTCCGGCAAGGAATTTGCCCGCCATGTGGTTGACGGAGCGAAAGAAATAGAGAAGTTCATCTATTCGCAGGAAGATAAAAAGTAACAAAAATCTGTAAACAATTTGTAGGCAAATGCCAACAAAAAACCGCTATCTATTCTAGTGTTAGAACGGATAGCGGTTTTATTATTTATTGCATTAGCAATTTCCTATTTAAAATATTGTTTTGGAGATTATTTTCCTTTTAGTTTTGAAGAGAACAATCTGGAAGAAGCTCTTGATTTATTAAATAAATCTGTTTTTCAAAGTGAAAAAGCCCCCTCTTCTTTCTGTAAAAATCTTCCATCCTATACAATTGAAGAATGGGAAAAATATGCAGAATTCCTTTTTTCTTATGAATGGCTTGAAGATTATATCTATGGCTATATAGATTATGAAAAAATGGGTAAAAAAGCCTGCGGCTATATAATTTACAATATGAAACAGGCAATTAAAATGAATCCTCAAGATCCGTGGCCGCAGTACTGGCTTGCATATTTTATGAATGAAAAAGCATTTTATAGCGGAAAAAAAGCAGACTATGAAAAGGCAATAACTGAATGGGAAAACTTTTTGAATTACGATGCCGCTTCTGCCTGCCCGGGTTTACTTACAGCCTATGACAGTCTTTCAATTAATTATTCAGAAATCGGAAACGAAGAAAAATCTCATTTCTATATTAATAAAAAAGAAAACATAGAAAAAAACTTTCCATGGAAAGATACTGAAATGTATTTTTTTGGCTATTATAATGAAAACTGATTCAACTATAATGTTGTAAACGAAGTAACGTATAACATGCGCTTCAAAGCGGATGTCGGGTCTGCGCCCGCCACCGTTTAAGCGCGTAGTTAGGCGGACGGGCCACTGGCCCGCTGTGTTTAAGGTATTTAAATACACTTTTTAATTTCAGAAACAACAGCTTTAGCTAAAAGTGGTGGAACTGCATTTCCCACTTGTGTATATTGAGGAACCTCTGTTCTTCGTAAGAGTCCGCCAGTTGTTCTTTTTCCTAAGAATTCAAAAGAGTCGTCGAAAGATTGACAACGAGCCATTTCACGGACACTAAAAGTTCTGGCTTCCCAAGGACTTATATAATCATCTGCAATACTTACAATTGTTGCAGATGGCTGCAGCGCATCCCATCTCTGACGGATATTCTTTTTTGTAAGCAAAATATCAATCTCATCTTCAGAAACATTACCGCTCTTGAAAGCCTGAATAATTTCATCAGAAGTTTTATTCAGTTTTTCACAGCAGAGATTTATAAGAGCTGGTTTGTTTGAAATATCAATTCCTTCAGTTTTTACCCTTTTACGAAGGTTGGAGCCAGATTCGCCCTGATTAAAAAGGCTGAATCTTTCAGAAACTACATCTGTAACTTTAGGAAGTTCCGTGCAAGATAATTCTTTTCCAACGGGAATAGGATTACCGTTTATATCGGGTGTTCTTCCTTCTTTACATTCTTTCTGATACTTACTTTCTTTTATTGTATTTCTAATAGAAGAATCTGTTATCAAATCGCTGATAGCATCCTGCAAAGTAAGCTGGTTATCGTGAGTTATTGGAGTCGGATAATTAGGTGCTTTTTCACCAGTCCTGTAACCGATGAAAATTGCCCTGTTTCTTCTTTGAGGTACTCCAAAATCGGCGGCATTTAAAATCTTTGGTTCAAGGGTCTGGTAGCCAATTTCTTTTAATTCATTTCTTAAAATTGCAGGTGTAACGCTTCCGTCTTCATAGTGAATGCCAGTAATGCCGACATAGCCCATGAACTGCATATCCATGAAGCCTTCAACGTTTTCAAGAACAATGTAACGAGGTTTTATCTCATTTATGACCCTTACATATTCACCGAAAAGCATATTTCTTGGGTCATCTTTTTTTCTTCGACCTGCACGAGAAAACCCCTGACAACTTGGACCTCCGATAATTAAATCTATATCTTTTGGACATGTCCGTTCACCGTTATTAAACCATTCAAGAGATTTTATCTTTTTCCAAATAAAATCTCCTTTTAGGTTGCGGATATCGCTTCGCTCAAACCATGTATTATATCCTTGATGAAGACCTAACTGCTCATGCCTATTGCGATAGGTCAACTCAACCATATCACTGATGTCTGAACTAAAAAGAATGTCAAATCCTGCCTGAATCAAGCCTTCTGAACAACCGCCTGCTCCACAGAATAAATCTATTGCGTATGCCATCTTATTCCTCATCTATCTCGTAATTTAACATAGTTTCACTTATAAGTCCAGGGCTTTTATAAATCATATTTTTTTTCTTCCCCAAGCAAGTCATGGATATTTTGAGGAAGAATCTTAAAAAGCAACCCATGGTCTCTATAGCTTCCGTCTGGTTTTATATGTGCTGCTAAATCAGCTGTAATTTCCCCATTATCAATAAGCGGTGCTAAAAGCAGTGCATTTGGATTTCGGGTATGGACAACTTTATCATATCGAAAGTATTCCCAGTCTTCACGAAGTTCAGAAGCGGCTTTTACCCAGAAAGTTTCAGGATGCTTGGTCAAAAGAGTTTTTCGCAAAATATCCAAATCCCATGAAGAAACTAAATTTGGTGTCGGTTGGGCATCGTCGATAAGATTTAATTTGTCGGCATCATAATCAACAACAAGTTTTAAGCCGTAGGCATTGTATTTCTTTGTGGAAAGAGTTTCATAAATCTGCTTTCTTGGCTCTGTCTGTCCTCTTGGTATCTGTACTTTCCCGTATTTATCTAAGATTTCGGAATACGATAAGCCAGAGTCCGGAACTTTTGTAAAAAGCGTTGACCTTGTGACCGTTCTTTTTTCACCATTTTTAGAAATTCTGGTTGCTTTCAGCTCAATTCCCTTGTAATCAGGCGATTTTGAATTGTTTCGGCTTATTCCAAGTGCGTTTTCAAGAGTATCACCAACGCCAGGGTCTCCAGCCGTAACAGATGGAATAAAACCTCGCCTGTGAATTTCATGCAACTTTTCAAGAAGTTCTTCTGCGGTTGATATATATTCGTTCAAAGAAAGTTCAAGATAACTGAATACATGTCCTTTTTTGAAAAGCGACTCTTGGATTTCTTTATCAGAAAGGTTTATTACATAAAGTTCTTTGTTAAAGACTAAAATCGCAAGGAGATTGCAAGGTTTGCAGTATTTCTTTAGGTCAGAAAACCAAATTCGAGGGTCTCCGTGCTTTGTATTAGGTCTGTACAATGAAGCGGTCGTATTTATTACATCATCTTTTGTCACAAAATGGCTTTCAATGATAACTTTGTTTTCCTGTCCCTGCCCTTGGTTTTCGTAATCGTGAACTTTTGCAAACTTTAACAACTCTCGGAGCGGTTTTGTTGCGTCCATGATTGATTTTTCATAGCCTGTAGGTGTTGGAACAAGGAAAGCAACGCTTGTATTTGTTTCTGCAAAGTACGGAATTACAGTTTCTAAAGGTGTATCTGACATTGAAAGCATGAAAATTGTCTCCAAATAATCAAAATTTATATAGATATTATCGGAAATTCTGAAAAATTTATAGTATCAGGTATAAGGATTGAACGAAATAGGCAATCTAAACTTCCTCAAAATAAGGAAGTCTGTTTTTCTTTTAAATTGCATATCCTCATTATAAGGAACTATGTTTTTTCACTCACTTGCACTTCCTCAGAAAAAGGAACTTCGGAAAAATTCAAACTCCCCATTCCTTAAAATAAGGCAGTCCGAAATTTCGTAAATCTAAAATCCTTATGATAAGGAAAACTCAAAAATCTTGGAGCAATCCTTATTTTAAGGAAAAATTTGTCGATTGCAGGAAAATTCAGTATTTTTAAAGCAGATTCATAAAAAAGGAGGATAAGTTTATGAACAAGTTGAAAACTGCAATCCGCAACGCTGAAGTTGACGGACTTTCGGACTCAATCATCCGTAATTTCAAGGCGGACGAAAAGGCTCAGTCTGATTCATTCCTGAAATCAGCCCTTGAGGAACTCGAATCGCTTTCAGCTCAAATCACGACAGCTATTTTACAAGACAAGACTCTCTCAACGCTCGATTCTGCTGACAGTGCACGCGACGAGGCTATAAAAACACTGGGAACGGTTCTTGCTGCCTATGCCGTTTTTCCGATTGCAAGTAAAAAAGAACTTTCTGCCCCACTCAAAGCAATCTACGACAAGTATGCAAAAGCCGGAATCACGACCGCAAACTACACGAGCGAATCTTCAATGATTGAAAGCCTTTTGCAGGATTTTTCCGCAGATTCACTTGCAGAGAACATCAAGGGCTTGGAAGGTGTGGCAGAAGCAATTGATTCTATCCGCTCAGCACAGGACGAATTCACCAAGGCAAACGACGAATATGTAAAGGCAAGTTCAAACAAGGGCGCTTCTGCTTCTACTTACAACAAACCGATTGTTTCACTTGTAAATGACAAGCTCGTTCCTTATCTTAACGCAATGATTATTGCAGGAAATGCAAACTGCATTGATTTTGCTAAGAGTGTTGAGGCTGAAATCAACAGGGCAAACGAGGCAATCTCAAAACGTGGCAAGAAACCTGCTGAAAAGACTGCTGAGTAAAACTTGAAAGGTCAAGCCTTTCAAGTCTTGGAATAAGGTATAAAAGTTGTGCAAGTCAAGCTTGCACAACTTTTGAATTGAAAAAGGAGAAAAACATGCAAGAAAAACAATTAGCTCAAAAAGCATACAGTGAAATTTTAAATGCTTCAAACAAGGCTGAAGTAGAATCAATATACAGAAAATATATTCTGTATGTATTGGAAAACTATCTAAATGAAAAACTTTTTAAAGGTTTTTTGAAACAGTTACTTTCTATGCAGAGAGAATCACAATCTGCGGCTCAAACAAATTACAATACAATGGTCGCTATGGAACTATTGAAGGACGGTGATTAGTGGAACCTTTAGTTACAGATTGGATTCAGGCGATTACAGCCATTGTTACAGGTGTATTTGGACTTGCAGGAGCTATTTTTGCAATAGTTCAAGTTTATCAGATAAAAAATCAACTATCCTCAGCAACTTTAACAAATGTCTTAACTCTTGAAGCAGAGATGAACTCTAGAAAAGCCAAACTTGACGATATAAACAACGAAATTGAAAAAGCAAACCTTGAAGGAAAATTAGACAAAAATGCAAAAGAAGTTTTTAAAAGGTATCAAAACTCAGCAATAGAAAATTGGCTTAATTCGGTAGATAGATTATGTTTCTGTATTAAGAGTAATTATCTAAAAGAAAAAGACTGGAAAATGGAATATCGGGATTATATAATCGATATTGTAAGAACTTATGAAGATAAATTTGGTGAGTCTTCTTTATACACAAATATAAAAGATATAAATCAAAAATGGTTGCGTGAGTAGATATAATCGCCTAACAAGAAGTTCAAAGCCGACACAGCGGTCAAGCCGCTGTGCGGTTTAACTCGTTGTTATGTGGACGCCCGCACTGGGGCGCGTTTTTTAGCAGTTTTAAAAAAAGACATTTAAGATGTTTTCTGTTATAATATATATAATTTTTTCGGATAAGGATTGTTTTATGAATAAAATTGAAAAAGCAGAAATTTTGGAAAAGTCAAAAAATTGGTTTAAAACTAGTATAATGGAGCAGCATCAAGTAAATACTAGAAAATTAACCTCTATTAAAGAATTCAATGTTAATCCTTTTCTTGCCTCATATTTAGCTCATTTTTTAACAGGTAATGCAAAACCTGAAAGTATTGCAAAAGCTTTAATTTATCCTCGTGTACTAGGAACTTCTATAAATACAATGTTTGGTACTGGTATTCAAAAATTTACTACAGATGTTCTTTCCTCTTTCGCAAGTACTACAAGTGGAATGGATATTGAATTTGATGATATTTTAGATGGATCGCATAAGTACTGTCAACTAAAAGCTGGTCCAAATACAATAAACAAGGATGACGTGGAAACAATTTTCAGACATTTCAAAAGTGTAAAAGATTTAGCAAGAACAAATTCTAAAAAAATCGGTATCGATGATTTAATTGTTGGAGTTATTTATGGAACTCCTGAAGAATTAAGCGGACATTATAAAAGACTAAATAAAGACTACGATATTCCAGTTTTAGTTGGCAAAGATTTTTGGTATCATTTAACAGGTGAAGAAAACTTTTATTTTGAATTGATAAAAGCTATTGGTTCAGTTGTTTCGGAAAGTAACTTTAAAGATGAGCTAAATGACGTTATTCATCAATTGTCACTAACAAAAGAAATTATAGAAATTTCCGAATCATAAATCCCTTGACATTTATAAAATAACCATGCATAATCTTGCATAAGGTGGTTATTATGAAGAGTGATTCAGATATATATTCTCTTGAACAATTTGCCGACTTATTGTCAGTTTCAAAAGATACATTAAGACGTTGGGATAATTCAGGAAAATTAAAAGCACATCGAAATGGAATTTCTGGATATAGATTTTATACAGAAAAAGAATTGGAAATTTGTGAACAGTTAGAATTATATTTTCCTGAAGCTAAAGAGGCGGATAATACTGCCATACCAAAAAATAATTATACATCAATAGAACTTTTTGCTGGTGCAGGCGGTCTTGCACTTGGATTAGAAGAAGCTGGCTTGCATCATGTTATGCTAAATGAATTTGATCATACAGCTTGTGATACTTTAAGAAATAATCGACCTAATTGGAATGTTATTGAAGGCGATATACATACTATCGATTTTTCTCAATATCAAGGAAAGGTAGATGTTGTTACGGGAGGCTTTCCTTGCCAAGCATTTAGTTATGCTGGGAAAAAATTGGGATTTGAGGATGCTAGAGGAACATTGTTTTTTGAGTGGGCAAGAGCAGTAAAAGAAATTCAACCTAAGATTTGTATCGGGGAAAATGTTCGCGGTCTTCTTTCGCACGAAAACGGCAAGACAATAAAAGGTATGATTGATGTTCTTACAGAACTGGGCTATACAGTTCTAACACCACAAGTCTTAAAAGCTATTTATTACAAAGTTCCACAAAAAAGAGAAAGAATGATTTTAGTTGGTATAAGAAAAGATATATCAACAGAATTTTATTATCCAAAACCTAGTAGGCATATTTTCACAACAAAAGATGCACTAAAAAAAGGCTCTTTATATGATTGTGATGTTCCTGAATCTGAAGGAGAAAAATATCCAGAAAAGAAAAGAAAGGTTTTAGATTTAGTTCCACCTGGTGGCTATTGGAGAGACTTACCTGTTGATATTCAAAAAGAATATATGAAAGGCAGTTTTTATTTAGGTGGTGGAAAAACAGGTATGGCTCGTAGAATTTCATGGGATGAACCATGCTTAACATTAACTTGTGCTCCGGCTCAAAAACAAACAGAACGTTGTCACCCAGATGAAACTCGACCTTTTACAGTAAGAGAGTATGCTCGAATTCAGACATTCCCTGATAGTTGGAAATTTGCAGGTTCTATGACACAACAATACAAGCAAATTGGAAATGCAGTTCCTGTAAATCTAGCAAAAGAAGTCGGTTATTCTATTGTTGATTTTTTAAATCGTTATTATCAAAGTCAGCAAAAACAGACATCAAAAGAAGAAGTAAACTATAAGATAAGAAGAATAGCCATTTAAACTATAGTAAAAAAATTTTCTTGAATAATAAACGAAATCACATAACAAAGCTTCAAAGCCGACAAACCGGTCAAGCCGGTTTGCGGTTTAAGCAATTGTTATACGCACAGCCCACTGGGCTGGAAAAGAATATTAAAATCTAATCATTAATAATTCCA
>FLNX01003078.1_pt1 | contig 13597 bp, 10 predicted proteins | sample 1140341 | NCBI WGS metagenome assembly FLNX01 (sample SAMEA3878208, study PRJEB12797) | bioreactor metagenome | biome: Moose rumen | place: Sweden | collected 2011-10
GGCGAAAGTCGAGTTTTCACAGTGCAATGGCAGAAACGAGCGGAAGCGGGGTTCCGTCAACAAAAACACTAAACATCGCAAGCGATGTTAACGCCACCGCGGAGCGGTACTGCCGTTTTGGGCAAGACTGCGCAAGCAGGCTGCGGTTCCCGCTGGGAGCTTGTTTCTGCAACTACGGTATGCATAAACTCGACATTCGACCTAAAAAACAATCAACAAGGCAGGAGAAAAACATGCAGATAGAAGTGCTGAAATCAAAGCTCCACAGGGCTACGGTCACGGACGCGAAGCTCAACTACGAAGGCTCAATATCGATAGACACCGACCTCATCAAGGCGGCCGGAATGCACGACTACCAGAAGGTGGACATCTACAACATCAACAACGGCGCGAGGTTCTCCACGTACATAATCCCGGGGAAAAAGGGCGAAATCTGCCTGAACGGGGCGGCGGCGCGGATGGCGCAGGTCGGTGACAAAATCATCATCGTCACGTTCACATGGATAGACGAGGAGAAGGCTGACGGCTGGCTCCCGAACGTCGTCCTCCTGGACGAGGGGAACCGGATAAAGGAAAGCGGCAAGCACGCGATGGTGTCTGGAACCGTCGTGGTCTGAAAAGCGATTTTCAAAAGGAAAAAGGAAGCCCCGGACACGAAGAGCGTTCACGTCCGGGGCTTCCTTTTTTTTGCGATGAAAAAACTACAGCGTTCCGAGCTTTTTCAGGTAGTGGAAGACGGTCTCGCCCGCCGTGAAGTGCGCGCAGCCGGCGAAGATGAAGGTCTCCCCGCCCTCGTCGAGGTACTCCGTGATTTTCTCGGCCCAGGCCTTGTTCCTGTCGTTGTAGAGCATCTTGTCGTAGTCCTTGTAGATTGCGCTCCTCTTCTCGTCAGCCTTCATGTTGTCGAGGCAGATTTTTCCGACAGCGGCCGCATCGTCCTTCAAATACGCCTCGTAGAGCGACATCATCATCGAGTGGACTTCTGTCGGGTTCGCGAGGTCGTCGAGGAGGTCCTTCAGAATCTGGAGCTGGGTTTCGTAGTCGCCGTAGCGGAGGATGTCGAGCTGGGTGGAAAGCGCGTCGAGCCCCTCGACCTTCTTTCCGTTCTCAATGGCGTAGCCGTATATGCTCATGTCGACTCCGTATCTTGCGTCGAAGCCGATTCCTCCGAGATAGGCATTCTGGCAGGAAGTCGTCGACACCCAGGGCTTGAAGCGGCTGAGCGGTCCGAGCTGGTCGCCGAGTATGCTTCCAAGCATCGACCTCTGGCTTTCGCTCAGGTCGGAAAGGATGTCCTTGCCGTCCGGGAGCACGTCCTGCGTCATCGCATCCATCACGGACGACATCAGGTTCATCTGGATGTCGTCGAGCGAAATCTCGGCCACGAGCCTGTCGGCGGTCGTGAAGGTCTCTATCACCTTGTCCCCCAATGGGAACACCCTTTCGTCGGCGGCGTGGATTGTGCCGAGGATGTGGACATGGGAAGGCTTTCCGTTGGAATCGGTTCCCGTGATGGTCCAGAACATCCTCTCAGGGTTCTTCGTCAGGACAGCCTTTTGCTTCCTGGCGGAAACCGACGAAGAGCCGTCGGACGACGGAGCCGATGCGCACGAAAGCGTCGACAGAGAAAGAGACAAAAGGAAGACCGCCGACAATGCCGACAGAATTTTCTTCAAATTTTTCATTTTTAAACTCCTGTTCCGTGAAAATGCCTCGATTATACAAAAATTCATGAAAACATTGTATAATAAAAGAATGATTCAACTACAAGGAACCGTATTGAACGGAAGCAACAACACATTCGAAATAGAATGCGACGACGCGAATTCTGACCAGCCCCCATCGGACGACTCAGGCAATTCTTCAAAGAAAATCAGGTACTGCACATTCAAGAGCAAACGCCTCAAGCTGGACACGGACTACTACAATCCGCTGGCTCCGGGCGACAGGGTCGAAATCGAAATAGAGGACGAGGACGACGACAAGGGACAGATAACGGCCCTTGTCCCGCGGAAGAACGAATTCGTCAGATGGAACGTGAAGGGACGCGCGCCCCAGCTTTTGGCGGCGAACCTCGACTACATAATACTCGTCACGACTCCCGACGAACCTCCGTTCCGCCCGAAATTCATAGACAGGGAACTGGCGCAGGCGGAATACGAGAACCTCACGCCGATAATCCTCGTCAACAAGTACGACCTGCCGGCTGCCCAGGATGCGGAATTCCAGAAGCGGCTCTCGATATGGGAAGACATCGGCTACAAGGTGCTCAGGGTTTCGGCGAAGACCGGAGAGGGGCTTCCAGAGCTTGCGGAAATCATAACGGGAAAGCTCAGCGCCTTGGTCGGACAGTCGGGAATCGGAAAAAGCTCGCTCGTGAACGTGCTGGACTCCACTTGCGTGCTGAAGACAGGCTCGCTATCCCAGAAATACGGCAAGGGCACGCACACAACCACCAAGGGAAGCCTAATGCACATACACCTGAACGAGTCCATCGTCGGGGGGCTTCCGAACGTCTACGCGTCCATAATCGACACGCCGGGAGTCAGGAGGTTCTGCCTCGACGGAATCGCGGCCGAGGACCTGCAGCTCTACTTCCGGGAGATAAAGCCGTTCGTGGGAAAATGCAAGTTCGGAATGAGTTGCGTCCACGAGAACGAGCCTGACTGCGCGGTGAAGGAAGCCGTGGAAGCCGGAGCGATAAGCGAAGAGAGATTTGAAAGCTTTATGAGAATCAAAGAAGAGATAGAGACAGGCTCTTGGGAGGACTAGAAAATCCACACGGACAGAAAGGAGCGGAAGCTTTTTGAAGTCCGTGTGATTTTTTTTCACATCATGCACAAGAAGACATTGGAAGATTTGGCTTTCTACAGAATAAGGGAAGAGATAGCGGGGAACTGCGCGAGCGAAGAGGGAAAGGCGGAACTTTTGAGAAGGGAGCCGCTCACGTCGGGGAAGAAGGAGCTGATGGACGAGTTGAAGAAGCTCGGAAGCCAGTGGCAGAAGGCGATACAGTCGAAAAACCCGATACGGCTGCAGTCGTGGAACGAGATTGCCTCGTTTTTGAAAGTGCTCAAGGCGGAAGGCTCCACGCTAGAAAAAGACCAGCTCCACTCGCTCATGATTTTCGCGAAGTCGGCTCTGGACATCTACTCCTCAATAAAAACGGCGTCGAAGGAAATCGCCATGAAGAACCTCGCCGACAAAACGGAGAAGCTCCCCTACTCGGAACTCCAGCAGACCGTGAACGCGATTTCAAGGGTCCTGGACAACGACGGAAACCTAAAGGACATCCCGATAATCCGTGAAATCAAGCAGAAAATTGCAAGCATAAACGCGGAAATCAACTCGGCGCTCAAAAAATACACGTCGGATCCGAGCATGAACCAGGTGCTCTCGTCGAACGTCCCGGCTTTCAAGGCGGACAGGCAGGTCTTGGCGGTCAAGTCAAGCCAGAGGCTCAAGGTTCCGGGCATCGTCCACGAAGTCTCAGGCTCAGGGCAGACGATGTTCATCGAGCCGGAGGAAGTCGTCAGGAAGAACAACGAGTTGATTCAGGAGGAATTCCACCTCGCCCAGGAGACGAGGAAGATTTTCACGGAACTGACGGCGCAGCTTCATCCGCATTTCGAGCAACTGAAGTGGGCGCTCAAGATAATGACAGAGCTGGACGCCACATACGCCGCCGCCAGATGGGGAGCGGCGAACAGGGGAATCTACGCGCTGGACACGGACGAGGAGACGGTCCCGGAACTTCTGCAGGCGCGGCACCCGCTTCTCGGAGAAAAGGCGGTTCCAATCGACATCAAATTCCTCGCCGGAAAGAACATCCTCATCATCACAGGTCCGAACACTGGCGGAAAGACCGTCACAATAAAGACGTTCGCCCTCTTCTCCATGATGAACCAGGCGGGCTTCCCGGTCCCGGCGGCTGAGGGGACGAGGCTTCCGGTCTTCGACTCGATTTTCGCCGACATCGGGGACGAGCAGTCGATTGACGAGTCGCTCTCGACCTTCTCCGCCCACATGAAGAACATCGCCGCGGCCGTCAAGCACGCGGACGAAAAGTCGCTCGTGCTTTTGGACGAGCTTGGAAGCGGAACGGACCCGCAGGAGGGCGGCGCGATTGCGATGGCGACACTGGACGCCCTCATAGAAAAGAAATCGTTCGTCCTCGTCACGACCCACCACGGAATCCTCAAGAACTACGGCTACACCAACGAATTCTGCGTGAACGCCTCGGCGGAATTCGACACGGACACGCTCTCCCCGACCTACAGGCTCGTGATGGGCGTTCCGGGAGAGAGCCACGCGCTCGACATAGCGAAACGCTCCGGGCTTCCATCGGCCACCGTGAACAAGGCGAAATCGTACATGACGAACCAGCAGGCGGACGTCTCCACGCTCATAAGGGGCCTCACGGAGAAGCACGCGGAAGTCGCAAGGCTTGAGAAGGAATTCCGGCAGACGGAGAAGGAGCTGAAGGACAGGATTTTCAGGTTCGAGCAGAAAGAAATCAAGATGCGGCAGTGGGAAAACGAACTCAAGGAAAGGGAACAGAGAAGCGAATCCAGATTCCTCCGCGAAACGAGAAGCCAGCTTGAGAATCTGGTCAGGGAAATTCGTGAGGGAGAGCTGACGAAGGAGAAGACGCAGAAAGTCAGACGCTTCATCGACGATTTGACAGAGGACGTGAACCTTCAATACGAGGACATCGAGCTTGAGAAGGAAAAAATCGAAGAGGACAAGAAGGAGCTGGAGAAGAGAATCGAAGAGGACGCGAGAAAATCCAACTCAATCGAATACGAAATCGCCGAGAACGGCATGAAAATCATCAAGTCGTCGGAATCCAAGTCGAAATCGACGAAGAAGACGAAGCGCAGGCTCTCCAACAGGGAGGCTCTGGCGACCGCGCAGAACACATACTCTGCCGAGGAAGTGCTCGCGATGTCCCCCAAGCAGAAAAAGCAGAAGGCGAACGCGCCGAGGGTCTTCGAGGAGGGGGCGGAAGTCCTCACGAGAGCGACGAAGATGAGGGGGACGCTGGTCAGGCAGGAGAAGAGCGGAGTCTGGCTGGTGCAGCTCGGGAATTTGAGGATGTCGTTCAAGGAGAAAGACTTGATGCTTCTGGGACAGCCGAACATCACTGCGAAACCGGACTACACGGTGGAGCTTTCGGGCGAGGAGTCCGGGGAGAACGCGATTTTCACGAAAGAGGACAGCTCCCCGAAGTTCGAGCTCAGGCTTCTCGGAATGTACGCCGACGACGCGATAAAGGCCCTGCAGAGGCAGCTCGACCTATGCGTCATGCAGAATTTCAAGAATTTCAGCGTCATACACGGAAAGGGCACCGGAATACTGCAGCAGGCGGTGCAGGACTTCCTCTCGCACTACCCCGGCGTGAAGAATTTCTACTTCGCCCGGCCGGAAGACGGCGGCTTCGGAAAAACATACGTCGAAATGATGTAGGAGAAGGAAAACGCACCGAAAACACGCGGAATATTGAAATCTGTTCGAAAATTCAAAAATTCCGTAATAGAATAAAAAGGAAAGGCAATCGCCAAATTTCAGCGAAAAGCGTTTTTTTTTAGTTGGAGGAAAAATTATGGAAAAAATCACAATCACTTTCCCGAATGGAACGAAGAAAGAAATACCGGTAAGGACAAGGGGAATCGACATACTTGAATACTTCGGCGACACGATAGACAAATCGAAAGTCATAGCGTTGAACGTGAACGGAGAAGTCGTCTCCCTCTCCCGCCCGATAAAGGTCTCCGCCACAATCGAAGCGATTACGGCGGAAAGCAAGATGGGCGCGGAAGTCTACAGACGCTCCCTCTGCTTCCTTTTGGCGGCGGCGGCGAACAAGCTATACCCGTCTTCAAGGCTGCTCGTGGGCCACTCTCTCGGATTCGGCTACTACTACACGCTCGACGGCGACACCCCGATTTCCACATACGAAATCTACGAGCTTGAGAAGGAGATGAGGAACCTGGTCCGCGAGAACCACCCGATTTTCACGAAGCACGTCTTCTACGAGGAGGCCTGCGAGATTTTCGAGAAGCTAAAGCTCACGGAGACAAGAAAGCAGCTCGAATACAGGTGCAAGCCGCGCGTCCTCGTCAACAAGCTCGACAACTCGGAATTCGCCGACATCTATTTCGCGCCGCTCGTGGCTTCGACCGGAGTCCTCAAAGTCTTCGAGTTGAAGCCATACGGAGAAGGCTTCCTCCTCAGGTTCCCAGAATACGGAAAGCCCGACACAATCCCCGAATTCCACGACAACCCGAAGATTTTCGAAATCTACAAGCAGTACAAGGCTTGGGGAAAGAGAGTCGGAGTCACGAGCGCGGCCAGCCTGAACGAGCTTATCGTCAAGGGAAAAATCAACGACTTCATCGACATCACGGAGACGTTCCAGTCGCAGAACTACGCGAAAGTCGCGGAGCAGATTGCGAACAGGGGCAACGTCAAGGTCGTTCTCATTGCGGGCCCGTCATCGTCCGGCAAAACGACGTCGGCCAAGAAAATCGCGCTCCACCTGCAGGCTCTCGGCTACAACCCGCACGTCCTGAGCCTCGACTCCTACTACGTCGGCAGGGACAAGAACCCGAAGGACGAATTCGGAAACTACGACTACGAGTGCCTCGAAGCGCTGGACATTCCGCTCTTGAACCAGAACCTCGTGGACTTGTTCGACGGAAAGACGATAGACGTGCCGAGCTACAACTTCGACACGGGAACGCGGTTCTACACGGGCGAGAAAATGACGATGCACGAGAACGACATCCTCATAATGGAAGGAATCCACGGCCTGAACGACAAGCTCACACCTCTCATCAAGAGCGAATTCAAGTTCAAGATTTACCTTTCGGCGTTGACCCAGCTCAACCTCGACGACCACAACAGGATTCCGACGAGCGACAACAGGCTCATACGAAGAATCGTGCGCGACGCGAACTTCAGGGGCAAATCCGCGGCCGGCACAATCAGCATGTGGGGCAACGTCCAGAAGGGAGAGAGGCTACACATCTTCCCGTTCCAGAACAACGCGGACGCGGTTTTGAACACGGCACTCGACTACGAGCTCCCGGTCCTGAAAGTCTACGTGGAGCCTGCCCTCCGCGCCGTCAAGCCGAGCGAGCCTGAGTACACCGAGGCCTGCCGCCTCCTCCGCTTCCTCGCCCAGTTCGACGCGATTTCGTCCGACTACGTTCCGAAGCAGTCGATAATCCGCGAATTCATCGGCGGCTCGACGTTCAAGTACTAGGCGAACAACGCTCTTAAAAAAAATGGGCATCTCCAGCGGACAACAGCGTTCGTTCCGGAGATGCCTGGATTTTTTTCAGGCGACCAGCTTGCGACGCAAACATCGCTTTTAACATTTCAGAATGGTTAATATCGCTATACCATAAACTCAGCCACCGCATTTCTTACTTGTTTGACATTCCTTTAAGGCAGCTACGTTATATATTGCGCTCGGATTGGTAAATGGTGGCTTTCTTTATTTTTATGCTGATAAAATTTAAGCAATGGGGACTATTCTAATTTATCAGCAATGATGCGATGTGTTTTTCCGATGCCGGATGTAACGTATATTTACGATATTTTCTTTTTTTAGTTCCCAAAAAGTTGCCTGTATAAAGGGACAGTCTTTCACATCAAAAATATATTCCCATGATTTTTTATTTTTTCAACATTCATAAGCTTTTTCCTCCAAGCGCCCCAGTGCGGGCGTCCACATAACAACGGGTTGTACCGCAAACCTGCCTGACAGTTTTGTCGTCTTTGAAGCTTTGTTATGCTGTTATTTTAATTCCAATATAAATTGTATTCTTTTTTGTATTCCACATCTTCGATGTAAATACCCAATTTTATCAAATTATGCATACTTTTATTTATAAAATCTTTATCTTTATTTTCAATCTGTTTTAGTATATCCGAATAAAAAGGGAACATAAGAGCATAATATGAAGATAAAACAAAAGAGTCCGGATTAGACTTTTCTTGTGTAAGGAATTTATAAAAATATTCCTGATTTATTGAAGGAATAAAAATAAAATCATAACCTTTAATGTTCAGCGTAAGTTTATCTTCTTCTATTTTTTTGATTCTATATACATCTGTTGTAACTTCACTTTCCGAATCTTCATCAAAAAATTGTGTCTTTACAGTTATTGTTTGATTTTTAATTGAAACTGAATACTTTCCACCTCCGCCCATACCGGATTCTATTAATCCAACAGTGTATGAGCCATTTAATTCAAATCGATAAAAAGTTCTATTTTTATTTCCAGTTACCCAAGAAAATCTACAAAGGTATCTTTGTAAGTCGTTATCTGTCCATTCTTTTGTTGAAAATGTATCTAATTTATCTGTTAAGTATCCGCCGAAAATCCAGCCATATACATTTTCTTTAGCTTGTATTGTTTCAACTGGAAGCAGAACTTTTATCCAGTTTGATTTTATACCGTCAATTGTTGTTTCTTCTCCTACAGAGATAATTTTTACTTTCATTCTGTCGTAAAGAACTCCAATTTTATTAGCTGATAAATCTGGTTTATTTCTTATTCGTAATCCTTCAGGAGAGTTTACATATAAATAATCAATGTTTTTGTTGTTAAAAAAATATTCTGAATCTAAAGAAAAAAGAAAATTTGAACATAAAAGTAAAACTAATCCTATAAAATACTTTTTCATTTTTTCCTTCTTAATCACGTCAGTGGCGTGTCAGTATAACAATGAGTTAAACCGCAAACTGGCTTGACCGGTTTGTCGGCTTTGAAACTTTGTTAGGCGTTTTCTATTATATAATCAAGAATAATTTTAATTATTCTTTTTCTCTCTTCAATATTTATATTCTTTGATGTTTCGAAAGTAAATGAGTTTTTGCAGCTTGAATAAAATATTCCTGTTGTAACAGTTTTCTTTAATTTCATATATTTTGAAGCGTAAAATGGAACGTATAATTTTCCGTTTTCCGCTTGTAGAATTCTATCTTTATATTCACTATCAAACACAACATTATTCGTCGCTAATTTTTTTAATATGTTATCAGAAATCTTTTTATTTTTTATTCCGTAACAATATAAGAAAAAGCCGCTGGCATTTGCTTCATGAAAATCAAATACTTTTTCGTAATCCTTTGGCTTAAAATTTTTTACTAATATCTGAGCTTCACGAGTTTTTAAGTTTGTCATATCTCTGTTAATATCAAGGTTATTTCCGTTATATCGCTGATTAAACTCGAATCCAAACGGGTTTACGATTAAAATAAAATCAATTTGCAAATCTTTTCTTTTTACATCTTTCTTGTTCAGTGAAATTAAAAAATCTTTTATTGCATAAACAGGAGCGGGCTCATTTCCATGAACTCCAGATATTATAAGGTATTTTTTGCCTTTGTTTTCTTTTAGTGGATTATAACTTATTTTATAAATTGGATATTTTTGCTTCTTGTATTCTACTGTATCTAATTTTTCTACAGCGAAATTTGAATCCAATGTTTTAATAAAAGCAATCGTGTCAGAATAATTTCTGCTTTTTTCAAGCGAAAAAATATTTTGCGTGAGACAAAAAATACTAATTAATAAAAATAATTTTTTCATAATTTACTTAAGCAGCCCAGTGGGCTGTCCACATAACTAGCGTTTTAAACCGTAAAAACGGTTTTGCCCAACGAGCAAAATTGGCGCAAAAGTTGCGGTGCCGCAAAGGCACGAAGAGCAACTTTTGTGACAAAGTTTTTTATCGGCTTTGAAGCTTTGTTATGTGTAAATTCTTTAATTGATTATTCAGCTTTTTTATTCGATTTTTTTTACAATCTCTACTTTTCTGAAAAATCTAGCTAGAGAAAAAGAATGTAGATTGTCAGTCTTCCCAATAGGATTTTGAATAAATCAGAATCGTTTCAATTTTATTAAAATCAGGTGCATACACAGATATTCCATATTTTGGAAAGTTTGCACCTGAATCATCTTCTTCCATACTTTCATCTGAAAGAAAATCTTTTAAAGTGGAAAAGTCAAAAGAGAATAGTAATTTTTCTTTTAATGTAATTTCTGATTCAGAGAAAAACTCAATGGCATCAACTTTATTATCTGTTGTATAAAATACATGACAGAATCCAAAGTCATCTGTAGTATTTTCACTGAATTCTGATTTTTTGAATTCTTCATATTTACCCAAAGTTGCTCGAACTGTTTTCCTGTTATCTCCAAAATGAATGTTTTCAATTCCTTCATACGGAATAATTTTAATACTAGACATAGTGTTCCTCCTCTAATTTCTCTACATAATCTAGCATATTTTTGATAGCATCGTCATATTTATCGCCAAATTTTTTATGAATATCATCAATATCCATTTGTATTGCCTCTCGAAATTTTCCCTGCTCAATTAATTCCTTTTGTTTTGCACGGTATTTCTTAGCCTCCTTTGAGTTACCGCAACTTGCTGTTCTTCTGTGGTCTTCTTTATCCATTGTTATTGCGGGTCCGTCATTTCTTGATAATTCAGACACACTATCTGCTGGCATATGATGTACCTCTTGTGGCGGCTTGCTGGTTTCACCATATCCAGCATCTTTTAATTCTTTGTAGCTACCACCTTTTTTATCCGTTGATTCCTTTTTCGGCTTCTCCTTAGAAGTTACATTTTCAACTTCCTCCTCGTCACCGCCGTCAACCTCAAGCCACTCATGGGCAATCTCAACCCGTTCGACCGAGAATGTTCTCCTGTCCATGACATTGAGGGCAGGACCTATTCATCGGCACGGAAACGCCCTGAAGAAGTTCCACCTCTTTATCTCCTCCCCCTGAAGGTTGTATAGTACGATGGAGCCTGACTGCCTCTCGACATTGCCTTCGGCGGTCTTCTTGTACCATTTCCAAAGGTCGTCACTGTCAACGATGCCTTTCTCCAGAACAATGTTCGGAAACCGTGTCCTTTCCTTGAAGTTGTGTACCGTTCCGCCGCCTTCCTGATACTCAAAGACCTCTGTCTCCGCTTCCACCCCCTCGCATTTCTGGAACCTCATCGTCTGGGTTCCGTCAACCTCGACTATGAAAAGGTAGGGCGACAACCTTGACTTATCTGACTCATAATCTCCCATTTTTCTCCCACGCCCCCCAGTGCGGGCGTCCACATAACAACTGGTTGTATCGCAGCGGGCTTGACCCGCTGTCGGCTTTGAAGCTTTGTTAGGACTTTTCTTTAAAAACCTCATTTAATTCATTTATTATATCTTCTGGATGTAATAAATTATTCTCTTGGTTTGCAACTGTTTCTGAAACAACAGCAAATTCATCAATAAACCTTATATCCGTTTTTTCCGATAAATTGTATTTTTCCAAAACAGAAAGCAACTTTTCTTTTTGTGATGTAAAAACTCTCAGAAATTTAAAAGAATCTATAAGAACTTCTTCAACAATCCCTTTGTCAAATGCAATTCCCAAAGATAAAAAGCCATCATTTACAATTGAATATTCATATTTTTGCAATACTGATTTTATATATTTTTTATCTTTATAATCACCAAGTTCAAAATCTTCAGAATCCTTAAATCCATAAATACAATATATATTATTTAATTCATCGAATAGAGTATCTCCTATATCCCAAAAGAGATTCCATAATAATGACGCATCAACATTTATTTCAAAGTAATACTTATATCCAGTATCTTTTTGATTCTGAATTATAACTTTATATCCATTTGTAATATTCTCACATTCAGAATCAAAGATTTCTTTTGCTTTTATATATTCTGATTCTTTTATTTCAGGAGTACAACAAAATTCTGATTTTGATGGGAAATGTATTCCTTTTGCAAGTTCTAGCATTTTTCTTTCTAAACTCCGAAGTAACATGATAAATGGAATTATTACATAAAGTACCAACTTTCTCACAAATATTGAATCTTTGAGAATTTATGTGACTATTAACAAAATCCAGTATTTTTTTTCAACTAAAAATTCCATAAATCAACATCTCCTATATCATCAGGAATTAGAATAAGTGAATTATTTGAATTATTCTTTGAATTAGAAATTATATTTTTCCATGTTAATTCATGACTCTCTAAATAGTGATTATAAAAATCCTTTCCTTCTTCGGAATTAACATGATTAATAAAAAAGTCGGGAAGTTTAAGTCCATATTTTAATACATATTTCCATGTATCTCGATCCCAGCAATATTTTCCATCAGTATAAAGATAAGGTCCCAATAATTGTATTTCAGATTTAAATGGATGCACATAAAGTCCAGGACTCATAAGATAAGGTTTTTCCGTTTTTAAATAGTTAATTACATTTTCGTATATCGCTTTTTTCTTATCAATGTAGTCATATATACTTTTTTCACCAAGATGCAATTCTTTATATGGAGTTATATTTATAATATTTTCCATATTTTTTTCTCCATTAATCATGCTAGTGGCGTGTCAGCATAACTAGCGTTTTAAACCGTAAAAACGGTTTTGCCCAATGGGCAAAATTGGCGCAAAAGTTGCGGTGCCGTATAGGCACGTTCAGCAACTTTTGTGACAAAGTTTTTGTCGGCTACGAACCTTTGTTATGCTATTTGCTTACAACTTGGAATTTTATCTAGATCATTTCCAAGCTTTTCTTGGACTTCTCTTAAATCAAGCTCATTCTGCATATTCAGCCAGAATTTAGAAGTTGTTCCAAAATATCTAGAAAGTCTGAGAGACATTTCTACAGAAATTTTTCTTTTATTGTGAACTAAGTCCAAAATAGAACTTGTAGACACGCCTAAATCTTTTGCAAGACGATAAGGTGTTATTTCAAGAGGTTCTAAAAATTCTTCTACAAGAATATCGCCGATTTTTGGCAGTTCAACTTTTTCATTCATAAGCAGTCTCCTTAGTGGTAGTCCACTATCTGAACTTCATAAGCTTCATTATTTTGAAACTTAAACTGTATTCGCCACTGATTATTGATTCTTATTGAGCAATAATCTTTTAAATTTCCCAAAAGATGTTCAAATTTATTGCCTGGTGGAATTTTTAAATCATCTTCTGATTCCGCTGAATGAATAATAAGCAGTTTTGCAAATGCCCGCTTGTGGATATCAGGCGGAATTTTTTTCGATTTTTGCCCATTCCAAACTTTTTCAGTTTCGGAATCTCCAAATGATTTTATCATATATATAGTATATGTTACACAGATATATCTGTCAAGGAGATATACTTAAACAGTAAGAAAAATCAAACTGATAAATAATCCCAATACTAACAATATAGGCTTGTGAGCATTTTGTTTTAAATAAGATTTATAATCTTTATATTCATTTTTCTTTGTTTGTTTATACTTAAGTTCTAATTTGTCGAATGCATTTGATAATGAAAAAGATTTTCGTAATCCATATTCTTCTCCATAAAATTCTTTATATCCTATTGCACTTAGCGTTTCTGTATCATTTTCGAGACGAAGAAAATCAACCATTTTCTTATATTTTATATTATATTTTTTCAGATTTTTTATTAACAAACACAACAGAGTAAAAAAACTGCATATACTAATTATTTTTATGATTACCATCGTTTCCTCCAGCCAGACCAGTGGGCTGTGAG
>FLNX01004445.1_pt1 | contig 13594 bp, 12 predicted proteins | sample 1140341 | NCBI WGS metagenome assembly FLNX01 (sample SAMEA3878208, study PRJEB12797) | bioreactor metagenome | biome: Moose rumen | place: Sweden | collected 2011-10
AAAAAATTGCTTGTGCTTTCTCCGTTTCATACGATAGCCTACGCATTACGGACTTGTCTAATCGGAAACAAGAGGAGTTCCGCGAATTGAACGACCTCAGCGAAAAGCGATTGAAGCGTTATCCAGGAATTCTAATAGGACGTTTGGCTGTCAATCAAGAAATGGCACATCAAGGCATTGGCACAGCCCTTATGAACTTTATCAAGATGTGGCTGGGTCATGGAGGCAAGGCAGGTTGCCGATTCCTTATCGTTGATGCCCGTAATGCTCCAGATGCGTTAGCCTATTATGAAAAGAACGGCTTTACCTACTTGTTCCCGTCTGAGGAAGTTGAGTCTATAAGTACGCGAAAGGACAAGGCCATTGTTCCTCAGACCACTCGTTTAATGTATTTCGATCTGAAGGATTCCAAGGAATAAATATCGGAAAAGGTTTGGTTATTCCACTTATTCTATGTACCTTTGCCCCCGACAAAGAACCATTGAAACAGGCTGGTGGCTCAGCGTCGGGAGTTCATTGACAAGCAAATCACGGCAGAATGAGGAAATGAGAACCGTTGCCAATTCGTAACCCAGTTTTTTCTCAATCCTCGGAACTGCCTTTATTTACAAAAGGTTTGCGATTTTATCCAAAATTACGAAATAAATGTGAATTGTGAATTATGATTTATGATTATTTTGTATCTTTGCAACCGAAAAGAAAAAAGATGATAAACTTACTGAATAAATCACTGACTTCGTTCGGCAAATTCCTCATCCTGATGGGCAGGACATTCAAACGCCCGGAACGGTTGCGTATGTTTGCCAAGGAGTATATCAAGGAGATGGCACAACTGGGTGTCAACTCCATCGGTATCGTCCTGCTGATTTCTTTCTTTATCGGTGCTGTGATTTGTATTCAGATGAAACTGAACATCCAGAGCCCTTGGATGCCTCGCTGGGTCAGTGGCTATACCACCCGTGAGATCATGCTGTTGGAGTTCTCCAGCAGTATCATGTGTCTGATACTGGCAGGCAAGGTGGGGTCTAATATCGCCTCTGAGATTGGCACGATGCGAGTGACCCAGCAGATTGACGCCTTGGACATCATGGGTGTCAATTCCGCTAACTACCTGATACTCCCCAAGATTACGGCAATGCTGACCATCATGCCCATCCTCGTGATATTCTCCTCTGCGATGGGTATCATGGGTGCTTATGGCACTGCCTATATTGGACATATCATCGTACCTGACGACCTGACATTAGGAATACAACATGCCTTCCAGCCATGGTTCGTGTGGATGAGTATCATTAAAAGTCTTTTCTTCGCCTTCATCATCTCTGCCGTTCCATCCTATTTCGGCTATACGGTAGAAGGAGGTTCCGTGAATGTGGGCAAGGCTTCGACGGACGCTGTCGTATGCTCAAGTGTCCTCATCCTTTTCTCTGATGTCTTCCTAACACAGTTGCTGTCATGATAGAAGTAAAGAACCTTTGTAAGAGTTTTGATGACAAGGAGGTACTGAAAGATATCAGCACCGTGTTTGAGAATGGAAAGACCAATCTGATTATCGGACAGAGTGGAAGTGGTAAGACGGTACTGATGAAGAATCTCGTAGGACTTCTTGAACCTACCAGCGGACAGGTACTTTATGACGGACGTGACTTCGTGGCGATGTCGAAACAAGAGAAGATACACATGCGAAGGGAGATGGGTATGATTTTCCAAAGCGCGGCGCTCTTCGACTCCATGACAGTATTGGAGAATGTGATGTTCCCACTCGACATGTTTGCTCCGATGACTCTTCGGGAACGCACAAAACGTGCCATGGACTGCCTGGACCGTGTCAACCTTGTTGGTGCTGAGGAGAAATACCCTGGGGAGATATCCGGCGGTATGCAGAAACGTGTAGCGATAGCCCGTGCCATCGCCCTGAACCCTCAATACCTGTTCTGTGATGAGCCGAACTCTGGTCTGGATCCAAAAACTTCATTAGTGATTGACGACCTGCTGCATAGTATCACACAGGAGTTCAACATGACGACGATTATCAATACGCACGACATGAACTCTGTGACAACTATCGGAGAAAATATTATCTTTATTTACGAAGGTCATAAGGAATGGCAAGGTGTTTCTGCCGATATTATGGGCTCCACCAATAAGCGGTTGACGGACTTCATCTTTGCCAGCGAACTGCTGAAAGAGATGCGTGAGGTGGTCAACGCATCTTCCACTGCCCATCACGCTGCACCATCGGGACAGTAATCTCTTCCTTCACAGAATCCTTAAAATGAAGGAGCAATAAGGCATGCACCAACTGTAGGGTGCTGTCACGGCGCACATTGGACACCGTCACAGTAGCAATGCCATCATGTAACTGTTCCAACTCTTGCCTATACTTCTCACAGACTGACAGCATTTGGATACGATAGTCATTGGAGACAGAATCCATATTCTCCTTCCCACTCAGGAATTTCTCATAGTCGCCAGCCAACAAAAAGTCATAGTATTCTTTTGCCGCCTTGCCTGCTAACTCCTCAGGCGTTGGTTCCTGATGGGAACAACTCTGCCAAAAGCCAACAACCAACAACCAAAAGACATAAGCCAAAACTTTCCTCATTTCTGTCGCACAAATACGTTGATGGGGGTTCCTGTCAATGTCCAGTTCTCACGGAGTTTGTTCTCTAAGAAACGCTTATAGGGCTCCTTCACATATTGGGGAAGATTCGCATAGAACACGAAGGTGGGAACCTGAGTGTCTGGAACCTGTGACACATACTTGATCTTGATGTACTTACCCTTGATAGAGGGTGGTGGCGTTGCCTCTATCAATGGCAGCATCACCTCATTGAGTTTAGAGGTTCCTATCTTAATAGTACGGTTCAAATAAACTTGCTTTGCCGTCTCCAAGACTTTGAAGATACGCTGCTTCGTCACTGCAGAGGCAAAGATAATGGGGAAGTCGACAAAAGGAGCCATGCGGTTGCGGATGGCATTCTCAAAGGTCTTGACGGCTATCTGCGACTTATCCTCGACCAAGTCCCACTTATTCACCACAACAACCAACGACTTGTTGTTCTTCTGTATCAACTGGAAGATATTCATATCCTGCGCCTCAATACCACGGGTGGCGTCAATCATCAGGATACAGACATCAGAGTTCTCAATGGCACGGATACTACGCATCACACTGTAGAACTCCAAGTCCTCTGTCACCTTATTCTTACGACGGATACCTGCTGTATCCACCAGATAGAAGTCGAAACCGAACTTGTCATATCTCGTGTAGATAGAGTCACGGGTCGTACCGGCTATATCTGTCACGATATTGCGATCCTCACCGATAAAGGCGTTGATGATACTCGACTTACCTGCGTTCGGGCGACCGACCACGGCAAAGCGTGGCGTACCATCCTCTACATCATCCACCTCATCAGTCTTGAGTTTCGACAGCACATGGTCGAGCAGATCACCTGTACCTGAGCCTGTAGCGGCACTGACACAGAAGGGATCACCCAGTCCAAGTTTATAGAACTCATACTGTCCGTACAGATCCTTTCCGTCATCCGCCTTGTTGGCGACTAAGACAACAGGGAGTTTAGAACGACGCAGAATCTGGGCAACATCTAAGTCCAAGTCGGTCACACCATTCTTGATATCTACCAGAAACAGCACAAGGTCTGCCTCCTCAGTGGCGACTGTCACTTGTTTCCGAATCTCCTCCTCGAAGATGTCGTCGCTGTTGACAACCCAGCCGCCTGTATCTACCACGGAGAACTCACGACCGTTCCACTCACACTTACCATACTGGCGGTCACGGGTGGTACCAGCCTCGTCGCTCACAATGGCACGGCGAGAGTTCGTCAATCTATTAAATAAGGTGGACTTGCCGACATTCGGACGTCCTACTATCGCTACTAAATTTCCCATATCTTCTTATTCCGGATTATAACCAAATGAATCGAGTTCACGCTGACTGGAACGCCAGTCTTTATCTACCTTGACAAAGGTCTCTAAATAAATCGACTTACCGAAGAACTTCTCCAACGCCTTACGAGCCTCCGTACTTACTTTCTTCAGTGCTACCCCCTGATGCCCGATAATGATGCCTTTCTGTGAGTCACGCTCCACATAGATGACGGCATTGATATGGATATTCTTAGGTGTCTCCTTGAAACGCTCCACACGCACCTCGACGGCATAGGGTATCTCCTTATCATAATAGAGAAGTATCTTCTCACGGATAATCTCCGATACAAAGAAACGTGCCGGCTTGTCCGTCAGTTGGTCTTTGTCAAAATAGGCAGGACTCTCTGGCAACAGTTCCTTGATGCGCTTCAACAGCATATCCGTACCAAACTTATTCTTTGCCGAGATAGGCAGGATTTCCGCATTAGGCAATAACGTATGCCACTTGTCGACGATATCTCCTAACTTGCTTTGGTCAGTCTCGTCTATCTTGTTAATCAGCAGCAACACAGGAATAGTCATCTTCTGCACCTTCTCCAGGAAATCCATGTTCTTCTCTGGATTCTCCACGACATCTGTCACGTAGAGCAGCACATCCGCGTCCTGCAAGGCGGACTCCGAGAAGGCAAGCATCGACTCCTGCAACTTATAGTTAGGCTTCAGCACCCCCGGCGTGTCGCTGAACACAATCTGCGTGTCATCGGTATTCACAATACCCATGATACGATGACGGGTAGTCTGCGCCTTAAACGTCGCAATTGAAATACGCTCACCAACCAACTGGTTCATGAGCGTACTTTTACCAACATTGGGATTTCCAACGATATTTACAAATCCTGCTTTATGCATGGTTTTTTCCATCATATGCCCATCGATAAAAACTTGCTCCATGAACGAATCCCGCTCCAAAGGCTGTGAAAATCATATTATCACCTTTATTCAGCAGATGCTCGTTCTCCCATAGCACCAATGGAATCGTTGCAGCAGAGGTGTTACCGAAATGCTCAATATTCACCATCACTTGCTCCATCGAGAGTTCCAGACGTTTTGCCACCGCTTCTATAATACGCATATTAGCCTGATGAGGAACTACCCATTGGATATTGTCCTTGTTCAGACCGTTACGCTCTGCTATCAAGGCACAGTCATCACTCATATTCGTCACAGCGTAACGGAACACCGTACGACCCTCCTGATAAAGATAATGTAAGCGATGGTCTACCGTGAAATGACTGGGAGGACACACAGAGCCACCTGCCTTCAGATGCAGGAACGGAAGTCCCTTACCGTCAGCACGGAAATAGGAGTCTATCACACCGAGATTCTCCTCTTCTGTGCCTTCTACAAGGACTGCGGCTGCTCCATCACCAAACAGCGGACAAGTAGCACGGTCCTTATAGTCAACCACTGACGACATCTTATCAGCGCCAATCACGATAATTTTCTTATAGCGACCGCACTGTATCATCGAGGCAGCGACATCGAGCGTATAGAGGAACCCACAGCAAGCAGCCCAGAAATCGAATGCAAAAGCATTCTTCAATCCGAGTTTGCCAAGCACTATACTTGCCGTAGATGGGAACTTATAATCAGCCGTTGACGTGGTGACAATGACCGCATCAATAGTATCAGGATCCACGCCAGTCTTCTGCATCAGTTGCTTTGCCGCCTTACGCGCCATGTAACTGGTACCCAAGCCCTCTTCTGTAAGGATGTGGCGTTCCTTGATTCCCACACGAGTCATAATCCACTCGTCATTGGTGTCTACCATGCGTGACAGTTCCTCATTATTCAGAACATAGTCGGGCACGTAGCCACCAACACCGGTGATTATCGCACTGATTTTTCCCATTACTCAGCGGCTTCGTCCATTACAATGGCAATCTTGCCACGATAGTAGCCACAGGTGGGGCATACAGTGTGATATACATGATATGCGCCACAGTTAGGGCATACGGCAAGTGTAGGTGCTACTGCCTTGTCATGGGTACGACGTTTCAGTGTACGAGTCTTTGACTGTCTTCTTTTAGGATGTGCCATAATTCTATTACTTTTTAATGTTTAATCTTTAATTTTCAATCTTTAATGTTTAATTTCGCAAGTGCTTCCCACCGTGGGTCTATTGCTTTTGCCTCCTCTTCGCCACTCAGGTTGGCACCGCTTAACTCTTCGAGTTTCTGCGTCATCACACGATTGCATTTTCCAGGTGCATGAACGTGCTTGATGGGTATGGCAAGCGCTATAAACTCATAGATGAGCCATGCTGTGTCGAGTATTCCTTCGTTCTCGTCAACAATCACGACATCATCATCCTCGGTATTGGTTTCCGTCCCCAATTTAGCCACCAGACGGTTGTCCGTCAGGATAGGCTGCTCCATGTCGTCAAGACAAAGGTCACAGGGGACTATCACCGTGCCTTCAGTGTGGAAGAGGAGTTCATAAAAGCCGATAGCCTTGCGTATAGACACCGACACGTGCAATGCCCCACCCTTCACTTCCGAAGTGTTCAGAGCCTTGAAGAAGTCACCATCCACATCGAATTCCAGACGCTGCTCGTCGGTCTTCATCCCTTTCAGGTCTATCTTAAAAGTCTCTAAACTACACATAACTACACTTTTGGGTTGCAAAGTTACAAAATAATTACGAATTACAAATTGTGAATTATGTTTTTTTTGCTTTTCCTTTGAAAATCAGCCACTAACAAACACGCAGATTGCACATTGACAAGGGGAAGTGTGCAAAATCACAGGGACATCTCTATACGGAACGTAGTACCCTTGCCAATCTCTGACGACTTCACAAAAATGTGTCCTTGATGATATTCCTCCACGATGCGCTTGGCGAGCGACAAGCCAAGTCCCCATCCTCGTTTCTTGGTCGTGAAACCAGGTGTAAACACATTTTTGATGTCCTTTTTCTTGATACCCTTGCCTGTGTCCTGCACCTCGATGACCACACGACTGTCCTCTTTCCATAGAGACAAGGTGATAGATCCTTCCCCCTCCATGGCATCCACCGCATTCTTGCAGAGATTCTCGATCACCCACTCAAACAGCGAGGCATTCATCTTGACAATGACATCCTCGTCTGGCATACGACTAACTATCTGCACCTTCTGTGAGGTACGACGACCCATGTACTCTATGACATGCTGCAAGACTTCATTCATGGAGGCATCAACAGGCTCTGGCACTGATCCGATCTTGGAGAAACGCTCGGCAATACGCTCCAGCCGTCTCACGTCCTTATCCATCTCTGGCAGGAGTTCATCGTCCGGATAGTTCTCCTTCAACATCTCCGTCCATGCCATCAGGCTGGAGATAGGAGTTCCTAACTGGTGTGCCGTCTCCTTCGACAAGCCCACCCATACCTTATTCTGCTCGGCACGCTTGGACGACAGCAGGGCGAAGATGGCGACAACGACAAAGATAAGGACAATGCCTAACTGCACATAGGGCCATGCCGCTAACCGCTTCAACATCACTGAGTCGTCGTAGCACACCAACTGCGAACCCACCCGGATGGTGTCACCTGCCCCGATCATGCGCTTGGCATAGTCGTTGACGTGCAGTGAGTCTTTGATGTTGCGGAAATCGTAGATACTACCGTCCTCGTTGACCACAATAACGGGAATGGTGTTATTGCCCTGCAAGACACTCAGCACTAATGGAATGTCCGTATTCTCGTCCGCCTCATTCAAAGAGTGCAAAGCCTGTGCCCAGACTTCCATCTTGCTTCGCTCCTCATTGGACAGGTCACGAACCAAGAAGTGGGAAACCAACAGAGAGGCGACGGCAATCACGATTGCTGCCACCACCAGAATAATCTTGATCTGTCGGATCCTGTCTGTCCACTGCATACCTTAATATAACGTACCAGTAGCGGGATTATTGCTTTTGCAGCAACACATTGAAAGTAAGCCTCAAATCATTCACATGCTTGGAAAGAGCATTCCGAATGCCTCGGAACACTCTTTCCAATATCTCAGATAGGTAGTTTCGCAACTATTACCGTACATTTAACGTGCTATCACATTTTTCAGCCCTCAAAACAATGAAGTGACTCCAAATTTCACAAAAGCGATTCGATTATTTGCGAATTCAGATATTTTTTATTACCTTTGCAACAGAAAATATAAGGCAACATGGTAGTAACGTTCAACCAGGAATATCTGGAGAAACTATATACAGAAGGTAAGACTGGAATCAAAAAACTGAGATTCCAGCCGCAAATAGTCAGAGGATACCAAAAGGCTATAAAGTATCTGATACAAGCCCAACGTAAAGAGGACTTGTTTCCTTTCAAATCGTTACACTTTGAGGCTTTGCATGGTGACAAGGAAGGGCTCTTCTCTGTAAAAGCCAATGACCAATATCGAGTAGAGTTCACATTGGAAGAAACTGAAGATAAGCCAGTAGTCACAATATGCAATATTATAGAATTGTCAAATCATTATAAATAGGAGGAGAATATTATGGGTACAACACTAACCATCGCAGAAGACAAGATTGCCAACAATATGACATCATCATTGCTGATACACCCAGGTGAGATGATTAAAGATGAGATCATTGCACGTGGAATAACCCAGAAAGAACTCGCCAAACAAATGGGAGTCTCATATACTGTATTCAATGAAATCCTTAACGGCAAGCGACCTGTCACAACAGAATACGCTCTGTTGTTAGAGGCTGCACTTGGCACAAAGGCTTCCATCTGGATTGGTTTACAGGCAGATTATAACATGCAGAAAGCCAAGCAAGACAAGTCTTTCATGAAGCGTCTGGAGAATATTCGAAAGATTGCCGCAATCTTTTAGGAAAACAAAACACAAAAGAATGGCACCTACAAAACGTAGATGCCATCTTTTTTAAATATTACGTACTATTCAAAAACGGTAATAGTATGTTAATAGTTCGACCAACTATTACCGTCTTGAAACGCCCTGCACATCGGCATCCCAGCGAAAAAGGTTAATAGGTTAATAGATTTTTCAAAATCTTCTTTTATGCGGCACCTCCGAGGGTCGGAGGTACGGCCTCCGAAGGGAGGAGGTACGGCCTCCGAAGGGAGGATGTAGGGGCTTCCTCCGTGAGGAGGCTCCTCACGAAAAATACCTGGCTCCTCACTGAAAATAGTAGCCTCCTCACGGGAATTAGTAGGCTCCTCACAGAGAATAGTAGGCTCCTCACAGAGAATAGTAGGCTCCTCACAGAGAATAGTAGGCTCCTCACGGAAAACTGCAACCTTATGACAACCTTGACGACCTCAAAAAGGTTGCAAAGCCAGTGGTCATCGGTGTTTTGTCAACCTGACAACCTTTTCTTGAAAATTTCCGACAAAGAATTTTTTAAAAGGCAAACTTTCTTCTTTCCCTTTATTCAAAAAAATGTAGCCCACGGATATGTTTCTGTGGGCTACAAAATTTTACGAGACATCACTTCTTTAAGTTATTAATAGTTCCACGTCATCCGTAACACATCACTATCATACTCAGATGTACCACCATTGTTCCTAGAGTAGTAGAACTGTGTTATGCGCCCATTACTATCAATCTCATAATGATTCGTATAATATCTTGTTTCACTACTACTCTGTTTGGCATACGACAGAGGCAAATGTGTGGTTGACTTGCCTAAGAGTCCCCAAAAGTGTAGTGCCTCTAAATCATCCATATCTACATCCAGCATCTCATCCCAAAGCATAAAGTTGCCCGAGTTCTGTATTTTTGATTGTGTAGCAGTCTCATAATAAACATCCCATGAACCATCAGAACCTTCCACACGAATAACATCTCCGTCACTGTAGACAAATTGATAGATATCATTGACATCCTCTCCCCACTGTATCTTGCTTAACTGCTCGTTATCATTATATGACAGGTAGAGTACTTCTGGATTTCCTTTATCGTCAGTAAATTCGACTTTTGACGCATAGCCCTTGTCACCGATAGTTATAATGTATTGGCTAAGGAACGTGTTTGCATTATAAGCCCTTATTACAATTTGCCCGTCAGAATAAGACGGTATCATTTCTATATTCTTATTATTACTATTACTTGTCATCTTTGTAGGAAAGCCTTTGCTGTCGTAGGTAAAGGCTAATGTGTAGTTGTCATTCACATTATAGATACTGCCAAGCAATACATTGCCAAAGATACGTTTCGCTCCTTGATAAGTACCAGTAGACGGATTATCGGGATTATCCTCACCATTGTCTTTCGTCCATGTTATAGTCTTCTCTCCATTGTTAATCACTAATATAGTACTATTGACAGACATAATGGTAAATGTGGTTATTATGTCATTATCATAATTACCACCTGTTGGAGTTATATGTAGTGTGTTGCCGGACAAAGACCATGTGAAGTAGAAGTGCTCACTGACATCTCCATTAGACTCAATACATTTGGATTCACCCGTATTATCACTATTAAAAGTCGCCACATCCGTCCAAGTATAGGTTGTCCCATTGCTAGTCTCTGAACCTTCCGACTTCCATGTGCCTATTAAGTCACTCTCTTTGATAGTGGATGTGTCACTACCGCCACTAGTGAACACAATTTTTTGAAGCACTCCCTCAGAATGTGTTTTACGTTCAATCCAAATGCCTGTAACGTCAGCACCAATGTAGATACTACCCGTACCTGGGCTCTCAGCAATGGCTACCTCACCGATAAGAGTGCCTTTTACTCCATTTGCTCCGTCAGCACCAATACAAGTATAGACATTGACAGCATAGGCACTATTATTATTTCTGTTTCCGAAAGTAAGTGTTAATGTTCCAGCAACCGCAGGCTTGGCGAAATAGCAATAACCCTCAGAGTTGAGTTTCACACCATGCATACCATTATCATCATTGACGCGATTTCTGTAATACAATCCGTTATCTGGAATTAAAGATGAAATGTAATTGTAATAGTCCCATTCCAATATCACGGTATCATCACCACCTTCATCATCCCTTGGAGTATTCTCTGTGGTGCGTTGCAACTTAGACCTATATGCTTTCTTGACTAAGGTGTTCCCCTTGTCTTCCGTGAACTGGTATACCACCTCCATCTCATCCACATTATTGACAGCCGTAATCTCAAAATAGTCCCAGTCTCCACCAGTATAGACAAGTGCAGTGCCGTCCATGATATAGGTGCCTCTACCGTCCTCATGCCAAGTGCCCTTAGAACTACTGTACTCTAGATATTCCATGGTTCCATTATCGTAGAAGACTATACGGTTATAAGGTGCTGTGGCATTTCCACTCTCCTCGTTGACCAGCACACCATTCTCATAACGCTTTTCTGAACCAGAAACAATATTCCATGTGCCGACTACATCAATGGCATCAACAGGTGGCGTAACTCCCTCTACAATACCGAACTGGATATTGTCAAGATAATAAGTGCCTGCCAATGCCCCAAAATTAAATAATATACGGTCTACATCATTGTATTCCATAATAAACTCGTACTCATACATAGTCCATTCTTTTCCTATTTGGAAAGTTTTCCAAATCTGATGGTCATAGGTAGAACTGTTTTGGTGGCAGAAAGTCAGGCTACCGTCAGCCCTGTCTGACTTGGCATAGAACTGTAGTTTATATGTTTTACCCTGTTCAAGATAAAAATTAAACTTATAGGCAAACTGTGACAAATAACTATTATCTTCACCGTTTGCATAATAATTTGTCAATACTGCGCAATAGTTGCTCTGATAACCTGGTGCAGCGGCTGTAACGTTTCCGTTACCAACACCTATACCTCGGTTTGTCGATGCAGGTTGGTAATCTGATGATGAGTAAGATCTATAATTACCATTAAACCACCAATCCCAGTATCCCAATGTACCTCCCTCGAAATCAAAACTATCGCCTTTCAACAGATTCTCAAAAGGAGTGCCTTCCTCCACTTCCTGGAAGAAAACCTGCTTAATCTCATTGTTATTGAAATAGGTTCTTGTCCCGTCAGTTTTCTCTACAACCATCTTATAGTTGGTCTGTGCAAATAATGTGGAGGCAAAGAACGCCAACAACATTGTCAGAAAATAATATCTTTTCATATCCATTGTGCTTTTATCGGTTAATAATCTTTATAGTGGTATCGGGGCTTCTCAATACATAGAGCCCTTTTGGGAGAGTTGTGAGATCCACATCCACAGTTCCTGTGCTATCTGCAGCATAAAGTCTTAATTGTCTCCCGTCAATAGCATACACATAAACCTTATTTCCTGTTTTCAGTTGTGAGAACACGACATGTCCGTTAGCAAAGGCGGGGTTACTAGGCTTTTTCTGTACTTGTTCTATTTCTGTAGTCTCACTAAAATCATAGGAGTTAATATCTCCAATTGGTACTGAGTAGTTTACCGTCTTACTCTTCACCAGCATATTCTCTCCCTCAAAGGTAATCACGGGGTTCTCTTCCATTGCAAAAGTTATCTGTCCACCACTCTTTAAATGAAATACCAGTTCCTCCCCCGCATGCACAGAAAGGCAAGAAAGCAGTGTTAGAAAAATGATTATTGGCAGTTTCTTAACATATATCATAATCCTTCAAGTTAGCCTTGCAACACCCCAATAAGGCAGCAAATGATTCGTTTTAGGTTAACTTATGATACAAAAAAGGCGCAGGTGTCTGTTTCTCTGCCCATCCTGGGGTAGTAGGCCTTCGCATTGCCCTCATCACACAGGATAGACAACGCAGTTAGCCCACGCCAGCACGAACTATATAATTATAAGGTATATAGAAACGCACCACGTAGACGCCTCGTTGTCATCTGTCTGCTGTGATGATTGGAATTTGCGAAGTTCACTACCCACAACGACAGACGTTCGAAAACGTCTTTCTCATAAAATAAGACCGCCCGCATTACCCCTTAGGGCTAACAAGCGATGTTGCAAAGATAGGAATTATTTCTGAAACAAAAAAGAAAAAGGGGGAAATATTTGGAAACATATAAAAATCTTCTTTTTACTGATAATCCGTAAGTTCAATTAAGAAATGCAACTTTTGGAGAAAATAACAAGGAACTGAGAAGAAAAGATTTTTTCAGGAGAAAGAGGGATAAAACCCTCTCTCCCTGATGGAAAATTGGTATCTTTGCAGCCCCTTCCAAAAGTTACATAAGATGAGCCAACTAACCAGTGCGCAAAGGTACACAATTTCTGTGATGTACAAGCAAGGTTTTGCGCAAAAAGTGATTGCGGAGACGATAAAGAAGGATAAGTCCGTCGTAAGCCGCGAGTTGAAACGCAATCGGAACGACAGGGGTGAGTACAGTTTCACCCATGCCCAGATGCTTGCAGATGTCCGCAAGGAGCGGCTGAGTAAGAACCGCAGCTTCACGGGCGAGGTGAAGAACCGTATCAACCGCTATATGCGCAAGTGGCAATGGTCACCCGAGCAGATAGTGGGCGTATGCAGGCTTAAAGGCTATGCGATGGTGTCAGTAGAGCGTATCTACCAGTACATCCGTCAGGACAAGGAGCAGGGCGGTGACCTCTACAAGCATTGCCGCCACCAGCTCAAGCACCGCAAGCGTCCCGTAGGGAGGCACATCCCCATTAAGGACAGGGTAAGTATAGATGAACGTCCTGCAACGGCAGACGGCACAAGATACGGTGACTGGGAGATGGACACCATTGTAGG
>FLNX01001928.1_pt1 | contig 13580 bp, 8 predicted proteins | sample 1140341 | NCBI WGS metagenome assembly FLNX01 (sample SAMEA3878208, study PRJEB12797) | bioreactor metagenome | biome: Moose rumen | place: Sweden | collected 2011-10
TTGGCTGTTTGAATGCAGCACAAATGCCGTCAAGATCGGTCAAGTACCGTATCTGTTACGGCAAAAAGACGACAACGAGTCGATAACGGCAGCCGCTATCGCCGAATCATCACCTTACTAACACTACTCCTCACCCTCAACGTGGGACAGATGTGGGGATAAAGAACAAAACATCATACCATCGTGCGCTATTATTCAGCACTACAAAACGAATAAACGACCTTTGACATGTTGTAAAAAGAACACACCTTACGGCTTCAAACAGCCGATGGGAACGACTAGTGTGCCGTCGTCTAATCGGACTGCGTACTCGCCCACAGCTGTCAAGACCATCCGGAAAGCAGGTTTTCCTGAATGTCCTGTATCAATCTTGGTTGCGAGTTTGTTTAGCGATTGCTGTGCTGCTGCGATAGCGGGCAGACCCCCTAATTTGATTTCGATAAGACCATAAACGCCATCCCGAAGTTCAAATACAGCATCACATTCCAAGCCGTCTTTATCTCGATAGTGATAAACTTGTGCTCTCATTGAATCGGCATAGACCCGTAAGTCGCGCATACACATTGTTTCGAATAAGAGACCAAAGGTGTTCAAATCGCTCATTAAGTGCTCCGGATAGATATTAAGCGAAGCGGTAGCAATAGAGGGGTCAATGAAATATCGGGTATCACTTGTTCGGATAGCTGTTTTGGAACGCAAATGCACACTCCAAGCCGGCAAATCTTCGATTACAAAGATTTTCCGAAGTGCATTAAGATAGGAGTTGACAGTGTTTTCCGAAAGGCTACCTTCGTCATTGGCTAACATATCGTCCCGTAGAACCCGCACGGATGTTTGTGTTCCCTGTAAGCGAGCCAATGAGCGCATTAGTAGTAGTATCCGTTGTGGATTACGGAGGGTATTATCTACTCGAGACACATCAGATTCGATAATGGCTTGCACATAACTATGGGAAGTCTCCAATGCAGCACGACGGGATTTAGTGAGACTGTCCGGCCACCCTCCTCGGCAAAGCAAATAGGCAATATCGGTTAACTGCCACTTATTGCGTCCTCGTATAGCAGTCTGACCGTCAAAAAGGGCTTTCAAACTGACATCTCCTGTTGATTCCTCCGATTCCCACAGGCTCATAGGTCTCATTCGAACCCAAGAGTATCGTCCGGCTCCGGAATGACGAATCTTGTCGGAATCAAGGGGGACGGCAGAACCGGTCAAGATGAATTGTCCCGGCAAAGCGCGCATATCAACCTCATATCGGATACTATCCCAAAGTTCCGGAATACTTTGCCACTCATCAAAGAGACGGGGCGTCTCTCCAGAAAGCAGATAAGACATATCCGTATGCGCTAATTGAGCAGTTGTCGCTAATGTTTGGGGGTTGGCCAACATCACAGAAGATCCGGCTTGTTGCAAGGCTGTAGTCGTCTTGCCGCACCATTTTGGTCCTTGAATAAGTACAGCTCCTGTCTCTTGCAAACGCTCTTGTAACATTTGGTCAGCAATACGCTTTTTGTACTGAATTTGTGCCATAATATATGGATATTTAGAAAAACGCTGCAAAGTTACTAAAAACAAATGATATATGCAAATCTTTTTTATACTTTTGCGTAATTTGGCGAGAAATCGTTACGTAATTTGGCTACAAAATCATTGTGAAAGATGGCTATATATGCGTTGTGGCAGTTGGCTACAAAACCGTTGTGGCATTTGGCGATTTGTTCTTTTTACAATATATGATAGCGCCCACCTCGCTCTCGTCCAGCGGTAATCTCCCTGTCGATTACGGCAAAAGGACGGTAAAAGTAGCATCTATCGCCGAACCATATTCGACCTAAAAATAGAAGATAGTATGACGAGAACATTAAAAAGTATGGAAATGATTGACATCGCTTTTCGTAAAGGTATATAAGAATACTTAAATACGAATAGCATAATAAACTACAATGGAACGAAGTTAAGTATAACTAGCGAGTATAGTCTTTTATTAACAAATTATTTAATAAATGGTATAAATCCATTAGAACGCTTGAAGGAATTGTATGAAACAAATAATCTTAAAAAAGATCATTATCCGACTTTGTACGCAAAAGTTGAGGTGTGGGTAGTAGGTGCAACGTATTCACAGAGTAAGCAATTGCAAATGGAAATATTGTTGTATGATATCACCAAAACGCAAGAAGGTTATAGTATAAATATCCGCAAGGCTATATTTCATGATGCATAATACAAAAAGAAGAAATTTAAGGCTTGTAACAATATGACTAAATTCCAACCTAAGAGTGGGTATAATTATACATATCCTCTGACTAAAGAAGTAGTTTCATGTATTCCAGATGATACCCAATTTGGAAACTATCAGTTTGGTTATATGGAAGGTGCAGATTTTCATCATCGGTATATAGGGCGTTCTGACACTAATTTGAAGCAAGAAATAGAAAACCAAAGATACAATAAAGTAGAAATAGGAGGTACAACATATACTCATTTTAAGTTTTGCAAAGCCTCTTCTGCAAAAGAAGCATATGAGAGAGAATGTATAGATTTCCACGGGTATGGTGAAGAATTGGTGTTAGATAATATTAACCATCCAGATAAACCAAATGGGACTGATTACAAATTTCCCGTAGAGGATTCAGTCCATATCATGAATAAAAGCGAATATAATATCATTAACTTCAATATACCGTATTATGGTACGCAAATCATTTTGTATAACATTTGAGTTAAAAACAACTAACACAAGTTCCGTTTATGCTTGGTTATCTCAGCATCATGCTCTAGAATGTGGAGAAAGAACTGCATTTGTGCCTGATTATGAGTACGAAACAATGTTTTATAATGAGCTTGCTAAAGATTTGTTAAAACTCGCAGACTCGTTAAAAAGAGCTTATATTGTTTATCCTGAAGACACAGGAAATATGCGTGGTAGATTTGTGATAGGAGAAAGAAGTAAAAACCCGTGGTAAACTATTGATATCTTATGCCGTATCCTATTGAAAATAAATTTGTAATAGCTATATCAGCAAGTGCTTTGTTCGACACAAGAGAAGACGAACGTGTATTTAATGACAATGGCATTGAGGCTTATAGACAATATCAAAATGAGCATGAACATGATATATATAAGCCAGGGTTTGCTTTTGACTTTATTGAAAAGTTTTTACACCTAAATGAAGTGCTCGATAATAACCCTGTAGAAGTTGTGTTGTTCACGCGGAACTCGCCTGACTTAGGGAAAAGAATTATGGAATCTATCAAGGCTTCTGGTTTGAATATTTGTAGAACACATTTTTCTTCTGGCGAATACAATTATAAATATCTACCTGCTTTCAATGCATGCCTGTTTTTGTCTTGCAATGAAGAGCATACAAGAGCTGCTATGAAGGCCGGCTTTGCTGCGGGAACTGTTATCCCTCAAACACCAACGGACGAATATGTCAAAGACCCAAGCGAAGAACTACGTTTTGCATTTGATTTTGACGGAGTAATTGCTGATGATTCATCCGAGCAAAGATATAATGCACATGGAAAGCAATTATCACTGTATTTCAGCGATGAGGAAATGGATGCCCAGAAACCACTTGATTGGGGACCAATGAAAGATTTATTGCTGCAAATATCGAAAATTCAACAAATAGAAGAAGATAAATGTAATCAGGATCCGAGCTATCAAAAAAAAGTTAAACTTTCTTTGATAACCGCACGCAATGCACCGGCAGATGAACGTGTTATAACAACGCTCAATGAGATGATGATTAAAATGGACATGGCCTTTTTCATGGGAGGAATTGATAAATCTCGAGTGATTAATATCATGAAACCACATATCTATTTTGATGATGACATTCATAATCTTCAGAATTTAAAAGATGTGGTGGCAGTTCACATACCTTTTGGCATTGTTAACGAGCCAGATTCTGAATCAGCAAAACAAGAATAAGCACTAACTTCATTGAGAACTTAACAAATATCCAAAACTTTATGACAAGACAAAAAGAATTGCGAACCATACAAGGCGAATTTGACCCAAATAATGAGTTTAAGGTTGTGTTGCCTGACCCTATTGGTGGAGATATGACTTTTTATTTTCGTTTAGAAAAAGATATAGCCAACACCGATAGTCGGACAAAGTTTCATCTAGATAATGAGCACGAAGCAACTATCACCATTTTTAACGCGCCACTTAACAAGCGTATAACGTTGTCTCAGGATCAAGAAATAGGAACATATGGAAAAGATCAAGTTTTGCTAATGAACTATATTTTGAGTACCCAAGCATCTAAGTTTACTCAAATAATTGTCAAATTTTATACGGAAGGAAAATAATAATGGCCCTAATACAAGCTAAGATCCCCGCCTCGGTTATTCAAAATATCAACGTTGAGGTTCTTGAAATAACTACTGACAAGTTAGAGACGAAATTACATCGCCTTTTACCCAAAACAGATAGATGGGCGAATTGGATAAGTGTAATTGGTGTACTTGTTTCTATCATATTAGGAGTTATATCTTATTTCTGTGTAGATGAAGCTCAGCGACCATCTGCCGGATTAATCATTCCATTAATATGCTTTATCATTATAGCACTTATCGCAATAGGTTATATCATTTATAGAAGTCACACCTGTTTGAACGCAGAATATATGCTAGAGGAATTAAAAGACGGAAGCATGGTGATTTTGCCCGATGGCACACAAAGGAAATATAGGAAACGTAAAAAAAGAAGATATTAACTAATCAAAAACATACAATATTATGAAACACAAATTCTTAAATCTGCTTTTTATGAATTGCAAAAATACATATTATGTTCAACAGAATCCATATAGAAGTCCGTTATACATGTATTTCCGCATGGAGAGCGCTCGACGATTCATGGAAACACATGCACTAAAATTAACAGATTATAAAAGATGTAATGATCCGTTTGACTGTTGCTATGACATAATTTTTAATGGTACAGAAGTCACAAAGAACGATGAATTAAGGACTAAATTCGTAGATCCCGCATTGAGCGAATATAAGTTTGCTTGTTTTTCTACAATTGATAATAGTACATTGATGTGGGCATATTATGCAGAGAGCCAACGTGGAGTTTGCATTGAGTTTGCTCCGGATATAGACCCAATAGCCTTTTCGGATTTACAATATGTATCATACAAAAACAAATGGCATATAATTAATGAGCAATGGCAAGAATCAGATATTATTGGAATTTTAACTACCAAAGCCACTTGTTGGGCGCATGAAAATGAAGTCCGCTTAATTAAGAAAGGTCTTACAACAGGATTATTAGCATTGAATCCACTATCAATTAGAAGTATTATTTTAGGATGTCAAACAGAACATTTTTATGATGACATAGAGGACACTCGACAAAAAGAGTTGGAGAGGCTGTTGGAGTTATTAAAAAGACCAGAATACGAGCATGTAGTCATTAAGCAAATCTCAATAGATAATAAGTATAATTTACAATCAAAAAAGGTACACAGCATAATCTGGCAGGAGAATGAGGAAACCGTAATAACATCATTATTTAATCAACATATAACAATAAAACGCTATCTTGCTGATAGAGTAGAAATAATTTATAAGGCTTTTATGCAAAAATGGGAAACAGTGAGACTATTTCTAACGAATGGGCATTATTACATTGAAAGCAATGCGATACGGGGATATCTAGATTTTCTTGTATAGAGTTGCATCAATTTAACATCGCAATTATTAACAAAAAATACAATCAAACACAATGAACAACTACAACTTTTTTTCAAAACAAATGAATGACGGAGATGGGGTATCCCTATCCACCCCTTTGACCGCAACCATACAAGCCCACCGGGCTTGCATGCCCTATAGTATCCGTATAGGAGGCAAGAGACAAGAGTCGAGAGTCGAGAGGCAAGAGACAAGAGACAAGAGGCAAGAGTCAAGAGTTGGTAGATGTTTGCTGCGGCGTGTGGCGGCGGTGGTGCTCTGCCTGCTTACCGTAGGCGTCGGACAGACGTGGGGTGCGGGTCAATATAACTACAATTGGTATGGCAATGTATTTTTCCGTGTACCGGATAACTGGGATTTAACTAATTATAATACTATTCAAGTTGCTGTTTCTCGCACAACAGACGCAACGTCTTCCAACCACATAGAGTATCTAGCAACTATGCAGCGCGTTGAAACGACTCGCCTTTTTTACGTTTGGATAAGTGCTGACCATAGAAGTTGGAGTCAAACAGAGTATTTACTTTTTACAGCAAATAATTCTACTAAAACAAGCGGAAACGCGCAAATAAATAGCAATCAATATTATACTACGCCTATTGATTACGGGTGCTCCAATAGCGATAATCCATATTTATTCAACCCTTCTTCCGAAAGTAACGGTGCTAGCGTGTCGGGGTCGTATAGTTCCTCTGGAACGCAGTATAGTGATAGAAGAGCTAATTTGCTTAATAAGGCACAGACCGTAGATATTTACACTAACGGTGCACAATCCTACACGGGTGGTTCTGTTCAGATTACTGGTACATACTTGGCGGACAACACTAGTACTAGTAGTAGTTCTGTAAGCAATAGCACGAACAACTATGTATCATATAATAACACGATAGGTACTCCCGTTACTCTCACTGCTACCGCAAATGATGGTTATGCCTTTTTAGGTTGGTTTGAAGCATCATCAGGTGGCACGGCAATTAGCACAAATACTTCATATACTTATACTTGCAAAGAACAAAAAAAACTTTATGCTCGCTTTGCAAAAACAAGTACTGTTACCTTTGACAAAGCTTCCGGCACGGGCGGCAGCAGTAGTGTGACTGCCACATATGGTGTTGATATGCCATCTGCCACAATGCCAACACGAAACGGCTATGTATTCAATGGCTATTATGATGGGGAAAACGGTACTGGTACATCATATTATACCGCCGATGGCGCAAGTGCAACCACATGGGACAAGACCTCCAACACCACACTCCATGCTTATTGGGTTCCTGTTTGGCAGTTCTATAATAACACTACTCACATCGCGGACTTTACACGCGTCAATGACTATCAGTATGAGTGCACAGTGACGCTAAGTTCCTCCAATGCAGAACAAATGCACTTCTTGAAGGATGGCACAACATATTATTATCCTGATGGCAATAATCCCACCACGACAGATAATACCCTCACCTCTGATGCTGGTACTGGCATGCAGAACTATACAACTATGGGTCTCACGAATACCGAGTACACTCTAACCATCAAATCCGATAATTCCGGCTCTTCGTGGTACTTGCGTGCCACGGCAAGTTCCTCTTACAGCGTTACTTATTATGGGAACAATAACACAAGCGGAAATGCGCCGACAGACGACTCTTCTCCTTATGAACCCGGAGCAGATGTGACTGTAAAGACCAAAGGAAACTTGGCGCGTACAGGCTATACCTTTACCAGTTGGAACACTGCCGCAAATGGCTCTGGAACATCCTACACAGAAAGTAGTACCATAAACAGCATAAGTGCCAGTTACAATCTCTATGCCCAATGGTCTGAGAACATGACCACCGTCACGGTGAATGTCAATCCGTCGGGGGCGGGAACGCTGACAGTTGATGCTGCGGCTTTCACTGCCGGCAATACCACTACCGCCGGTGTAACAACCAGCCACACGGTAGTTGCCACGGCTAACACCGGCAAGGCGTTCCAGAACTGGACGGTAACCGGTAATGCAACAGGTTCCGCTTCTACCAATACCTATACCTTGAATGGTAATGGCTCTGCCGGAACAGGAACGCTGATTGCTAATTTTGGTGTTGCATCAGGCTGGTATATATATGGCGATTCATGGGAAACTTGGAATAAAGCTGAAGCTACAGAGCAATTAACCTATCCGTATCGTGATATAAGTGGAGTTTATTATATTCCCACTACCATAGCAGCAAACAAGTACTTCCGTCTAACAGATAAAAGTAGTGAGTTAAACTTCTCTGATAATACAAGTAGTGACTTTGCCTTGACGAAGGGAGAACCTTACACATTGGCATCCAATAGTACCAAAGCCACTTATTCCACTTCTGATTTAGGTGATGTATGGGTGGTAATGAATACCAATGGAACCAAGAAAGCATGGGTTCAGGATCCCGCAACGTACTATACTATCACCCTTGCCAACGGTTCGAGTAGCGATAATCTTTCCGGCACTGAAGGAACGGTGACTCTCACGACCAATAACTTAGAAAACCTGCAAACCAAACAATATGCTTCCGGTGAACGCGTGAATATACAGATAGACACCATAGCGGGCTATCGCATTAGCAGCGTGAGTTTAGGAGGAACTGCCGTCACCATGGCGCACAGTAGTGGCACGGCGTTCACGGGTAATACGACCATGCCTGCTTCCAATGCCACCCTGACCATCACTTACAGACATGTATGCAAAGTGACGTACAATGCCAATAATCCCACCTCCGGTTCGGCACCGGCTGCCCAAACGGACATCACGGTAGGCTCGGACGTCACCCTCCGCGCGAATACAGGCTCATTGGCTAAAACCGATTACATCTTCATGGGTTGGAATACTGCAGCCGACGGACGTGGCACACACTATGATGCGGGAGGAACACTCAGTTCGATCAGCGGAGACCAAACGCTCTATGCCGAGTGGAAACATATCCCGACCTTATCTGCTGTAACTGCCTCGCCGACGGGGACGCAGAACTATGCAGGTAGTCCCATCACCTTTAACCTGTCAGTAACATCGCAGTATGTGAGCAATCCTGTGGTTATCTTCTACATCGCCAAAACAGGCGGCGACACTTACGAGGTGGTTGGTGCACCTTATGGAGCCGAAGGCAATAGTACTGTCGGCACTATCGGGACGGCAACCAACGACTCCACCACCGTTCATAAAGCTACCTTCACCTTCAGCGACGCCGGTACCTACACCGTCACAGCCAAACTGTTTAGAGGAAAGTTGGTAGAATCATTTGAGGTAGCAGATTACACCACTTGGGAATCAGTTGACGAAGGTTCATTCGTTAGAGAATCAAATACGAATAAAGATGCTACCAATGGTAGTGATTACCGTTTGAAAATTACTCCTAATAGTACGGACTGGAAAAGTGCATTGACACGCAGTACCACAAAATGGAATAATGACTATCGCTACATCCATACAAAAATGTATTATACCGCAGGTACTACTCTTAAATTCAAAATTAACGATGACCCAACCGAATTAGAATCCTCTCACGGCACGGATAACCAATGGAACAAAACGGTATTTGATAACAGTTCGAGTAAAACTATCAATTTCATGTTCCCATTCATCACCGGTAACACAGCGGCATTCTATATTGACGATATTATCTTGTCGAATGTGAGTGCCTTGACGGATGCGAATAAGAGTGCTGCCAGCACAGGTACTGCTCCCACCTTTACCATTAACTATAATTACACCGTTACCTTGAATAATGCCGGAGCCACCACTGCCGGAACGGAAAGCGTGAATGTTACCTATGGGACATCGACCGGACTCACGAACATCACTTGTCCTACCAAAACAGGTTACACCTTCGGAGGTTATTACACAGAAGAAGCCGGAGCAGGAACACTGCAGATCAATGCGAGTGGTGTATGGCAAAACGCTGCGTATGTATCCAGCGGCAACTGGGCTTCCGGCAGTGACCAAACCCTCTACGCCAAGTGGACGGGGCATGGGCATACGGTGTCGTTCAACTATGGCACCGGTAGTGGTGCGACGACAAGTAAAGCCGTTACCTTCGGCAGTGCATATGGAACCTTACCGGAGGTGACCGCTCCTTCGGGTTGCGTGTTCAGCGGATGGTTTACAGCGCCAACCGGTGGCACTTTGGTAGGTGCGGACACCTTAGTCACCACCGACAATGACCATACGCTCTATGCCCGTATCACCCAACGCGACCGTGTATATTTCTACAATAACCTCGGCTGGTCCGATGTCTATGTGACCTATGACGCCTATTGGGTAAATGGCACTTATGGAGCTGCTAATAAGGACAAAACCTATCAACACATGACGCAAATAGCCGGAACAGATATTTGGTACGCTGATATTCCCGATGCAATCTTGAGTAGTTGGAAATATTTCGTAGCATTCAATGAGAAAAACGCCGGAAGCGCGGGATTGGGAACATACGATAGATTCGATGACGACAAAGTCGTATTCCGTCATGACTTTGACTCATACGCAACCTTGTTCGTACCTGAAAGGGCCAAAACAGATAAATGGGACAAGAATGCACATGACGGCAAAAAGGCTGAATACTTCAGTTCCTCATGGACTTATGATGCTGCCGAAGGCAGTCATGGCGAGAACTACCGTCAGAATGTAGGTTATTGGATGCGGTACAATGATATACGCAGTGGCTACACCATTACCGGTGACTGGGATAGTTGGGCAAATACAACAGCGTTAATGGCTGCCACACCCGGGGAAACAACCTTCACCATGACCAAGACCTTGGCAGCAAACACTACCTATGAGTTCCTATTATATAAGGAATATACTACGAACACCTACAACCATGTATTCACAGATGGTAACGCAGGAACCATGACGAGTAGTAGTTGTACCGATTGGGCGTTCTACTCAAATAAGGCTAAGTATAGTGAATTGACATCCAACCATACCAAGATTACCACCACCGTTGCGGGCGAATATACCTTCCAACTCAAAACCGGTACGGATGGACGCTTATTGGTATCGGTTATCTATCCGTTTGCACAAAATGACTACCGCGTTCTCTACTCTTGGAACGACGGCTCCGCACATACCCATGCCTCGGAAATCTTGAAAGCCGAAGCAGGAACGAAAGATACCATCTCCGTCTTTGTTCATGAGGCGAGCAATGTCACTTCTCAATCCCTCACGATTCAGAAGTGTACGGAAATAGATGGCAGCGGCAATCCCACATGGAAAGATGTAACCGGTAGCACAATAACACTGCCCTCTGAAGAGATTACAGAGAACGGGGTGTATGACTTCATTATCACCTATCTTGAAAGTGGCGAACCCACAGGTGCCTATTGGAACAAATATGACGGCAATATCTACATCCGTACCGAGTCTGCCGATGGCGGTTGGAGCTACTACAAGGAGCATTCGGATAATATCATGACCTATTCCGCTTATTCGATGACGCAGACGCTCTCTGAGCCCTATAGCCACTACTATTGTCGCTATATAGAGAATACGGGTATGGATATCACCTACCAAATAGCGACCGACTATAGCCCTTGCGTCAGTGATATTCTGGTGGGTGATGCGACGATTGGCGGCTCTTCTAACAAGACCCTGCCGAGCGGGAACCCTGCCAATATCCGTTTCACTTGGAACGAAGAGACCAATGCCCTCCGTCGTGCCTACCTCAAGTCTGCACAAGGTTCCGGCAATACGCGGTTCTTGGTACTGCACGGTAATAATAATATTTTCAAAGCTTCTAACGGAGAGGCTATTGGGGAGGATGTTAGCCAGTCATTGCATGCAGACGAATTGCTCTTCTCCGACCTCGGGAACTGGATTTATCAAGTAGAGTTGCAAGCCTTCCCGTCCGCCGAAGTCAAATTGATTGCTCGGTATAATGGAGACACAGAGGCCGCAGACCGCTACCTGATAGGCGATAATGACCATTCACAGAAAATCATGAGCGGTACCGCAGGCAGCACGAAATACGCTATTACCGCCGTTTATGACTTTAAGACCAACCGTTTGATGACGGTTTGGACACCCAGCGGAGAAATCACCGATAACTTAGCCGATGTAGATATGCTCCTTATTCGTCATGCACAAGATGCTGCGACCCGCGTTAACTTAGGCTCCGATATTTCGATAACCACCAAGAGGGTCTATGGCGCTATCGAGTTGCGGTATGATTCATTATTCGGGCATGTCACATCATGGACAAGTTCCTCTCGTCGATTGCTCAAGTACATGATTTCTTTCCCGTTTACTGTCAATATCAGTGATATTTTCGGTCTCAACGGACGCTACGGTGAAGCATACATTATTCAGAAATACGATGGTGAAGACCGCGCCGCCAGAGGTTTCTTCCGCGGAGATGGCACTACCACCTTCTGGAAGACACTGGCGCAGAATGATAGTTTGCAAGCCAATGTAGGTTATAGCGTAATATTTGACAATGATTACCTCAATGGGGATGCTGGGTCTATATGGGAGAATAAGAGTGCCGGTAGTAAGGTCTATCTCTACTTCCCGTCCGCCCGCAGCAATGTCGGTACGATTTCCTCTACATCAAAGACCATCACTATACCGGAGTGGAAATGTGAGATAGACCGCACATTTATTTCTGCCAGTGCCGGCAGAGAAGTAAACCATAAGAATACTGACTCGAACTGGAATATGATGGGTGTGCCCATTTTCGATACGCACAACGATGATGGTAGTACTGCCGGACAACCCGGTGCAGTATTTGCTGATACCGACACATATTCTGACGAAAGTAGGTTTAATTACTTCTTTGAGTGGAATCCCGCAGACAATCAATTTGCTGTACATACTGCCAAGAATTATTCATTTAAGTCGATGCACGGCTATATGGTGCAATATCACGGCAATGTAACCTTTATGGCTGCAGCAGCACCGGCGGCTTCCGTAGCGGCACGCCGTATGTCGGATAAGGAGTATCAAGTGGAGTTGCAAGTATTGGATGGCGAGGAAGAAATCCTGAACCGCACCTATGTAGAGTTACGCAATAATGCGTGCGACACCTTCGCGCTTAATGAGGATGTGTATATGAGTTATAACAGCCAAGCTGTCAATATCTACACCCTCGCGGGCAACTACGATGTGGCAGCCAATATTCTGTCTATTGATGACCATATCGTACCTGTCGGAGTGGAAGTAGCGAGAGCAGGAAGATACACCTTCTCCATGCCGTCTGAGTTCAGCGGAACAGTAACATTGGTGGATAACTTCGACGGCTCACGGACGGACTTGTCGCTCGGCGATTATAGCGTCACGCTGCCGAAGGGAACTATTGAGGACCGCTTTACGTTAGAAATCAATATCGCCCGTAGTACCACAACGGACATTGAGGGCATCGAAGGCGGCTCAATCAAAGACGGTAAAGCCCATAAGTTTGTACGCGACGGAATAATGTATATCCTGCGGGATGGGGTAATCTATGATGCCCGCGGAGCGCGCATGAAAAGTGAAAGGTGAAAGGTGAAAAGTGAAAGGTGAAAATTGAAAAGTGAAAGGATACAGATATGAAAAACATCATGATAACCGTGGTACTGGGTGCGCTGGTGGCGTGCTCGGTACCCGCTGCGGCGCAACAGGACAATGCATGGTCAACAGGAGGAGTTGCCGGTAGCGGAAGCGCCTACTCCTCGCAGGTGACCCCTGTCGGGGCGACTGCGCCGGACGAAATGGCAACTACAACCTATTCTAACCAGTCGTCTAATGCCCGCCGAGGTAATGCCCGTAGGGATATTGAGCACAATACGGACGCGGGAATTACCGATGATAACGGTTCTCCCATCGGCACCCCTCTCGCCCTCCTTACCTTCGCCGCAGTCGGAGCGGGAGTGGT
>FLNX01000226.1_pt1 | contig 13573 bp, 9 predicted proteins | sample 1140341 | NCBI WGS metagenome assembly FLNX01 (sample SAMEA3878208, study PRJEB12797) | bioreactor metagenome | biome: Moose rumen | place: Sweden | collected 2011-10
CATCCGGCGCAGCACCAGTCGCGAGAACAGGTTGAACACCAGTACCACGAAGAACAGGATGAACGCTGCAAACATCAGCGCACTCTCATAGAGGGGCAGCGACAGCATTTCACCATAGTTGTTGGCTATCAGGGCGGGAATCGGGTAGCAGGCGTCAAGCAGGGAGCCTGGCACGATGGCCAGATTGCCGCACACCATAATGACGGCTATCGTCTCGCCCAGTGTCCGGCTGGCGGCCAGCACGATGGCGGCTATCACGCCGGGCGCCGTCTTGCGCAGGATGACATCTTTCGTGGTCTGCCAGCGGGTAGCACCCAGCGACCAGGCTGCCTCGCGATAGTCGCGGCCCACGTTGCTGAATATCTCGATGAACAGGCTGACCAGCAGCGGAATGACCGTCACGCCGAGTACGATGCCCGTGGCCAGCACGGTGTAGCCGCTCGAGTCACGATGCAGTGACGGTGCTACCACGTCGGCTACCCACGGCACAATGACCAGCATACCCCAGACTCCGTAGATGACCGATGGCAGGCCTGCCAGGATGTCGAGCAGCGGGAACACGTAGCGCTTCACAGCCGAGTGGGCATACTCTGTCAGGTAGATGGCCATCAGCAGTGAGATGGGAATGGCGATGGAGAGTGCCAGCAGTGATACGTAGAGCGTACCCATCAGGAAAGGGAAGAAGCCGAACTTATTGCTCATAGGCCGCCACTCACCCTCTGTCAGCAGGTCCCAAAGGGAGTGCTCTTGCAGGATGGGGACCGACTTGAGGTAGAGACCGATGGCCATAGCCACAACAAGCAGCAGGCTGCTGACGGTCAGGATGGCCATCAGCTGCTCTGCAATTCGGTCTTTCATCAATCTCTTATCCTTTGGCATAATTCACTATTCACTATTCACTTTTCACTATTCACTTTTCACTTTTCACTTTTCACTCCCAACTTCTCCAGGCCCGCATCCAGTTTCTCCTGCGGAATCTCAATGTATCCCTGCGGGCCATTCTCCTTCTGACCGTCGGTCAGGATATACTTCAGGAAGGCTACGACCACCGGATCCGTGGGTACGCCATTGGAAACGAAATAGAGGTCGCGGGCTGGGGGAGAGGGGTAGCGTCCCTCGGCGATGGCCTTCACTACGCCTTCCTTCGTGTCGTAGAAGTCCTCTTCAGGATCAATCTGTCCGTTTCCGTTCACGTCGATAGGTGCCACTGCGATGCCGGGATTAGGCTTGCCCGTCTTGGTGTCGTAGGCATAGCCGATGTTGTTCAGTCCCAGGCCGTTCACATCCTTTTGGATGGCGGCAGCCAAGCCTGGGTCACCGTAGACGGCTGTTCCTAGCAGATCCTCTTGTTTTTTGCCGAGATACAGTGCCCAGGTCTCCGCCGCTCCGCAAGCGTCGCTGCGGGTATAGAGTACTATTGGTGTCGCATCACTGGTGCCGGCCACCTGTCCCCACGTTTTCTTCTCTCCGTCGATCCAGAGTGCCACGAGGTCATCGCGGGTCACACCGTGCTTCTTCAGGGCTTCGATCGTGGGATTGTTGGCGTTGATGGTAGGCACCACGGCATCCTTGGCCACTGCAAAGCCCACGGCACCACGCTGCGCCTCAGCCTCACTCAGTTCGCGGCTCACCATACCGAAGTCTACCACGCCAGCAATGGCATCGGTCACACCTTTGCCCGCACCGCCGGCCGAAACGTCGATCTTCACGCCTGGATGTAACTTCTGGAACTCATTGGCCCATTGCACGGCCAGGGGATACAGCGCAAACGCACCTGAGAGCGAAATCTCTCCTTCCAGTTCTCCGTTGGGGCCAACTTTCGACTCCTTCTTTCCGCCACAGGCGGTCAGCGACAGTGCCAGCGTGGCACCAACCATCAACAAACAACTCTTTCTCATCTTTTTTACCTTATTTATATTTCTGTGTTGGTCTGTTTTGTTATCATTTGATTTCGGTTGCAAAGGTACGCCAAATTGCTCGTCCGTGCAATACCATCCCAGGGGTAAATCGTCTAACTAAAAGATGCGATGCCGCCTACCAAACGTTTGGGATAAAAGCCCTCTCGGCGGTCAAAACTACCATATTGATGTGATGGATTCGGACTTTTTCTCCCATAAGTTTGGTAGGCCAAATGCCAATCAAGGGGGATTGTGGGAGAGCGGAAAACATCGTACCTTTGCATCGTGATTTTTAAGTTTCACTAAACTGGATAAAAAGATGAAAAAGATGAAAAGTATCAATCTCGTCGCCCTTGTGGCGTTGCTGCTCTCTGCCTCCACTCAGTTGCAGGCTGAGACAGCCGAAGAGGGAGTGTATCGTATCAAGGCCCCGCGCTTTGCACGGCCGTTGGTAGAGAAGTGGATTACCGACTATCATAAAGTAGATTCACGAATGCGCCTCGAGATTGCCGGTGCAGGAGAAAAGGCCGATCTCACTTTCTCTATATATAAAGAGGTAGGAGATGCTGATGACAACACAGTCTGGTTCGGCCAGTATGCCATCCTGCCCGTCACGGCTCGCCAGGGTGAGGCAGCCAGGTATTTCGCCCATCACCGCCTGTCGAAGAAAAAACTCCGTGACCTGTTCTTCATCGTCGATGAGTTCGATAACACGCCGGAGAAGGACAAGCAGAAACGGGCTTTGGTTGCCTACTCCTGTAGCCACGCCCACTGTCTGGCCAGTGCCTATGCTTCCTATTTCGGACAGACGGTGGCCAGCCTGAAGGGCAAGAAGATCTCTGGCGACGATGCCTTCCTCACCACCGCCATCAACCGCGACCACGAAGGCATATCCTTCAATGCGCTCTATAATCTCTATGATCTGGACAGCCGCCACCTGAAGCCTGACGTGTCGCTCATCCCACTCGACGTGAAGAAGCAGCAGGCGCAGGAACTGACGGATGAGGCTACGCTCGACGGACTCATCGCGCTGTTGGAGCGCGAGCGGGTCGACGGCATCCCCGTGGAGCGTATCGGCCTGACTGTCAGTACACCCGACGAGCGGCTCAGCCGTTTCCTCAACTGGGTGGTCACCATCGGCAGGGAGCATAACCATGAGTTCGGCCTGCTCAATCTCGACGACAAGACGCTCGCTGCCGAGGCAGGCAAACTGAACAGAATACTGACTGCACAAAAATAGAATCGCGATAATTTCACAAAACTGAACCACACTTAACAAAAAGATTGTTTTTATGAGAAAACTATTGCAACATTTATTGTTGCAAGCCATTCTTGTGCTTGCAACGGGCACGGCCTACGCCCAGAACGTGATAACAGGCCGCGTCATCGATGCCCAGACGGGCGACCCGCTGATCGGAGCCTCCGTCATCGTGAAGACTGACAAACAGGGTGTCATCACCGACGTCGACGGAAAGTTCAGTCTCTCCACCAAGAAGGAGTTCCCCCTGACCCTCCATCTCGACTTCGTCGGCTATCGTGGCCTCGATGTCGATGTCTACGACAATTCCGAAGCCATCGAGATCCAACTTCAGGAGAACTACCGCTTCACTGACGAGGTGGTGGTAATCGGCTATGGTCAGCAGAAAAAAGGTGACCTTACTGGCGCTATTACTTCTGTCAAAATAGACCAGATTAAAGGTATTACCGCTTCATCATTCAACTCGGCTTTAGCGGGTAGCGTGGCTGGTGTTCAGGTGACTCCGACCTCTGGTGAGCCTGGTGGTGGTGTTAGTATACGCGTACGTGGGAATAGTTCTGTACAGGGTGGTAATGAGCCTTTGTATGTCATTGATGGCTTCCCTGTATATGGTGAAACGTTCTCTCAGTTGAATCCTGGAGACATCGAGTCAATCAATATTCTGAAAGATGCCGCTGCAACGGCCATCTATGGTTCTCGTGGTGCCAACGGTGTGGTTATCGTGACAACAAAGAACGGCGGTTATAACCAAAAGGCTGAGGTTACTTATGATGGCAGTATCGGTGTACAAAGCCTTCGTAAGAAGATAGATGTGCTAAATGCCACGGAGTTTGCCATTCTCCGTAACGATGCACTTTATGATACCAATCCGAGTAAGGGTAAATACCAGTATCTGTCTCAGGCAGAAATAGATCAGTTGGGAGAAGGGACGGACTGGCAGGATGAGGCTTTCAGAACTGCTCCTGTTACGAATCATCAACTTACTGTATCGGGTGGAGGCTCCAACGTGCGATATAGTATATCTGGCAGTTATTTTGACCAAGAGGGTATTATCCGCAATTCTGGATTCAAACGTTTTACAACTCGTGCCAATGTTGATGTGAAGTTGACCAATTCTTTGAAAGTGGGATTGAATCTTAATGGTAATAAGACAGACACAGATAATGCATCATCAGGCATTGTCTCGTCGCTGTTGCTTATGCCGCCCACGGCTACTATCTATGAGGATGATGGTACATATACCTTGCGCAATCCTTTTGAGAACGTGTTCTCTAATCCCATAGCCTCCATTAATGAGCGTACTAGCAAGACCCGCCGTTACTATGTGCTGACAAATGTATATGCAGAATGGGAAATAATAAAGAACCTGAAATTGAAAGTGACTTTTGGTGCAAACATTTCAAACTCAAAGAATTCGAGTTATGTACCTTCGTATATCTACGATGGTGCTTCCAGCAACGGGTCTGCTTCGATATCCTCATCTGAAGTTTACTCATGGCTTAATGAAAACACGCTGACCTATAACTTAAATGTAGGCAAGAACCATGCTTTCAATTTCCTTGTTGGATATACCCAACAAGAGAACCGTAATGAATCGTTTGGTGCAGGAAGCAGCGATTACGTGACTGACGACCTACTCTATAATAGTTTGGGTAGCGGATCTGTTATATCTACGCCCTCATCATCTGCTTCCAAGCATTCCTTGATTTCCTATCTGGGGCGTATTAACTATAATTATAAGGAAAAGTACTATCTCTCAGCCAGCTTGCGTAGCGATGGTTCTTCACGTTTTGGCGAGGACAAGAAATGGGGCGTATTCCCTTCTATCGGTGCTTCGTGGAATATTGCAAAGGAGAAATTCTTCAGCAATATCGGCCAGACATTGAGCGACCTAAAACTTCGTTTTAGTTATGGTGTGACAGGTAATCAGGAGATAGGTAATTATCAGTCACTTTCCACACTCTCCAGTTCTCGCTATCTGTTCAACGACGAAACGGCTATCGGTTTTAGTCCTGACCGTATATCTAATTCCGATCTGGGTTGGGAGACTACTCATCAATATGATGCAGGTCTTGATGTGGGATTATTTAATGACCGTCTGAATTTCATTATTGATGTGTACTACAAGAAAACGACTGACTTGTTGCTTGATGTAAATATTCCTTGGTCAACAGGCTATTCAAGCTCTCTTCAAAATTATGGTTCTGTAGCAAATAAGGGTCTTGAATTTACTGTCAACAGCAAGAATTTCATTGGTAAGTTTAAGTGGGATACTTCTGCCAACATTTCTTTCAACAGGAATAAGGTTCTGGAATTAGGTGGAGGTGTTGATTCTTATATCAGTAATGGCTATATTGTGAAAGTGGGTGAACCGCTTGGCCTGTTCTATGGTTGCGTGACCGATGGCGTACTTCAGGCTGGAGAAGAGAGTACAAAGGGACAGTTCACGGGACAGGGATCTCCCAAGGCTGGAGATTTGCTGTATAAGGATGTGGATGGAGATGGTACGTTTGTCAGTTCTTCTGACCGTGAGATAATAGGTAAGGCCCAGCCCGATTTCATTTTTGGACTGAACAACACCTTTTCCTATGGTGGATTTGATCTCAGTATTTTCCTGCACGGCGTTATTGGAAATGATCTGCATAATGCCAATAAACAGCAACTGGAACTGTTCAGCGGACAACAGAATGCCGATGTTACTGCCATTGATCGCTGGACAGAGAACAATCCCAGTCAGACTATTCCTCGTGCTAAACTTGATCCTGCTCAGATCATTTCCAGTCGTTTCATTGAAGATGGTACGTTTATTCGCCTGAAGAATTTGACACTTGGCTATACTCTTAGTCAGTCTTTAGTTAAGTCTTTAGGTATCAGTAACCTACGCCTGTATGCCTCTGCAACGAACCTGTTCACTTGGACAAACTATAGCGGATTTGATCCCGAGGTGACTTCCGGTTCCAATACAGAGCGTCAGGGTTATGATTCTGGTATATACCCAGTGTCCCGTACTTATAATTTTGGTGTAACCATTAAGTTTTAACCATTCAATAGTAAAGAGATCTTATGAAGAATTTATTTAATATAATATTAGGTGCCGGTGCTCTTACACTCGCATCATGCATTGATTTGGAAGAAAAACCATTGTCAAGTCTAGTGAGTCAGCAGTTCTACAATACCGAAGCAGATGCCATAGCAGCGGTCAATGCAGTATATTCTGACCTGAATCCTTCTGGGCAGAGTCTGTATAATTCTCTTTTCCAGATAGGTGTTGAGATGGCTACAGACGACTATATGGCTGGGCCAAGGGCGAGAAATGCCCATGTTCGTGCAATCTCCTCATTGATTCACGACTCTTCAAACGACCGTATGCAGGAGTTGTGGCGTCAAAGTTATGCTGCAATCAAGGATGCTAATGCCGCAATCGACCATATTGAAAACATTCCATCTGACAATATCAGTGAGACAATCCGGCAGCGTACTATCAATGAGGCGAAGTTCCTGCGCGCTTTAAACTATTTCAATCTGGTACGCTGGTTTGGCGACGTACCCTTGATACTCCACGAGACATTCAACCTGGATGCAGGAAGTATCAATGTAACCCAGGCTAGTGAGGCTGATGTGTATGCTCAGATAGAACAAGATCTCAAAGATGCTGAGAGCCTGCCTGTAAACTATACTAATTCCGATTTGGGCAGGGCTACTTCTGGTGCTGCAAAGACGGTGCTCTCTAAGGTGTACCTCACTCAGCAAAAGTGGGAACTGGCTGCACAGAAGGCAAAAGAGATTATAGATGCGGGTACCTACCAACTTTTTGATGACTATGCTGATGTATTCAATGTTGATAAGGAGAATACAGTAGAGCATATTTTCTCAATACAGTTCAAAGGCAATGCCAATTTCCGTGGGAACTCTTTGGCTAGTCGTTCTGCACCGTATGAGCCAGAAGGCGTGAATGGTGACTATGCTGATGAATTGAATGTTGATGGTGGACTTTTCCAAAGTTATCGTCCTGAGGATCGTCGTTTGGAAGTGAACTTCATCACTGAAATGGTGAGTCCCGTATCAGGCAAACTTTACATCCTGAGCGAGCCACATTTCAATATGTACTATGACTACACTTGCGTTGGTGCACAGGGTCAATCGTCCATCAATTTGCCTTTGTTCCGTTATGCTGAAGTACTGCTGATCTATGCTGAAGCGCTTAACGAACTAAATGGGCCTTCAGCCACGGCTTATGATGCCGTGGATCAGGTACGTCGTCGTGCTGGGATTCCTACTCTCGCAGAGATAACGCCAGGCTTGAATAAGGAATCGTTCAGAGACTCTGTGTTTGAGGAACGTCGAAAGGAGTTTGTGTACCAATATCATCGTTGGTTCGACCTCGTTCGTCGGGGGGCTGACTATTACATAAAGACCCTTACAGCGGCAGGTAAGCCCAACGCTGCATCTCGCCATCTGCATTTCCCTATACCCCAACGTGAGTTAGACTTGAATCCGAATCTCAAACAAAACCCCGACTGGGAAAAGTATTAATCATCAATCAATAATAAAGTAGTAGATATGAAGAACTTGAATATTCTTGCTACAGGGCTTGCTGCCACAACAGGAGTTTTATCAGCGCATGCGCAGAAGTCGTCAGAACGTCCCAATATCATAATGATAATGGTCGATGATATGGGATTCTCTGATATTTCACCCTATGGGGCCTCTGAGATTGAGACTCCTAATCTGCAACGACTGGCCGATGAAGGTATCCGCTTCCGTCAGTTCTACAACAATTCTATTAGTGCGCCTACCAGAGCCTCACTCATCACAGGTCAGTATCAGCATAAGGCTGGTGTAGGTTATTTCAATAATAATCTGGGGCTCCCATCTTATCAAGGCTTTCTCAATCGTGAGTCGCTAACTTTTGCTGAAGTGCTTCGTAATGCAGGTTACACCACCTTGATGTCAGGTAAGTGGCATGTTGGTGATGACAGGGATCAGTGGCCTAATCAGCGTGGGTTTGACCACTTCTTCGGTTTTATAGGTGGGGCTAGCAACTATTATGATATTGGCGAGACTACTGGTTTTAATGCAGTGTCACTAGTGCTCGATAATGAGCCTATTAGACTGACGAAGGACCAATATCTTACCCACGAGATTGGTAATCATGCACTCGACTTTATAGAGGAGGCCAGTCGTAAAAAGAACCCCTTCTTTCTCTATCTGGCGTTTAATGCTCCACATTGGCCTCTTCAGGCATTACCAGAAGATATTGCGAAATATCGTGGCCGCTATAGTTTAGGTTGGGACTCTCTGCGCCAGCAGCGCTACGAGAATGCCAAAAGGCTGGGTGTTATAGCACCTAACACAGAAATAACCAATCGAGATGAGTCTGTCCGGCCTTGGAATAAACTGACCTTCGACGAGCAGGAATTCTGGCAGCGTAGACAAGAGGTCTATGCCGCTATGCTTGACCGAGTGGATCAGGAAATTGGTCGCTTGCTATCCAAACTGAAGGAGGTGGGTCGATATGACAATACGCTGATTGTATTTATCTCAGACAATGGTGCACAAGGTGGTAATTCTTTGCGAGTTTACACCAACCGCACTACTGGACCCGTAGGGTCACCTGGTTCATATGAGGTACAGAATAGTAATTGGTCGCAAACTGGCAATTCACCTTGGCGAAGTTATAAGGATGCTCCTTACGAAGGCGGTATCAGTGCTCCCTTCATTGCTTGGTATCCTAAGAAAATCAATGGTGGCCGAATCGTTGACGGCATCGGTCATCTCATAGACATAGCACCCACTTTCTATGCTGCTGCATCAGCCAAATATCCTTCTACATACAATGGTGTTGTTACCAATGCCTTACCCGGCAAAAGTCTGTTACCATTACTTTATGGCACGGCCAATGAGGTTGATCGGAATGGGGAGCCATTGTTCTGGGAACGGTCTGGCAAGCAGGCTGTCCGTCTTGGAAAGTGGAAATATGTGTCGCTCTATCCAGAGAATCGTGATGAACTATACGATATAGAAAACGATCGTGGCGAAAACCATGATTTGGCTGCTGTGCACCCCGAAATAGTGAAAGACCTTAAAGAGCGTTATAACAAGTGGGCAAAGGCGAATGGTGTCGTTGACTACCATATCCTGCGTCCTGTAAATACTAACCAAAATCAGACAAGACGATGAAAAAATCATTATTATATCTATCAGCCGTGACAGCCTCACTTGGCGCAACGGCACAGACACGTCCGAATATTATTCTGATTGTCGCAGACGATATGGGCTATTCTGATCTGGGAGCCTATGGTTCTGAAATAAATACTCCCAATCTTGATCGACTGGCAAGTGAAGGTGTCCGTTTTCAAGAGTTCTACAACAATTCCATCAGTGCTCCCACTCGTGCTTCGCTCATTACGGGACAATATCAGCATAAGGCTGGTGTAGGATATTTCAGTAACAATTTAGGACTGCCAGCCTATCAAGGATATCTCAACCAAGAGTCACTGACTTTTGCTGAAGTTCTTCAGAATGCAGGATATGACACCTATCATTCAGGTAAATGGCATGTGTCGGGGCGTGAGAATGGGAAACTTGTCAGTGAACCTTCAGATCGAGGCTTTGCCCAGTCATACCAATTGCCAAGGGGCGGTATTGGCTACTTTAAAGAGGATGGATATGCCACAGATTTGATAGGAGATAATGCGGTCAACTTCATCGCCGCAAGCGAACAATCAAATAAGCCCTTCTTCCTCTATCTGGCTTTTACGGCTCCCCACTGGCCTTTACATGCCCTGGAGGAAGACATCGCTAAATACCGTGGACGTTACGATATAGGTTGGGATACGCTTCGACTTCGCAGATTTGAGCGGCAAAATCAGTTGGGTATTGTTGATGATAGTTATCGTTTGTCTGAAAAGGATGAAGACATCCTCGACTGGAGTCGTTTGTCATACGACCAACGTCACCTATGGTCGAAGAAAATGGAAGTATATGCTGCAATGGTAGATCGCCTTGATCAGAATGTAGGCCGGGTACTGCAACAACTGGAGAAGTCTGGTAAGGCAGATAATACACTTATCATATTCCTCTCTGACAACGGTGCTCCTGCAGAAGATCTTGTCAAGTGGCATGGTGGGGCAATTAGAAACACCGGTCCTGTTGGTACAGCAGGATCCAATGAGTCGCAGGGCAAAAATTGGTCTTATGCCTCAAATACGCCATTCCGGGCATTCAAGGACTATCTCTATGAAGGTGGAATTAATACATCGTTCATAGCGTGGTATCCGAAGAATATCAAAGGCGGACGGGTCGTCAGAGGTACGGGCCACGTTATCGATCTTGCTCCCACTTTCTATCAAGTGGCTAATGCAAAGTATCCTAAAAAGTATAAATCAGTAAACAGCAATGCACTGCCGGGTGTCAGCCTTCTACCAGTATTATATGGCCAGACTGATACAGTACAGCGTTCAACTCCACTATGTTGGGAGCGGGCAGGGAACCGGGCAATCCGTTTAGGAAATTGGAAATTGATCTCAAATTATCCAAGCCATACCTGGGAATTGTATGATCTCTCAACAGACCATGGTGAGTCTCATAATGTCGCCTCACAGCATCATGACATCGTCAGCAGGTTATCCACTCTTTACTTCCAGTGGGCAAAGGAGAATGGCGTTGTGGAGTTTAGTGAGATAGAAGATCGTGAGCCTGAGATGATGAAGAACTATCGAAAATCTAAGATCCAGGATGTCCCTGCCTCTTGGGGACCATTCCCTGGTGGAAATACGGGCAGAAACCGTAATCGCTAATCTTGAAATCATTTAGTATAAGAGAGTATGAAATATAGATCATTCTTTATGTCTTTGGTGGTGATGTCTGGAGTGACATTGGCTGAGGCGCAACAGTCGCTGTCAGAGCAGCAGATAGCAGAGAGACTATCCAGTGTACCTAACCCACAAATCCTTGATGTGCGCTCTGCTGAAGAGTATGCTGTCAGCCATATCAAAGGTGCAGTGAATACAACCCGAGATAAGGGGCGTACCGATAGTATTATTGCCTCTTTAGATCCCAATTTGCCTACACTGACATACTCAAATGTTGGCCGGGGGCGAGGTGTGTCTTTAGCAAAAGAACTTCAGGAAAAAGGTTTTAAGGAGGTGTATTATCTGAAAGGTGGACTGGCAGGTTGGGTAGGTGCTGGCTTACCTGTAGAATCGGCCGCCAGTGGTGAACGCTTTGTTTCTGTTAGTAAGTTCGAACAAGCGATAGCAAATTCCGAGTTGTTATTGGTGGAGTTTTCTACCATCCATTGCCCTGGGTGTCAACGGCTGAAACCAATTCTGTCAGAGTTGCAGAGTGAGTACTCGAAATTGCAGGTGCTACAGATTGATTTCGATGACAATCTAGCCATTTTCCGAGAAGAGAAAATACAGGCAGTCCCCGTATTACGTATATACAAGAAAGGTGAAATTGTATGGAATCATCTGGGGTTTACAGGAAAAGAGGCTATAGAGGATGAGATCAAAAAAGCATTATAGAGATAATAAATGTATAGAAATTAGTTTTAAATAGAAGTTATGAAACAGAATTTTCTTACTCGCCACTTTACCCCCCAACTGGGGCTGGCCTCACTTGGACTGCTGACGGGCACTCAGGCCGCAGCGCAGCAGGACAACCGTCCGAACATCATTTTCATCATGGTGGATGACTTAGGTTTCTCAGACATCGGCAGTTATGGTGCCTCCGATATCCAGACACCCAATCTCGACCGTCTGGCCAATGAAGGCATACGCTTCCGCCAGTTCTATAACAACTCCATCAGCGCACCGACACGTGCCTCACTCATCACAGGACAGTATCAGCACAATGCCGGTATGGGCTTTTTCGAGCGCGACCTTGGCGATCCGCACTATGGTGATCACCTACGCACGGATGTAGCCACCTTCGGCGAAGTGCTCCAGCAGGCTGGCTATACCACGTTACTCTCTGGTAAGTGGAATGTGGGTGCTCACGAGGGACAACGCCCTTGGGAACGTGGTTTCGACCATTATTTCGGATTCCTGGGTGCTGCGAGCCTCTATTACACGCCGCCACAGAGCGCACAGGCACAGGCTCCCCGTAGAGATGGTAATGCCCCCCGCAGGGAGGGTGCACCCAACGGCGGTAATGCCAACCGTGGCCGTTCGCCTTTTGGTGTTCAGTTGTTCAAGGATGGCGAACCGTACAAACTGGAGGAGGGAAAGTATCTGACACAGGAGATAGGCAGCCACGCTGTAGAGTTTATAGGAGAGGCATCGAAGAAGGACAGTCCTTTCTTCCTCTATCTGGCTTTCAATGCGCCGCACTGGCCGCTACAGGCCTTGCCTGAGGACATTGCCAAGTACAAGGGCGTATACGATGGCGGCTGGGATTCGCTGCGCACGCTCCGCTATGAGAATGCCAAACGGCTGGGTGTCGTTCGTCTGAATCAGGAGTTGACGCGTCAGGATACGCTCGTCAGTCCCTGGAGTTCGCAGTCGGTTATTGAGCGTGCATTCTGGGCAAAGCGTCAGGAGGTGTATGCTGCGATGGTTGACCGTGTGGATCAGGAAGTGGGTCGTGTGATTGACAAACTGAAGGAGGTTGGCTGTGATCAGAACACTATCATCTTCTTCATCTCCGACAACGGAGCACAGGGTGGGGGAGAGCGTGGTCTGGCCCGACAGATAGCCACCGGCGAGGTGGGCACACCTGGCTCTTATCATCAGCAGAACAGTAACTGGTCGCAGGCTGGTGACTCGCCTTTCCGCAACTACAAGTCTACGCCCTACGAAGGTGGTATCGCCACGCCGTTCATCGCCTGGTATCCTGCTCAGATTGAGGGTGGCCGGATTGTAGATGGTGTAGGTCATATCATCGACGTGGCTCCAACGTTCTACGATTTGGCCAAGGCGAAATATCCCAAGAAACTGAATGGTCAGAAAATCCTACCGCTGGCAGGTAAGAGTCTGGTGCCTGTCCTGACGGGAAAGACGGACGTCGTGAACCGTGGTGAGCCGCTCTTCTGGGAGTGGGCAGGCAATAAAGCCGTGCTCGATGGCAAATGGAAATATGTCACTTCTGACCCTGACTATAGAGACGAACTTTATGATATCGAGAATGATCGTGCAGAGAATTACAATGTTGCTGCCGAGCATCCTGAGATCGTTGCTCAACTAAAGCAGAAGTTCGAGCAGTGGGCAAAGAAGAATAATGTGAAGACGCCTTATCCGTCCAACTGGCCACATTTCCGTTGGTAAATATTTATCAATACTTAGTTAATTATACATTTAATCGTTTGAAAATCAATGAGTTACATTAACAATATATAACTAATAAAATTTGGTCAAGTGCCTGATTTTCAGTAACTTAGTAGTCTCTTACAACACTAAGTTTATGAATAAAATTT
>FLNX01003876.1_pt1 | contig 13568 bp, 9 predicted proteins | sample 1140341 | NCBI WGS metagenome assembly FLNX01 (sample SAMEA3878208, study PRJEB12797) | bioreactor metagenome | biome: Moose rumen | place: Sweden | collected 2011-10
AATGCCGCGTTTGCAGAAAAACGGCATTCTGTGCGTTCCGCGCGCACACGCGGCAAAGAATCCGCCCGAAATCGGCTCTTCGCTAGCCGCGTTTGCAGAAAAACGGCATTCTGTGCTCTCTGTGCGCACACGCGGCCATGGTTTCGGCCCCCTCGCGGATACGATGTTTTTCTTTGTGGGGTCTAATCCGCTGACATTCAGAATTTTAACTAGTAGCCCCGTGCATGTTCATGGAGCCTTCTCCCACGTAGGCTATTCGGCCGGTATTCTCACTGCAGCCCGTCACCAACTCTTCTTCTACAGGCAGGCGGGTGATTTTCCAGGTTTTAGGATCGATGGTGAAAAGGGCCTGGCAGTCACGGTCTTCGGCCTGGAAATAGATTTGGCCGTCGGAGCGGGCCCAGTTGTAGGTCTGGATGCACTGGGGAATCCGGTCTGTAATGGGGGTTAGTTTGGAACCGCCAACTGCCCGTGCCCGAAAGCGTTGCAGGTCTGTGTTTTTCCGTTCACCTGCGACGGGAAACGGCCACTCAGCGCCTTGCAGCGTTGCAGGTCGGCCGAATTTTGCGGACCTGCGACGAAAACAGGGGTCAGAAACGGATCTCCACTGTAGAGCGTCCAGCCGAAATCCGGATCATCGGCCAGGATGGCGGCGGCAACGAGTTTGTTGACGCCCAGGGAGTCGTATCCGGTGAGGAATGCGTATTCACAGGTACTCCCGGGTGACGGAGGCCGCGCAGTCACGCATGCCGGACGGGGTGCCGGCATACACCACCGTACCGCCGTCTTCACCGGCGCCGGGGCCCAGCTCCAGCACCCAGTCGGCACTGCGGATCACGTCCATGTTGTGCTCGATGAGGTACACGGTGTTTCCCTGCGCCACCAACGAGTCGAAAAGCTGCAGGATATGCCGCACGTCCTTGATGTGCAGGCCGTCGGTGGGCTCATCTACAATGAAGATTTTGTCCTGCACACCCAGGTAGGAGGCCAGCTTGAGGCGTTGGAGTTCGCCACCGGAAAGGGTGGAAAGCGCCTGGTTCAGATGCAGGTACTGCAGCCCCACGTCCACCAGCGGCTTTAACTTCTGCTCAATCACCGTTCCCCGGAAAAAGGCCGATGCCAGCCGCACCGAAAGGTCCATTACCTGGGCAATGTTCAGCGTCTCCCCCGTAGCGGGGCTGGTGTAAGTGTATGAGAGGGCCTCCGGGGCGTAGCGCAGGCCGCCGCAAGCTTCGCACACCGTCTCGATGGAATCCATGAAGGCCATCTCCGAGACGATTACCCCCTTGCCGCCGCATACCGGGCAGGCGCCCTTGCCGTTGAAGGTGAAGTACTCCTCCTTCATCTTGTTGGCCCTGGCAAAGGCCTTCCGGATGTCCCCCGCCACTTCCATATAGGTGGCCGGGGTGGAGCGGAGGCTTACGCCGATGTCTTTCTGGCTGATGTAAACCACTTCTTCGGGCGCAGGCCAGGCCTTGCGAAAGCACTCCATGAGGGAGCTCTTGCCGCTGCCGGCCACGCCTGCCACTACCCCGAAAATGCCCAGCGGGAAGTCTACAGTGACGTTTTTCAGGTTGTGCAGCCGTGCATCGGCCACCCGGAAAACGCCGCTTCCCGGGCGGGGTGCGGCCTTGAAGGGCATCCGCTCCCCGATGAATTTTCCGGTGGCGGTGCCGCTTTCCAGAAGCTGCGCATAAGAGCCCTGGAACACTATCTTGCCGCCGTCGGCTCCCGGCCCCGGGCCCAGGTCCACAACGTGGTCGGCAATGCGGATCATTTCCTTGTGGTGCTCTACCAGCAGCACGGTGTTGCCGGCGTCCCGCAGGCGCTGCACCGAGCGCTTCATCCGTTCGATATCCCGGTTGTGCAGGCCCACCGACGGCTCGTCCAGGATGTACAGGACATCGGCCAGGGAAGAATTGATGTATTTGGCAATCTTGCAGCGCTGGGCCTCGCCGCCGGAAAGCGTCCCAACCGGGCGGTCCAGGCTCAGGTATCCCAGGCCGATTTCCTCCAGCGCGGTGAGCCGGGCGCCGATGGCTTCCTTCAAATCTACCGCCAGCGGGTCCTGCAGGCCCTGGATCCAGGCATTGAGGCGGGTAATGGACAGGGCGCAGGCTTCGGCAATGTTGAGGCCCGCTATCTTGCAGCTTAACACCTTGGGATTGAGGCGCGTTCCGCCGCAGTCCGGGCAGGTGCCCATCCGGAGCATGGGGTTCAGGACCGCCGCATGCAGGAGGCCTTCCTCGGAGTTGATGATGCTGCGGTACATGCGCGGGATGATGCCCTCGTACTTGGCGCTTTTGGGCCAGCCGGCGGGCGGGTTCTTGAGGCGGATCTGGGGGCTGTTCAGGAAGAGGTCCAGCTCCTCCGGCGTGTAGTCCCGGATCTTTTTGTCCAGGTCGAACAGGCCGCTCCGGGCATAGCGGATCCACCGCCAGCCGCCCTTGCCGAAGGCGATGTAGTGGATGGTGTCTTCGTCGTTGAGGCTCTTGTCGAAGTCCACCAGCTTGTGGATGTCCAGCTCACGGATTTCCCCCAGGCCGGAGCAGCGCGGGCAGCTGCCCTGCGGGTGGTTGAAGCTGAAGGAATCCGAGTATCCCACGAACGGCTTTCCCACGCGGGAGAACAGCAGGCGCATGAGGGCGTAGATGTCCGTGTAGGTGCCCACGGTGGAACGGGAGTTGTTGGCGGGCTTTTTCTGGTCTATGACGATGGCGATGGGAAGGCCCTCTATGCTGTCCACATGCGGCCGTCCGTACTTGGGCAGGTACTGCTGCACAAACGTGGGGAAGGTGTCGTTGAGTTCCCGCCGGCTCTTGGCCGCGATGGTGTCCAGCACCAGCGAGCTCTTTCCCGAGCCCGAAACGCCGGTGAATACGGTAATCTTGTATTTGGGAATGTCCAGGGAAACGTCCTTGAGGTTGTTCTCCCGCGCGCCCTTGATGCGTATGGTGTCAGTGGTCATGTGGCAAAGGTACGAAGATTTCGGGAGATTTGGGTTTTTGTGAATTTTGTTATATATTCACCGTATGAAACGTTTCACATCCATCCTTGTCGCCGCAGGCGTGCTGGCTGCGGTCTCCTGCGGCAAAACGGGAACGGTCCCGCAGGAGGATCCCATCGGTGATCCCATCGTCCTGGATCCCATCACCATATCTTCGCCCACGCCCACCGGGCAGATTACCAAGGTGGACCTGAACGACGTCCAGAAGGGTTATGTGGAGGCGGGGAACGCCATGGCGCTGCGTTTCCTGCAGGAGCTGTATGACGGCGAGAATCTGGTCTGCTCTCCGCTGAGCCTCCAGTATGCCCTGGCCATGACGGCAAACGGCGCCAGCGGGGAAACGCTCCAGGAGATCATCGACTTCCTGGGCTACGGTTCGGAGGGGATCGATGCGCTGAACGGGTACTGCAAGCTTCTCATGGAACAGCTTCCGGCCGTGGATTTGGACGTCGCCCTCAAGGTGACGGACGCCCTTTTGGTGAATGAGCGGTTCCCGCTGCTGCCTTCTTTCAAGACTACGGTGGAGGAGAACTATTACGCGGCCGTGGACAACATGGATTTCTCCGATCCTTACCAGATTGCCGCCCGTATCAACGAATGGGCCAGCCGCAGCACGGACGGCTTCATCGACAAGGTCCTGGACGGCAGTGAAATCTCCGGAGACGCCGTGGCCTTCCTGATGAACGCCCTCTTTTTCAAGGCCAACTGGGCCGGCACGGACTACGCTCCCATGTTCATGGAATATTCCACCATCGACGACAAGTTCACCCTTTCGAACGGCTCAACCAAGACGGTGAGGATGATGCAGAATGTGCGCTGGCACCGCTATGCCGAGATGGACGGATACAAAGTGCTGGCCCTCCCCTACGCCGGCGGCAAGTTCTTCATGTACATCCTGCTCCCGGACGGGAACAATCTGGAAGGGCTCCTCGGAAAGCTTCAGGACACGGCCTGGAGCGAAATTCTGGGCAGCCTTAAGCAGGACGCCGAGGTCCATCTCAAGCTCCCCAAATTCGACATTGAGAACAAATTCGTACTCAATGCCGCCCTGAAGGCCCTTGGCGTGGACCGCGCCTTCCAGCCCGGCACCGCCCAGTTCGACAGGATGTTCGCGCCCAGGGAGGACGGAACCTTCTACTGGATAAGCAAGGTGATTCAGAAGGCCCGCATCTCCGTAGCCGAATGGGGTACGGAAGCCGCTGCCGTAACGGTAGTGGAAATGGTCGGTGCCACAGAGGCCGGTCCCGGCACGGAGGAGCCCAAACGCATCTACTACTACGCCGACCACCCCTTTGTCTTCGCCATCGGCGAAGCCTCCTCCGGAACCATCCTCTTCGAAGGCGTATTTGCAGGAAAATGACGGGCGGTAGAGGGCTTTTTCTGTGACTATCCTCCTGTCCGGACATTGAGGCCGGCGGCTTCCAGCTGCCGGATGCAGCGTTGCATCACTTCCGGCGAGGGGGTGCTCAGGGGCAGGTTTTCCGGATTGTACATGGTTCCCATGCGCTCGTGCTTGCCCTTGCCGATGTCATGATAGGGCAGAAAAGGGAGGCCCGTACCCTCCGATCCTCCCTCGTCCACGGAAAACCGGCAATTTCATGGACGACGGTTTACAAGACAACGCGCCGTGGACACTGAAATGCCGCGTTTGCAGAAAAACGGCATTCTGTGCGTTCTGTGCGCACATGCGGCAAAGAATCCGCCCGAAATCGACATTTCGCTAGCCGCATTTGCAGAAAAATGGCGTTCTGTGCGTTGTGCGCGCACACGCGGCAAAGAATCCGCCCGAAATCGGCATTTCGCTAGCCGCGTTTGCAGAAAAACGGCATTCTGTGCGTTCTGTGCGCACACGCGGCCATGGTTTCGGCCCCCTCGCGGATACGATGTTTTTCTTTGTGGAGCCTAATCCGCTGATATTCATCATTTTAACTAGTAGTCCCGTGCATGTTTTCGTGCACGGGAACACATGTTAATTGGCTGATAATCAATTATTTAGCCCCCACAAATCTTAAGCCACCCAAGCCGAAGCAAGGCGCCAGAGGACGTGGCGTTACGCGAGGAAGGCCAAAAATGCGTAATGGGACGTACCAGAGGACGTGACGTTACGCGAGAAAGGCCGAAAATGCGTAATGGGACGTACCAGAGTTGGATAGAGTGGGATAGAAGCCGGGACGAACCACTGGGTGGCGGAGATGAGCCACCAAACCGGCATTTAGGGGCGATGTCGCGGGGGTGAGTGGGGGAGACAAGCCACCGGGTGGCGGGGTGATCCACCGGGTGGCGGGGTGATCCACCGGGTAACGGGGTGATCCACCGGGTGGTGGGATGATCCACCGGGTGGCGGGCATGAGCCACTGTGGCAAGGAACATACGGTAAGGATTCTTCACGAGTGATTTCATATCGCAAAAAATGTTGTTATATTTGAATTGACTTTGAATTGACTTTGAATATCACATACACAATACCATGAGTTTGGACCTTAGACACCGCATTGCACTGAACATTCACGCCAATCTGGCAGAAAAGGCCGTGGAGACGCACCAGTTAAGGGAAATCTTTTGGGAAAGCACCCTGCGGTGCAACCTCCGGTGCCGCCACTGCGGGAGCGACTGCAAACTGCAGCCGGGGCAGAAGGACATGCCGCTGGAAGACTTCCTGAAGGTGCTGGACAGCGTGAAGGCCGCTGGCATGGACAGCCATCGCATCATGATTGTGGTTTCCGGCGGGGAACCCCTGATGCGAAAAGACTTGGAGCAGTGCGGCCGGGCATTTTACGAGCGGGAGTTCCCCTGGGGCATGGTGACCAACGGCTTCGCCCTCACGCCGGAGCGCTTCCAACGCCTGCTCGCCGCCGGAATGGGTTCCATGACCGTGAGCCTGGACGGCCTGGAAGCCGACCACGACTGGATGCGCGGCGTTCCCGGCAGCTTCCGCCGGGCCGAACAGGCCATCCGCATGGCCTGCGCTACGGAACATCTTGTCTTTGACGTGGTCACCTGCGTAAACAAACGCAACTACCCGCATCTGCAGCAAATCAAGGAATTCCTCCTGGGCTGCAGCCTCAAGCAGTGGCGCCTGTTCACCGTTTTTCCCACCGGAAGAGCCGCTACCGACCCGGAACTCCAGCTGGACCGCGAGGAGTTCCGCGGCCTGATGGAGTTTATCAAGGCCACCCGCAAGGAGGGCCGAATCAAAGCCAGTTACGGCTGCGAGGGCTTCCTGGGCAACTACGAGGGCGACGTGCGGGACAATTTCTACTTCTGCAACGCTGGCGTGAGCGTAGCCGGGGTGCTGGCCGACGGCTCCATATCGGCCTGCACCAGCATCCGGGCCAACTACCACCAGGGGAACATCTACCGGGACGACTTCGTGAAGGTCTGGGAGGAGGGGTTCCAGCCCTACCGCAAGCGGGACTGGATGAAAAAGGACGACTGCGCCACGTGCCGATACTGGAAGTACTGCAAAGGCAATGGCATGCATCTAAGAGACGATGATGGCAGGCTCATCACCTGCCATTATCAAAGACTGTATGGGGCCGGATAGATTACTCTTCCTCCTTACTCATGGTGATGTCGGCCCGGGCCTCGTAGGTGCCCAGGTTCCAGTTGCCGTCGCCTTCGTCAAGATGGGAAACCTCCACGGGAATGCCCTCCCTGGGTGCGAAACGGCCGCCGTTTTCCTCCCCGTCGACGTCCTCGGCCGTCGCCACCACATACTTGGGGATGGCCTCTAAGTCATCGAACAGCATATAGTCGCGGGAGAACGCTCCCCCCGCATCGGTGTACAAGGTATCGGCCATCTCCCACACGTAGGGGACCATCTGCCCGTTCCGCTCCACATACGCCCCACCCCACGGGGTACTCATTTTCACGGCTACGCGGATGCCGGGAATGCCCTCGGCATCCGCGCCGCTCACTTTTCCCACGAAGCGGAACGTGGCCGACGGTACGCCGTACTCCACCGGGCCGGGGCCGTACATATCCAGCGGCTCCTCCCACGGCGACGTACTGCAGGATGCAAAGCCCAGCAGGGCGAAAACGGTCTTGGCCAAACGTTTGAGCAGCTTCTCCATAGGCCTACACATTCTCGTTTTCCGTGCGGGCGATAATCTCGTTCTGGAGCTGGGCGGTCATGTCGTTGAAGTAGTCCGAGTAGCCGGCCACGCGCACCAGCAGGTCCCGGAATTCGTCCGGATTCTTCTGGGCCTCCAACAGCGTTTCCGTGTCCACGATGTTGAACTGGATATGGTGGCCGCCGAGGCGGAAGTACTCCCGGATAAGCTCCCCGAACTTCTCCAGATCCTGCTGCCGACGGAGCAGCGCCGGAATGAAGCGCACGTTCAGCAGCGTGCCGCCGCTCTTGGTCTGGTCCAGCTTCCCCAGGGAACGCACCACGCAGGTGGGGCCCTTGGTGTCCGATCCGTGGGCGGGCGAAGTGCCGTCCGAGATGGCGAAGTGGGCAAAGCGGCCGTTCACCGAAGCCCCGCACATCTGCCCGAAGTAGTTATGGCAGGTGGTGGAGAGCATGTTCAGCTGCGTCTTGCCGCCGCGGGTATTGGGACGGCCCTCGATGGCGGCCACCAGGTCGTTATATACGCGCACGGCAATGTCGTCGGCATAAGCGTCGTCATTGCCGAAGAAGGGGGTATGGTTGCGGATATAGAGGCGCATCTTCTCCTCGCCTTCCCAATTGGCCGCCACGGCCTCCAGCAGCTGCTGCATGGTGTAGCGGCCTTCCTCGAAGACATGCTTTTTGAGCGTAGTGAAGCAGTCCGTAATGGTGCCCAGGCCCGTGCACTGGATGTAGGTGGTGTTGTAGCGCGCACCGCCGCTGTAGTAGTCCTTTCCCTTGGCGATGCAGTCGTCGATGTAAAGCGAAAGGAACGTTGCCGGGGCGTAGAGCGAGAACATGCGCTCGATGTAATTGTTCACCGCGAGTTTGAGGTCCACGAAATACTCCATTTGCCGATGCCAGGCCTCGTAGAGCTCCTCGAAGGTCTTGAAGCCGCGCGGATCGCCGGTCTCCAGGCCAATCTTCTTGCCCGTAAGCGGGTCTACGCCATTGTTGAGCGTAATTTCCAGGATCTTGGGGGTGTTCAGATAGCCGGTGAGGAGATAGGCCTCCTTGCCGAAGGCACCCACCTCGATGCAGCCGGAGCAGCCGCCCTCGCGGGCGTCTTCCAGCGTCTTTCCCTGGCGCACCAGTTCCTTTACGTAAGTGTCCGGATTGAAGACGGAAGGGTAACCGTGGCCCTGGCGGATGACCTTGATGCCCTCGATGAGGAACTCGTCGGGCGTATTCTCCGCAATGTGTATCGAAAGCCCCGGCTGCAGCTCATGCAACTCTTCCTGGATTTCCAGAATCATGTAGGAGAGGTCGTTCACGCCGGAATTCCCATCCCGGTCTACACCGCCGATATTGATGTTGGTGAAGTCGTTGTACGTACCGGACTCGCGGGCGGTTATGCCCACCTTTGGAGGTGCGGGCTGGTTGTTGAACTTAATCCAGAGGCAGCTCAGGAGCTCCTTGGCTTTGTCGTAGGTAAGCGTACCGTCCTCCAGGCCCTTCTTGTAGAAAGGATAGAGGTGCTGGTCTATGTGACCGGGGTTCATGGAATCCCAGCCATTGAGTTCCGTCACCGTGCCCAGGTGCACGAACCAGTACATCTGAATCGCTTCCCAAAGGTCCCTCGGGGCATGGGCAGGCACCCGGTGGCAGACGGAAGCAATCTTCTCCAGCTCCGCCTTCCGTACCGGATCGGAGCAGGCGGCGGCCATCTCTTCGGCAAGCGCCGCATGACGCTCGGCAAAGAGAATGGCGGCATCGCAGCTGATGGCCATGGCCTCCAGCTCCTGCTGCTTGTCCGTGGCCTCGGGGTCATAGATATAATCCAGGGCGTCCAGCGAGGCCTGGATGCGCTTTTTCACATCCAGAAGGCCCTCCCGGTACATCTTGCCGTCCATGGCCGTGTGCCCGGCGGCGCGCTGCTCCATGAATTCGGTGAACACGCCGGCGTGGTAGGCCTCTTCCCACTCCTTGGAAACGTGGCCGAAGATGCGCTCCCGCTGGGTTTTGCCCTTCCAATAGGGAATCACCTCCCGCTCGTAGGTGTCAATGTCCTCCTGCGAGATGTTGTACTGCTGCAGCTCGCGGGTATCCAGCACGTGGAGGTCTTCCACAGAGTGGCAGGTGAGCTCCGGGAAGGTGGGCACCGCCTTGGGCTTGGGGCCCCTCTCCCCCACTATCAGCTCATCCGGGCCGATGTAAATGGTTTTTTTGGCGCAAATCTCATAGAAGTTCCGGGCCCGCAGCACCGCGATGGGGTACTTGCCGTAATTCTCCTTGTAGAAAGCCGTCTCAATCAGCGCACGCTCGATGGTGAGCGTTGCGGGCGTCTCCAGGCTTTCTTTTCTCAGGCGCTGGATGCGTGCATTCATCCCCCCGTCGTTCCCGGGGTGCTTGATGGCAAAATTCTTCATGCGTTCTTTGCATTATAAACTTCTTCCAGAGTCATGGGCTTGTGGATGGTACCCAGCAGGCGGGCTCCGGTGGGAGTAATCAGGTAGTCCAGTTCGTTGCGGAGGCCGGTGAAACCCTTCCAGGCCTCGAATTTATCGTAGTTGATGAATTCCTTGAAGCGGCCTTCGGCCTTCCAGTAGTCTATGAGCTCAGGCATGAAGTAGATTCCGGGCTCCACTGTAAAGACGAAACCGGGCTCCAGGGGACGGCTGAGCCGCAGGGACTTGAAGCCGAACTGCGTGGATTTCTTCTCCCCGCCGGTGTAACCCACAAACTGCTCTCCGAGGTTTTCCATGTCGTGAACGTCCAGGCCCATCATGTGGCCGGTGCCACAGGGGAACACCAGGGCATAGGCGCCGCTTTCCGCGATGTCGCGGGGATTTCCCTTCATAAGGCCGAGGTCAATCATCCCTTCTGCAATCTTCTCTGCTGCAGCCAGGTGGGCGTTGCGGTAGGGATTGCCTGGACGGAGCTCGGCTACGGCGGCCTGGAAGCTGCGGAGGTGAATGTTGTAGATAAGTTCCTGACGCTCAGTGAATTTATCGCTCACCGGCATGGAGGACGAGAGATCCCCGGCATAGTGGAGCGGATTCTCCGCGCCGGCGTCCAGCAGGAAGATGTCCCCGGCCTTCAGCGTATGCACGAAGCCGTGGTTGTGCAGCACGTGGCCCGCCACCGTGGCGATGGTGGGGAAGGCCAGCGTGGTGCCGGGGCGGAAGGAGGCCTCCTGCAGCACGGCGGCGGCGATTTCGGCCTCATGCACGCCCGGACGGGCCATGCGGTAGGCGATAAGATGCATACGCGTGGAGATGTCCACGGCCTCCTCGATGGCCTCAATCTCCTCTTCCGTCTTGTGGATGCGCATGTCCACGATGGCCTTGATGAAGGTTTCGTCCGGAAGAACGTCTCCCAGGAGCTCTTGCAGCCATACCTGGTGGTCTCCGCGGTACGGCGGCAGCACGCGCACCGGGCGGCCTTGCGCCACGGCCTTTTGCAGCAGAGGCTTGAGGGCGCTCAGCGGGCGGGTATCGGCCACACCCACCAGGGCGGCGTTTTCCTCCAGCGTGGGCATGGTGCCCGTCCAGACGATGTCGTCGATGGTGAGTTCGTCGCCGAAGATGATTTCACGGCCTTCGTCGATGTCCAGGACGGCGGCAAGGCCGGCATAGTCCAGGCCCCAGTAGTAGAGGAAAGAGCTGTCCTGGCGGAAGTGGTACTCGTTGTCACGGTAGTTCATGCCCACCAGGGCGTTCCCCAGGAACAGGCATACGCCGCCGCCCACCTTCTCACGGAGATGGGCACGGCGATTGACATAGGTTTGTTTATCGAACACGGCTGTTGGCTTTGGTGCACTCGTTCACGTACTTGTGCTTGGAAATCTGCTGGTCCGTGGCGGGGAAGTACTGGGAGAGGAGCTCATAGAGGCCCGGGTCCCGCTCCTTGAGCTCCTCGCGGGTGTTCACGTAGTTGTGCTTGCCGTCCGGGTGGCCCATCTCCGCGTTCACGTTGAACCAGTCCTGCACACCCTCCGCAAAGTACTCCGCGATGTCGGTGAGGCGGTAGGTGTTCCACCAGAGGTCTTTCTCCTTGGCGTTTTCCAGCAGGGCTTCCAGGCGGTCGTCGATGTCCGGTTCCACCTGCAGAATACCCACCAGGTGAATGCTGTGGGCAAATTCGTGGATGAGGATGTCCTCGGCGTGGTACTTGTCTATCTGGTAACCCAGCACGTTCTCCTCGGCGCAGGAAGTGAGCGGAAGTTCCAGGTCTCCGCCCAGGCCGCGCGCCCGAAGGTCCCAGTTCAGGGTGGTGTCGGCGGCCAGGAAGGCATGCTCCGGCACATCTGTGGTGCCTTCGTATCGGCCCATCATCGTCACTCGCGTTCCGGCGCTCCTCATGGCATCCATGACTTCATCCGAAAGCATGGACGTCATGGCCCAGAGGGTGTTGTAACCGGCCACCAGCGCACTGTCCGGGCAGCGCCAGGAAGAGCACAGCGGGATGCCGTTCACGTCTACGTACTTTTTGTACCAAGGGTCCAGATGCAGCGAATCCGGAGGGGTTGTAATAACACACTCCGGAATGCCTAAAGCGGTGACGAAGTCTACTTCTACCGCCTTCTGGGGGCCCTTGCAGCCCAGAATAAGGGCCGCAAGAACCACCACGGGAAGGATCAGGCGTTTCATAAGCTACTTTTTCATGTAGGTGTAACGGTAGTCCGTGGGCGAAATGAGCGTCTCCTTGATCACTCTGGGGATGACCCAGCGGATGAGGTTGAACTCGCCGCCCGCCTTGTCATTGGTGCCGCTGGCGCGGGCGCCGCCGAAAGGCTGCAGACCTACGACGGCTCCGGTGGGCTTGTCGTTGATGTAGAAGTTGCCGGCAGCATAGCGGAGGTCGTGGCAAATCTTCTCCGCAGCCAGGCGGTCCTGGGCGAAGACAGAGCCGGTGAGGCCGTACGGGGAAGTGGTGTCGCAAAGTTTCACGGCCTCGTCCACCTTGTCGTCATCGTAAGGATACACGGTGAGAACCGGGCCGAAAATCTCCTCTTCCATGCTCTTGAAATGGGGATCCGTGGTCTCGATGACCGTGGGTTCCACAAAGTAGCCCACGCTCTTGTCGCGGCCTCCGCCCATCACCACCTTCGCATCCGGGGACTGCTCGGCATAGGAGATATAGCTGTCGATGTTGTTCCAGGAGGCCTCGTCGATGACGGCGTTGATGAAATTGTCGTGGTCCATCACATCACCCATCTTCACCTCGGAGGCATACTGCTTCATGACGGAGAGTACGGAAGGCCACAGGCTCTTGGGGATGTACATGCGGGAAGCGGCCGAGCACTTCTGGCCCTGGAACTCGTAGGCGCCGCAGAAGGCCGCGGTGGCAACCGCCTTCACGTCGGCCGAAGGATGGACGAAGATGAAGTCCTTGCCGCCGGTCTCGCCCACGAGGCGCGGGTAGCTCACGTAGTGGCCCAGGTTCTCGCCGGCCTGGCGCCAGAGGCTGTTGAAGGTGCCGGTGCTGCCGGTGAAATGGATGCCGGCGAACCACTTGGAGGAAGTTGCCACCTTGCCGATGAGGGCGCCGCTGCCCGGGAGGAAATTGATAACGCCGTCCGGAAGGCCCGCTTCCTTGTACAGCTGCATGAGGTAGTAGTTGGACAGGGTGGAGGTGGTGGAAGGCTTCCACAAGGCCACATTGCCCATCAGCACCGGGGTCATGCAAAGGTTGGAGGCGATGGAGGTGAAGTTGAAGGGAGTTACCGCCAGGATGAAGCCTTCCAGGGGACGGAACTCCGTGTGGTTGATGTTGCCCGCGCCGTCCTTGGGCTGCATGTTGTAGATTTTGGAGGCATAGTGCACGTTGTAGCGGAAGAAGTCTATGGTCTCGCAGGCGGAGTCAATCTCGGCCTGGTAGATGTTCTTGCTCTGGCCCAGCATGCAGGCTGCGTTGAGGATGGGACGGTACTTGGTGGCCAGGAGTTCTGCCATCTTCAGGACGATGGCGGCGCGGGTGGTCCAGGGCGTTTCGCTCCAGATCTTGTGGGCCTTCATGGCGGCCTCAACGGCCATTTGCACCTCTTTTTCCCCTACTTTGTGGAAGGTGGCCAGCACATGCCCATGCTCATGCGGGCAGACTACCTTTCCGGTGTTCCCGGTGCGGATTTCCTTGCCGCCGATGATGATGGGGATGTCCACCACGGTGTTGTACTGGCGCTCCAGCTCTGCATCCAGGGCCACACGCTCCGGAGAACCCTCCAGATAAGCCTTCACCGGCTCATTGGCCGGCACCGGGAAATTGACAATTGCGTTGTTCATATCAGATTTGGTGTTGTGTTATTATGTCAGATTCGCAAAGTTAATGAAAAAACGGGGATTATCTTCCACTGGGCCGGTCTTCTTTGGCGGTGAGGCGCACCATCAGGACCCCGTGGGCGGGAATGGCGGCCTTCAGCCGGTCTTTGCTGGTACCCAGGTCCTTGTGGGCCCAGAGGTCCCGGACGGTGTATTCCTTATTGCGGAAGTTGATGTCCCGGGCAAAGTA